>OGRD01000906.1_pt1 | contig 13317 bp, 6 predicted proteins | sample 1553441 | NCBI WGS metagenome assembly OGRD01 (sample SAMEA2580106, study PRJEB22360) | human gut metagenome | biome: human gut; feature: human-associated habitat; material: faeces | place: Denmark | collected 2008/2010
TTACAGTCTCTCCGAAGGTACTTGCCCACGAGTCGAAGTGTTGCAAGTTGTTTTTCACAAGCGTGTTGTACTGCAAGTATCGCTGAATGGTATAGAGTTCCACCATACTGTTTGAGATAGGAGTACCGGTCGCAAATATCGTTCCTCGACCGCCTGTAAGCTCGTCAAGGTATCGGCACTTCATAAACAGGTCGGAGGATTTCTGTGCTTCCGTTTGAGCGATACCGCCCACATTACGCATTTTGGTGTAAAGGTAGAGGTTCTTGTAATAATGACTCTCGTCAATAAAGAGCCTGTCCACACCGAGTTCTTCAAAGGTAACAACATCGTCCTTTCGGCTTTGGTCGTTGAGCTTTTCCAGCTTTTGTTTCACGGACTTTTTAGACTTTTCAAGCTGTTTTATGGAGAAATTTTCTCCACGGTTTCGCTTCAAATCCATAATACCGTCTGTCAGTTCTTCAAGCTGCTGCTCAAGAATTGCCCTCTGTCTTTCAATGGACATCGGTATTTTTTCAAACTGGGAATGACCGATGATTACTGCGTCATAATCTCCCGTAGCAATTCGACCGCAGAATTTTTTGCGGTTCTTGGTCTCAAAATCTCGCTTTGTCGCAACAAGAATATTCGCCGCCGGATAGAGCTGCAAGAACTCCGCCGCCCATTGTTCGGTTAAGTGATTCGGGACTACGAACAGCGACTTATTGCAAAGTCCGAGTCGTTTGGACTCCATAGCAGCCGCCACCATTTCAAAGGTCTTGCCCGCACCGACTGCGTGTGCCAACAGCGTATTGCCGCCGTACAGAATGTGTGCAACCGCATTTTTCTGATGTTCACGGAGTTCGATTTCCGGGTTCATACCGTTAAAAACAATGTGGCTTCCGTCGTACTCACGGGGTCTTATGCTGTTGAATTTTTCGTTATACATCTTCGTGAGTTTTTCTCGGCGGGCAGGGTCAGCCCATATCCAGTCCTGAAAGCCCTGCTTTATGAGTTCCTGCTTTGCCTGTGCGATTGCCGTCTCTTTTTTATTGAGAACGGCTTTCTTTTTGCCCTCGTCATCTTCGATATAGTCAAAGATACGGACATCTTTCAGGTTCAGGGTTTCCTCAATTATCTTATATGCGTTGATACGGGAAGTGCCGTATGTGCTATACGCTTTAACATTGGAACGGTCATAGCTCTTTCCCTCAATGTTCCATTCGCCGGTAAACTGAGAGTAGTGAACCTTGATATTCCATTGTGCATAGCGTGGGGTGTCGAGAAACTCAAACATAAACTGTTGGAATATTTCGGGCGGTATCCAAGTCGCACCGAGCCTTACGGAAATCTCGCTTGCCGTCAAATCCTTTGGCTGCACCTTTTCAAGTGCCTGCACATTGGCGGTGTAATCTTCGGGATACAGAGTCGCAGACCTTTTTGCTGTTGCCAGCTTCTCACGAACATTGCCTGACAGATATTCGTCTGCCATCAGATACTTCGGCTCATAAGAATTACCGTACTCATAAAGGGGATTTAAGAAGATTACACCCTTTAGGTCAGAAAATAATTCCTCCTCGCTTATGCCGGACAACTCCATCATATATTCCATATCAATGGCTGCTTTTTCGCCCATAGAGACAGCGAGAGCCTCGTCTGCGGTGTCAACCTCCGTTACCGGCTTGTGCGGTTTAATCGTCCTTTTGAAGAACATATCCGCCTTGCGTTCCAGTTCGCCATCTTCGTTGATGACCTCAAGAGCAGAGAGCAGAGCATAGGAGCTGTCGTCGGAAAAGGCGGAAGTATTGGCACGGCTGTTAATCAGTCCGTACTTCTTTGTGAAGCTGTCATACAGAGTGTTCAGCTTTTCCTGTGCCTGTTTGATTTCGCTGTCGGGGTAATCCTCGGTTTGCAGTTCAATCAAGTTACGGACGCAATCTCTTATCCCAATCATACCCTTAATGCGGTTCTCAGCGGTTGCCGATACCTCTACCGGGGACATACGGGAGTTCTCTCGGAAATAGATTTTATCGTCCAAAATTGTGTAAGAGAAGTTCCTTACCGTAGGGTCTGCCGGGATAGAATTATCTTCTTCCTCCAGCTCGTCGGCAACCTCGTATTCGGAGATTTCTCCGTGAATGTTTGAGACTGCTTCGTTCAAAAGCTCCGAAAGGTCGGCATTTTCAAACGGTTCACAGGTTGCTTCCGGTCCGAAACGACCGCTTACCATTTTCATTTCGCCGAGTATCATTTCCGGGTGCTGAACAAAATATGAGTTCATCCTTATACCGTTTTCGTCGGTGTCAAGATGAACCCAATCCGGTTCAATATCTATGAGCCTGTCTCGCTTTTGCAAAAACAGAATATCGGATACAACCTCTGTTCCGGCATTGCCTTTGAAGGTGTCATTCGGAAGTCTGATTGCTCCGAGAAGCTCCGCCCTCTGTGCGATATATTTTCGGACATTGGAGTTTTCCTTGTCCATAGTTCCTTTGCTTGTCACAAGAGCCATCACACCGCCGGGTCGTAATTTATCAAGCGATTTTGCAAAGAAATAATCGTGGATTAAGAAGTTGTACTTGTCGTATCGTTTGTCGGAGACTTTGAAATCTCCGAAAGGCACATTGCCGATGACGCCGTCAAAGAAGCTGTCGGGGACATTTACTTCCTCAAAGCCCTGTGCCGCAATGGAAGATTTCTGATAAAGCTGCTGAGCGATACTGGCTGAAATGGTATCAAGCTCCACACCGTAAACCTTTGCGTTTTCCATTGACTTGGGCAACATACCGATGAAATTACCGATACCGCAGGACGGCTCAAGCAGGTTGCCCTCCTGAAATCCCATCTGTTCCAACACCTTGTAAATGGCAGTTGATACTTCGGGCGGAGTGTAAAATGCAGTCAGTGTGCTTTCTCTTGCCGACGCATATTCCTCCGGCGTCAGGATGTTTTTCAGCATTGCATACTCTGTATGCCAAGCTCCTGCTCGTTCGTCAAAGGCTTCGGGAATACCGCCCCAACCGACATATCTCGACAAGATTTTCTGCTCATCGGGTGTCGCAAAACGGTTTTCGCTTCGACAATCTTTCAAGACCTTAATCGCCGCATAGTTTCTGTGAAAACGCTCTTTCTTGTTCACTTCCTCAACCTGATTATTAGCAAGGTCAAAGTTGTGTCGCTCCGACATCGGAATATCCGGGTGGAGGTCAAAGCTCTTAACCTTTGACTTTTTCTTTTGCTCCCAAGCGGGAACAATCGGTTCAGGCTTTTTGTCGTAACCGTTGCCGATACGAACACCCTCGTTATACATTTCCTCATAACTGTCAAAACCGTTTTGAGTAGCAACGATTTCTCTGTAATCCTCAATCGGTACATTTCCGATGTTCGTTGCCACCATATCAGTTCTTTCAGCGTTTTCAATGAGTGCTTCCATTGTGGCGGAGGTACAGTCGGTCAAATCCGGTGTCCTGTGAAATTCTCGGTCTGCATCCAAAAACCATTCCGTACCTACATCGGCAAGCTCCTGATTTGCAATGCTGCCGAGATAATCAAAGAAATCCTCAGCCGAGTCATACTCCCTTGCAGCTTGCTGTATCTCGTCAAAAGAAAGCGTATTTGTAACATACTGACCTCCGGCATTGCTGTCGGGGTTATAGTACATCCAAATTACACTTTCATTGTCCCGGTCGATAAAGAAGGCGTCGTCATAACCGGTTTTCGGACTGAAATCCTGTACGGTTTTGGTATCGTTTTGAACTTCATTTTCGCCTGTAACGGCTTTTTCTTCCGCCGGTAATACACTGACCTTCAAGTGGTCGTTCATTGGATTTTCACGCACTTTTCGGTCAAATTCTTCCCTTGGAAGCTCCTTGTTGAAAAGGGGCATATCAAAGTCATAGAGCATTACACGGTTTTCGTCAAAGGATAAAATCTCATACTGAGAAGCCCCGATATACACGCTGTCGCCGAGATGATATTCATACTGTGCTTCCGTTTCGTCCACTTTGTTTTCAGGCTCAGGCGGTGCGGTAGAGAGTATCTCTCGGTTTTTTCTCTGCTCTGCAAGCTTGGCTCGCCGTTCTTCCTGCTTTTCAAGCCATTCCGGGTACTTTTCTTTTTCCTTTGGATTTAAGTATCTGTCCATTCGGATAAGTTCCCCGATACGCTTCTCCACCTGCGACCACGAAAGTGTGATATGTGGATTTTCTTTACCGATGCCTTTCGTAATCGTAATACCTTTTCCATCGTGGCTCTCATCAATGCCTGCCCCGATTATGACGGGATAAGAACCGCCCCAACCGTATTCATTTTTCAAGAAGTCGGCATTTTCTTTTGCAGAAAGGCTTTTTTCAAACTGTTCATAGATACGCATTTTTCCCTCAGAAAATCCGCTTCCATTCGCAAGAACAGCGTCGATAATCTCCTGAGAAAAAGTAAAGGCAGAGGTTTTCTTTTCCTCTGCCCGACCGTCTAATATGAATGTCATCTGACCGTCCATTGACGGTAATGGTTTTATGCTGTCACTTAATTCTCCCAGTAATCGCATAGCTTCAAAATGTCGGGCAATAACAGCCCAATCATAAAAGCTCTGTGCGGTTCTGCTGTCGTATTTGCCCTCCCACAAATGCAGAACGTTTTCAAAGGTCTTGTACCCTACTGTCCTGCCGTCCTCTAAAGTAAGTTCGGTATAATCATTATTGAAAATACTCTTTATATACTCTGTGCGGTCTTTGTTATCAGGATTACGTTCATAATAATCTTTGATTTCTTCCAGACTTGCCGACAAATGTGGTGTCGTTCTGAGAATTTCATTGATTACTTCATCACGTCCAAAGAACGGAAGGCTTTTATCCTCGTGCGTTCTGTCGTAATACTCTAAGCGAATATCACTTCCGCTTTCACGATTTCCTGTGCCGAACTGCGAAGAGAGTTCATCAGACGAACCCATTTCATCATATCCTCCGCTTTCATCTGTTCGGTCACTCCCTCTTTCTGTGCCATCTGGCTCAGGATTGTTTCCTCCATCTTGCTGGCTCTCTGTTCCACTTCCGCCAAGTGCTGTGTCAGTTCGCCCCTCGTCAGGAGATTGTAGTAAAGGACTCTGTGATGTTCCTTCAGAAACTCTCTCCTCATCTGAGCGTATCTGCCCAACGTCACTTCCGGCTGCTGTGGAAGTTTCAGGTTCGGAAGGCTGTAATCGCCCACCATCGTGTAGGTCAGTTCGTTCATTGTCCAAACTCCTTTCGTCGTTATTTTCAACCTTATTGTATTCATTTCTGTCCTGACCGACAATTATGCGATTTTGACGGTTGAGTGCAGTAATTGTTTTAGATATTTCCGTCAATCCCATTTCTGCAATATCACTGGTAGCAAATCCAAGTGCATTGAGTGTTTCCTGCGTATTGAAGTTAGTAACATCTCTGAAATCATCAAGTTCAAAATAACCGTCCGTATCAACGCCAAGCCTTGACATCATCATATATGCCACACTATTTGTCACGACATTTTTATAAATGAAAGCCACAATATCCTCTTCCACTTCCTCAAAGGAACTGCCCTCGGTTGCATAGTAAAGGTCTTGCAGATAATCAGGGATATTATCCTCTGCCGCATTTCTTGCTGCTCCCATAATTGCTTCGGCAAGACTGCTCTTATTCTCAATCTCTCCGAAAGTGCTTTCCAATGTCTCAATCACATCTGCTTCGTATTCCTGACGCATATCCCAAATCGGGACTGTTCTTGAATATCTGCTTTCGTGAGTATCTGAAATGTCAAAGTAATGTGTCAGTCTTTGCCGTGAACGGTTTTCATCAGCAAAAACAGCAATACCTCTTGCACCTCGGTTGACCCATCTGCCAAAAATTTTGTTCCACTGCTCTATCTCAAGAACCGCCGTTGCATCAGGTCGCTGTGCATATACAAGAAGCTGTTCGTCATAGCGTAACTTATAATTTCGGCAAGCTGAAGCTAAGAATGCCTGCCAGTTCTGAGGATTTGACACAACCGTTTTGCAGGTGCGGTTGTAAAGCTCAGAAATAAGGTCATATTTTCGTGCCATTACTCTTGCACCTCCTTATCGCTGTTTTTCTCTGTTTCTGGTCTTGTTTTTTGACGGTTCGGATTGATTGACAGGTTCAACTTTACTTCCACTAAGCTCCATTTTTTCAGCAAACTCGCATATATGATAGCAGCAATTTCCGACATACAAATGGTAGTCATCAATATACTTGCACACTCTGTCTGCTGTGTGTCCATCACGAAAAGTAATCCTGATTTTCCCTCCATCGGGAATATAGAATTTTAAGTTGTAATGACTGTCTATAAATCGAATTTGCTTTTCCTGCGGCTCTGCTCTATTCTCCTGTTGCTTCATTTTCCTTACCTCTCATTTTTGTTGCTTCATCAGAACCGCCGCCCAAATACGAAAAGAGTTTACCGGACTTTGTATTCTTCTGAAGCTCCATAATCACACCCATATCAGGAATCGTGATATTCGGGATTTTCAGGATTGCTTCCATATCAAGCTGCTGCAACTTTTTCTCCGTATCACAACCGGAGTCAAAGAGTTTATTCAGCACCTTGACCTTATTCTGAAAAGTTGCTTTGTCTTTCACGAAAATACCTCCTTAGCTAATGTTGATTACAATAGAAATACTGCCGCTCTGTTCTTCTTTCTGCGGATTACGTGAATACTCAGGAAAAAGGGACTGTACTCTCTGCCTTGCCCTGCGTATGGTTTCAAAACAAGGAAGTCCGTATGCTCGGTAATTAAATACAATATCCTCAAGCGGAAGATTTCCGGCAGGTATATATCCGTACCGATTGTAATAATGCAGAATGAGAAGCATATCATCATACCTCGACATCGGGCATTCCTTTAAGATTTCAAGCACTCGGCTCTCCACCGTTTTCTGTTGTTTCATAATGTTCCTCCAAAAATTAAAGGGACAGAGTTTTTTACGCTCTGCCCCGACTGGTTAATGTTCGCTTGTTACTTACTTCTTACGGTTTTTAACCTGAAGAAAGATAAAGCCGCCGACAATAACGGCGACTAATGCGATAGCGATAATTGTCTTTGCTTCCATTACTCGTTACCCTCCTTTTTCTTCTTTTTGTGTGCAACAACAGAAGTTACGGCGATACCGACAGCAGAAAGTCCGGCAAGGACATACCAAAGTTTCATATTGGTATCATCTCCTGTTTTCGGAGTATCCCTCAACTCATTGTGCATTTTTACAACGGCTGTTTCATCAAGTTTGATAGTAACATTCTGGTCGGCAGGTGTGATATATGCGGCAGAGGCATTGTTTGCCACTTCGGATACGGTATATTCGCCAATACGAAGTCCCTCAATCACAATTTCGCCGTTCTTATCTGTTTCAAATGTCATATCATAACCGTTTGCTCCGGTTACTCTGAACGCAAAACCTTTAACCTTACCATCTGAAGATGTCTTGACGATTTTCAGTGTTCCACGCATAGCTTCATTGATAAATCCAACACCAGCCTTATTCTCAACGGAATAAGTTGTTTCGTCTTTCTCAATGAAAACAGAGTATTCTCCCTTATCAAGCAGGAAGCCCTCCGGTGCTTTTGTTTCACGGACAATATATTTTCCGTAAAGCAGCTCTTTCATCTCATAAATTCCGGTTTCGGTTTCTTCAAGATTTCCGATAAGTTCATCGCCATCATCAATCTTTCCGTTCTCATTGGTGTCCTTATATACCTCAAAGGTTGCACCCGTAAGTTTGTTATCTGGATATTCAGCGTCCACCTTCGTGAGTCTGATATTGCCGTGAACATACTCATTGACAATCTCAATTTCAACTACCTGCTCGGCTTTGCTGATATTGACCTCATACGCTTTTTCATCAAGAACAAATCCCTTTGGCTGCTCGATTTCTCTTACAATCCATTTGCCATAAGGAACTTTTGCAAAAGAAAAACTACCGTCTTTTGCAGAGGTAGTCGTCATAAGTGCAGTATCCTTTGTAAATTCTGTTTCTTCGGCTTTGAAGATACCGATAACAGCACCCTCAAGTGCTTCTCCATTCTCGTCAATCTTCTTACCTGATACAGAACCATAGATAAGTTCATTCTTGATTTCTTTTCCATCATTTACTTTGATTTCAACCGTTGCGGTATCCTGACCTGCGTATTCAAATACAACCGGATACTTCGTATCAGAGAGAACATAATGCTCATCAGTTGTAATCTCTTTGACATAGTATTTGCCAAACGGAAGGTCTGACTTCATAACAGCAGTTCCATTTTCATTTACGCTGACAATCTCAATCAGTCCATCAGCCGGAATAACTGTACCGCTTGCAGATACAATATCTTCTGCGGCATAAAGACCAAAGCTGATGTTTTTGATTTCTCCGTTGTCGCCAATACCAAATGTCTTATCCTTTTCAATGGCTTTTGCAAGGCTTACCTGAACTTTCTGTCTTTCGTTATAGAATGATGTGGAAGTTTCGGTAACAGAGATATTCTGACCTGCATAAGTAAGCTCAACCGTATGGGTTTCGCCACTGACTACCATTCCGTAAGGTGCTGTAATTTCCTTGACCTCGTATTTTCCGAGATAAAGTTCTTTGCTCTTCACAAATCCATCGGAGCTTGTTGTGATAGTATCTACCACTTCGCCCTTTGAATAGCGGAGTGTACCATCCGGTGTACTAATATCTTCCGCAGCACGGACTTCATAAACTGCACCCTCAAGTCCTGCCACTTCATAAACAGGCTGATAAATAACATCACTGTCCTCAGAACCACTTACATTGACACCACTAAATACTTCTCCGGTCTTTTCAACCGTGATAGTACCTTTCTGTGCCATATTCGGCTTATTGACTTTCACAACAGTTACGCCGCCTTCCTCTGTGGAATTTTCTTCGGTAATATCAAAATATACCGGAGTATCATCAAGTACATATCCGTATGGAGCTTGTACCTCTACGATGGAATATCCCTTGCCGTAATCCAGTTTCTCAGGTGTTACAAGAGAACCATTTGTGTCGGTATAGAACACATCAATCGTGGTCGGTGTCGGATAAGTAAAGGTCATTTTGACCTGATTGCCCTGTGGGTCGTAAATCTTAAATCCTGCTCCTGCATACGGAATACTCTTTCCGCTTTCTGCGTCCACCTTGATTACATTGACAAAGCTCTCAAAGTTACGGTTATTGATAAGATAACGGTAGGTCTGTGCGTTCTGTGAAATGAACACATCAAAATCGTCCATCATCTCTCTGCCTTCCCAACCGGAAGTCTGGTGTACGGTATAAATACCATACGGCATATCTTTTGTCTGACCGAAGCCATTTTCATCGCATACGATAGTATCTCTCTCGTCTTTATTGGCTGCGTCATAGCTTCCGGCAGATTTCAAATAAATCTCAAAGGAAGCACCCTTCTCAGGTGTTTCAATCTTTGTTTCTCCGTCATCGGTATGTTTGATGATAGCCACATTGCCTTTGATTACCTGCTCGGTTACATCATTGGAAGTAAGGTTGTGTTCCACCTCATAAAGTTTCGGGTCTGCACCTACTTCATGGATAGTCTTATCAAGCAAATATCCCTCTGACGGTGTAATTTCTCGGATTGTCCAGTCGGTATCACAAACATATTCTTTGGTAGTGAACTGACCGTTTTCATCAGTAACATACTTATCTACAAGCGTTTCTCCCTTATAGATACCGTAAACTGCTCCCGAAAGTTTGGCATTGCCCTGTGCTTCGCCTTTCTCAGCGTCGCTCTTTGTTACTGTTACAGTAAATTTCTTCAAAATGTTATTGAAGTTTCTTGTGGTTACTTCTTTCCACTTCACTGGTGCAGTCTGATTTTTCGGTACAACATAACGGATAGCTGTGTCTACTTCTTCAAGGGTATATGGTTCAGAACCACTGATAAGCACATCTTTGAAAGTTGCCACACCGTTTTTGTCTGTAACTGCATACTGGTCAACAGCATCACCGGAAAGAGAAGTACCGTAAAGATGGAACTTCACACCTTCAACAAGGTTATCTTCTGAGGACTTCACTACCTGAAGGTCGCCACGCTTCAATTTGTTATTGAAATTGACCTTTGCAACCTGTCCTGCTACAACAGTAACTCTATGTGTTTCCTGCGGCTCGTACTTATCGTATGCCTGCTCTGTTACAGTATAGATACCCGGCATAAGATTATCAATCTGGAACTTACCGCCATTAGCTGTTGTAACTGTCTGATTGATACCGTTTCCGGTAATTGTGAAGTTAATACCGTCAACTTTTCCGTCCTCACTGGTCTTTACAATCTGACAAGAACCATAGCTGACTTTCATCTTCACATAACCGTTGATACTGTCGCTTACTTCCTGAGCATAGCTGACAACATCCTGCACACTGGAGTTCTGACCGTGTTTACCCTCTGACCATACAACCACACCTCTGCGGACTGCATTTTTCTTCGTTGCGGTAATGGTAAATTCCTTACTCGGTGCAGTATCCATAGAAACAGTAAGTTTGTTACCATTCACTGAAAAGCTCACTCCACTGATGCTTGCCTTGAAATTATATTTGGACAGCACATTATTGGAATCTGTCAGAGTAGTTGTGTACTTGCTTCCGTTCCACTCAAGTTCTATTGTCTTTGCCGAACCGGATGATTTATTACAAAAGCTCGGTATGGTCGCATGGTTCTGTACACTCTGCACCATACTGTTGTAATAACTGAAAATCTTATTGCGGAGCGGATGCTTTGCATTGATGACATCTTTCACATTGCTGCAACCACTGGCTGCTACATGATTGAAGTTCGCATCACGCTCTCCGATAACAGTTTCCCAGATAAGAAGCTGTGTGGCATAAGCCTGTGCAATGCTGTTTGCTGCTGCTTCATTCTGTGACCTCCAAGATGTCGAGATTGTCCCACGATAGCCATACTGTAAAATACGACCAACGAAAAGACGGATTTCATCTCCGGAAATAACCCCATTGGCTGCAAGGTTATTAAAATAATTTTCGTCATACTTATTCATTGTCTGACCGACCTTGAGCGAAATTCCCGGCTCAATACAATAAGCAACATTGCCTGAGTATGAGCCAATAGCCTTAAGATTGGTAAAATTGGAACGTCCGGTATGCCAACCATTTTTCAAGGTCAAATTGCTGTGTCCCCATACCCCATCGTAATTAGCATCGCCATCACGAGGGAAATCGACCATATAAACATCGGCTTTTTCTCCCGAAGCAGCATGTGCTGTTGTCGAGCCAATGCCTGCAAAAGTGGTCACACACATAAGGGTCGCCAAGAAAAGCGACGTGACTCTTTTGAATTTTGACTTTATCATTGCGTTTCCTCCTGTAAAAATTGAAAAACACACCGTATCTCTACGATGTGCCTTTGTGGATTTTCTCTTACGACAAGATTTACCTGCCGAAAAACAAATGCGGATTTTTCGTTAATTTCTCATTTTACCATACACCTCCAGTCCGTTCATACTGTGCGATTGCCCCTTAGAGATAGACATATACTTTGAGATAGTTATATTCAAGTGAGATAGTATATATCATTTTCGGTAGGTAAAAATATAACTAAGGGGTTAGAGTGTGAGAAAGGGGAACTGTAAAACAGGCTATCTGCTGTCACGCTCTGCACGATTACGCAAGAACTTGTTGTAATGCTCCAATGCCTTGCAGACAAAATCCTCCGTCTGACTGACGGGAATGTTTTTCGGGATAAGCTGTCTTACTCTGTCGCCCCTCAACACGATTTTTTCCTTTTGGTTCGGCTTTTCCTCAGACATAACAGCGTGGATTGCTTCTGTTGTAAGGTTGCCCTCGTTGAATAACTTTCGCATACGGATTGTCTGGTCGTGTGACGGGGTAGCGTCATTCAGGTCGATTTCGTCAACCACATCACGCTGGCAATCTTCGTCAAGATAGGAAAGTTCTACGGCAGGACGCATTTTAATACGCCCCTCGTCAACAAATTCAAGCAGCTCGGGAACAAGGTTTGTCAGGCGGACATAACGCTGTATTTGTGTGTTACTGTCCTGACTCTCAGAAGCTAAAATCTCTCTTGATTTACCCACAATAGAATTGTGTCCCACTGGGACTCCATTTTCTTTGCTCGGTCTGCCTGCTTGCCTTTTCATTGCTTCCAAACGCATTTTATAGGCAAAGCCTTTTTCACTTGGCAATATCTCTGACCTCTGGAAATTACTCTCAACCATTAAAATGGTCGCTTCATCTCTGTTCAGGTCTACAATCTCACTTCTCAGGGTTTCAAATCCTGCCAGTTCACAAGCTCGCTTTCGTCTGTGTCCTGAAACAAGTTCATATCTGCCGTCCTCTTTCTGCCTTACTGTTGCCGGAGTAATCACTCCTCTTTCCTTGACACTCTCCACAAGCTGCATCATATCTTCATCGTCCCTGACCTTAAACGGGTGGTCGGGAAAATCATCAATCAGCTCCAATGGAATATCTCGGATTTTTGAAAGCTGTTCTTCATCTCTCTGTGCCTGCGTGGTAAATAAATCATCGAGCTTCGTGAGAGTGAAGTCGCTCTTTCTTCCTGCCATCAGCTAACACCTCCTTCGTAAATTCGGTGTATGCCTTAGACACCGTACTGTTTGGCTCATAAGCAAAAATGCTCTTTCCTTTGGAAGAAGTTTCTGCGGCTTTTACAGCAATCGGAATAGATGTGCGATACAGCTTAATCTGATTTCCGAAATTCTCCCGCAACGCTTCCACCGTACTTTTGGCGAGGTTTGTGCGGTTATCCACCAAAGTAAGAAGCATACCGTCTATCTTAATATCCTGATTGATATACTTCTTGACTTTTGAAATGGTCTGCACAAGCTGGGTCATACCTTTAGCCGGCAAATACTGTGCCTGCACCGGAATAATCACGCTGTCTGCCGCAGATAGAGCATTGAGTGTTACCATACTCAGAGAAGGCATACAGTCAATCAAGACAAAATCGTATCTGTCTTTGACCTGACTCAAATAATTCCTCAAAGTGGTTTCTCTGCTCATAGCGTTCATCAGGTTATATTCCATCGCCGAAAGTTCAAGGTTCGCCGGTAAAAGGTCAACACCTTCCTCGTGGTGCAGAATACCGTCTGTCGGGTCATTCATCGTTTCACTAATCACATCTGTAAGTTTCGTTGCAAGCGTGATACCCAAGTTGTCTGTATCTCTCCAACCGAGACAAGTAGTTAAATCTCCCTGTGGGTCTGCGTCTATGAGCAACACTTTCTTACCCTGCATTGCAAGACCAACACCAAGATTAACCGTTGTCGTTGTCTTTCCGACTCCGCCTTTTTGATTGCATATGGCAATCGTTTTGCAG
>OGRD01000907.1_pt1 | contig 13299 bp, 19 predicted proteins | sample 1553441 | NCBI WGS metagenome assembly OGRD01 (sample SAMEA2580106, study PRJEB22360) | human gut metagenome | biome: human gut; feature: human-associated habitat; material: faeces | place: Denmark | collected 2008/2010
AGTCCTCAATCAGGCGCGCGGCTGTGTCGTCGTTGTACTGGATGCGGTCGGCGGTCAAGGTGTCGGGGCGGGTCAGGTAGGCGTGCAGCCGGATGTCCGCCTCGCGGCTCGGATTGCCGTAGCGCTGGAAGAGGTCAAGATAGCTCATTGGGTCTTCTCTTCTGCCCTCGTGACCTCCGGGGCGGGCGTGGTGGTTACTGCTGCGGCTCGCAGCTGGTGACGGTCCAATAGGCGATCCCGTCGGGGTTGTGCTCGTCGCTCCCCCAACCAATTACCGTTCCGGCGGTGATGGGGGCAAAAGCGAAAAAGGCGTCATGCTGGGAAGTGCGTGTATTTTCGAGACGGATTAAATATTTCATGTTCGATTCTCCTTTCACGGGCGAAAGATAATCTTGACGCCGCGGCTTTGCAGCATGGCGATATAGTTGAAAAACTCGGCGCTGAGCTCGAGCGTATCGCAGCAGCCGATCTGCTCGGCGGGGCGAACGCGGCAGGGGTAGGCGTGGTCGATCTCGCCGTCTGGATTGGCGATCATCATGCAGTCCATTCCGTTCCAACGGGAACGGTAGACCTCGCGAACGATGGTTTTCTTTTTCATGGCGGATTCTCCTTTCTGGTGGTAGCGCGCCCCGGTCAGGCCGGGAGCGCGTCGGATGTGGCGGAACGGGAAAAGGTCGTGCTGCCGTACTTGCTCCGGATCTGGTCCATCGTGGAGCGACGCCCCTTGCGGTAGCCGCAGCCCTCATCTGCGAAATGCCACGACCACAATTTTTTGTTGCTGCACCAGCGGCAGCCCGCCGCCTTTAAGGCGTCCTTGTGCTCGCGGGTGTTGCCACCGATCCAGAGCCAGCGGCCGCAAAGCTCGATCTCGAGGCCGTCGAGCTTCAGCAGCGCGTCGATGATGGCGATAAAGTCGCCCGCGGTCTCGGCGGTAGCGTGGGTCTTGCCGGTCTCGTCCGCTGCGGCGGCGGTGTTGAGGTTGCGCTTGAGAATGTCGAACCGCTCTTCATATGCGGCATTGATGGCCTGCATGGTGGCAGTGTCGCCGCCGAGGTCGGGGTGATTCTTGAGCGCTGCGGCTTTGTAGGCCTTCTTGAGCTCGTCCAGTGTCTTGCAGGCTGCAAAAATGTTTGTCATGGTGGGAACCTCCTGTAATTTTGTCATGGTTGCTTGGCATGGCTGAATCATACTGCTTGCACCATGAGCTTGTCAATAGGGCAAAAACAAGTTTGGCAGGACTGCACAGTTGCAGATGCGCGTTTTTGTGCGTTTTGTCATGTTGCAAGCACCATGCGATTTGTTATAATAAATAGCAACAGAACAGGAGGTGCTGCTATGCCAGGAAGCAGGAAACCCGGCGAAACGTGGCGCGGGCATGTCTCGCCAGCAGTCAAAACCGCGTACAATCGGCGCAATTATGAGGCGATCACGTTCCGCGTGAAGCTGGACGGCAGCGACGGCTTTACCGGCGACCAGATCCGCCACGCCGCCGAGCAGTGCGGCCAGAGCGTCAACGCGTGGATCCTCGACGCGATCAGAGACAAAATATAACAGCAGCGCCCGGGGCAGCAGCTCCGGGCGTTTGTCACGCCATCCCCCGCCGCCGTCGCCGAGCAGATGACCGCGCATATACAATACATATCGCGCGCGGGCGTGCGCACGGATAAAATAAATATATTTATTTTATACCTTACTGCCGTAGGCTAATAGTAAGATTTACGTATAGCAAAGAGTAGCGTTAGGAGTATGCAGTTACGATACTCTCTACTCCAACAAGATAGTCTTTTTCTTCTGACGGTGGCGGTATCTGTAAGTAATTACCATTCCGTGAGTAATAGCAGAGGCTTACGTATAGCAGAGGGTAACGATAGGAGCAGAGGGTAACGAGTAGCAGAGGGTAAAGGCTTTGCAAGGGTATTGCAATTAGACAACTAAGAGATTGCAAGAGAAGTAAAAAACGCGCGAGGGCTGGGGCAATGAGGCAGACGGGAGCGGCAGGGCTGGGGCTGTCGCCGCCGCGGTTTAAGAGATTATTAACTATTTTCCTTGATTTTGCAGGGCTTTTCGGGCTTACTGCGTCTTTACTGCGTCATCTGTCGGCAATTCGGCAGGGATGGACGCAGGCTACGCGGGATCAATGACGGCGCGCAGGGATGCAATAGGCAGCACGACGGCGCGGGGCGATTCGGTCGCGACCTGGGCGCGCGGGGATGACTGGCGGCTGCGCGGCGCAGGGGTGCATGCCCCCCTCATCCTGACAGCGAACTATGGGCCGGGGGTAGCGGAAAAACGGCGGGGTCTCGCGGGGACGGGTGTATAGCTATTGCTGCACATCTTCCCCGCTCTTTTTGCCACCTCGGGGTATCGGAAAAAGGGGCGGCAGGGCTTTGAAAACGGTGGTCCCAAAAATATTTTTCGGATAAGACTGTGCGACACTGTATCTCGCTGTATCCATGAAATTTTGTCCATTGACGGGGCTTGCAATTCGTGCATAAATGAGACTTGGGACGATGGATTTGCAAGTGTGATCATGATGGGCCTCCAATCGTAGCCGCCCTACGGCATGAAGGGCGGCCACACGCGGACACGCACAGGGGTGGAGAGAGCGAGGCGGTATCCAACACGTCTTGGCCGGTTCGAATCCGGCTGTCTGCGCCAGGAAACACCGGGTCATTCCCGGCTGTGAAAGTCAGCCGCAAGAAACGCGATAGCATAAGCTGTCGCAGCGCATCAAGAACGAGGGGCAGGAAACGCAGAAGAAATACGCCGGAAACGTCGCAAAGGGCGGCAAGGCGGCGGAACTGCTGGACAAGTACGGCGCTGCGACGGTCGCGGCAGTGCCGCAGGCGGTCATGGCCTACCTGACGGCGGGCGCGTCTGCGGGCGCAAGCACGGCGGGGCTCGGCGCACAGGCAGCGGCGGAAATGACCCCGAGCATGGCGGGCACGATCCGGCGCGGCGTGACGGCGATGGCGAAAGACCCGAACTACTGGACGGCGTTTTCTCAGGTCGTTGGACAGAGCTATGACGAGGCAATGGATGACATGGCGAAGACCGGCACGGAGAACAACAAAGCCCGCACGAAGGCGGCGCTCTATGCGATGGGCAACGGCCTTTTCAATGCGGCGGTCGAGGTCGGCGGCGGGATTCAAAAGCTGCCGGAAGAGCTGAAACATGGTGCGAACGCATGGAAAGCATGGGTCGATTCCGCCGTGGATGAGGGCAAGGAAGAAGCGGTGCAGGGCGTCATTGAACGCGCCTTGCAGAACGGTGTGTACCACAAGGGCAACAAGCTCGCTTCCCTTTCGGACGGCGACGCCATTCTGAACCCGCGGACGGCGGCAGAGGAATTTGCGGGCGGCGCGGTCGTCGGCGGTGTGCTCGGCGGCGGTCAGATCGGCGTCAATGCGATGCTGAACGCCATGAACGGGCGCGGCAATGGCACAGAAACGCCGGACGTTGACGCAGGAGCGCGTCAAGCGACGAGCGAGGGCAATTTCACACCCGCGCAGGAAAACGCCGCAGAGGGCGCACAGGACGCGTCTGCGGCGGATGGTCATGGGAATGTGCTCTTTAAAAGCAAAGAAGCGCCCTCGCTTGCATCAGACGGGACTTCTGCCCTTTCGGGTGACCTCGACCACGTAGCAAGCGGAGACGCTTCAACGGATACGGTGCAAGCACCAGTATCTCTTAACCCCACTGTAACACAGGAAAACGGTGGTGTCAAGGGAGAGGATATGCAGCGCGGCGGGAATTATGCGCCGGAAAACCACATCGACAACCGCACGGCGGAAAGCGTCGCGCCGCGCAGCGTGAACGCCTTTTCGTTCGACCATCCCGAACTGCGCGGTTATTATGTCGAGGCGGCGGAGCAAATCGCGGGCATTGCAGACCTCTCCCGCCAGTACGGGCAGCAGATGGGCGCACGCGAGCGCACGGCGAACGGCTATCAGCGCGTGAGCAACATCTATGAGACCCCTGCCCTGCGCGCGGCAATGAACGAGGGATTGTCTCGCAGCCAGATCATTGACGCCGCTGACCGGCTCATCAAAGACCACGGGCAGGAGAATGTAAAAGCGGCAAAGACCCTCGAACTCATCCTTGATGACATGCTGACGAACGGCTATATCAACGTGGCTGGGGAACAGGTCGGCCCGAACGCGGCGTATCTTGCCGCCAAGGTGCAAATCGACGGTGCGCAGCCGGTACAGGCGCGGCAGGCAGAAGAACTTCCCATTTGGGATATGGATGTGCCGGATGATCTTCCCGGCAGCATCGGCGCGGCGCGGGCAGGCTATCAGGCCCCGGACGTGGAGCCGGTGGAGCGCACGAGCCGCCTTGCCGAGAGCGCGGCGCGCTACACGCAGGCGGAGGGCGATGCAACGGCGCGCAGCCGCGAAGACTACGACGCACTGTTCCGCTACCGCGCGCAGAGCGAGGAAGAAAGCCTTGCCAAGGCGGATGACCTTGTGTACATTGAGCGGGACGGCAAGCGGCAGTTCTTAAAGGACGCGGACCCCGCCGCCTATGAAGAGCTGACGCAGTATCTTGAATACGCCCCCGCGTGGAACGCGCAGATGGTCGACGCAGCGATGCAGATCAAAAACGAGCTGCAAGGCCGCAGTATCGCGATGGAGATCACCGAAGACGAGTATACCCGCTGGCTGGATATCATGCGCGAGCACGCGACGGAGACCGGACGCGGCACGCAGGCATGGGCCAAATACAGCCGGGAAGGCAACGAGGTTGGACAGTCGAGCGAGCTGTCGGCGTGGGAGAATCTGCAAAAGAGCGACCTTTCCGACGCAGAGCGCGCCGAACGGTTCCGCAGCATCCTCATGTACGACAAGAGCATCGAGCAGGCGGAGACGCCGGAGGCGATGCGCGACATCATCCTCGATATCGCAGAGGAACGCGGCACGCTGAACGGCATCACCGGACGGCAGAGCGCGATGCTGCGCAAGGCGGCGGAATCGGCGCTTGGCAGCATGAACTTTGGGCAGCTCAAGCAGTTTGCCTATGAATCCAGTGCGGCGCTGTCGACCGACGCGCAGAGCGCCAACATGGGCCAGAAGCTCAAGACGGTGCAGGTGCTCAACATGCTGTCGAACCCAAAGACGGCGGCAAAGAACATCGCGGGCAACACGACGTTCTACGCGCTCGATGCGATGAGCATGCGCGGTGCGGCGGTGCTCGATATGGCGCTCTCCAAACTGACGGGCACGCGCAGCGTCGCCTTTGAAAAATCGGCCATGAGCAGCGAGAGCCGCGCCGCCATTATGAAGGCGATCCGCATGTCGGCGGCGGAGATCACGCTTGACGTGGACATGGGCGCGAGCGGACGCTATGAGCAGACCGGCAACCGCACGTTCAAGGCGAGCGGCAACATCATCGACCGCGTGCTGTCCGCCTGTGAGCGGAACATGGGGTATCTGATGAAGACCTCGGACGAGGCATACAAGGGCGCGGCGCGCAGTACGCAGCGCGGCACGCAGGAACTTATCGAAAGCGGAAAAATTCAGAATACGCCTAAGGATTACGCCGCTGAGCAGGCGGACGCGCTGGCGAAATACCGCACGTTCCAGAATAACAGCAAGACGGCGACCGCCATCGAGGCAGTACATGATGTACTCAACATGGCGCTCGGCGTGGGCGACAGCGGAAAGACGATCAAGGGGAAGACCGTGCACAGCTTCGGCGCGGGCGACATTATTGCGCCGTTTACGCGCGTTGCCGGAAACCTTGCGAGCGTCGGTCTTGACTACAGCCCCGTGAACGCGGTGAAAGGCACGGTCGAGATCGTGGAAGCGGTCGCCGATGCGGCGAGAAACGGCGGAAACCCCGTCAAGCAGGCAAAGGCCGTGAGCGACTTCGCGCGCGGCATGACCGGCACGGCCATCGCCTATGGCTTTATGCAGCTGGCGAAGATGGGGCTTTTGAAGCGCGCAGACGACGAGGACGACAAGGACGTCGCTGCGCTGAACAAGAGCGAGGGCCTGACCGGCGCGCAGATCAATATCACCGCCGCCAAGCGCTGGATGGACGGCGACGAGACCGGCGTGTGGCGAAACGGCGACACGCTGGTCGATCTGAGCAACTTGGAGCCGCTGAACTTCATGGTCAGCCTCGGCGCGGACATGGCACTGGATGAAAGCAGCTCGATCCTCTCCCCGTTCGTGGCAACGAAGGACAGCATTCTTTCCGCGGCGGGCGATCTGCCCGTGCTTCAGACTGTTGGCGGCTTTGCAAAGGACGTCATAGTCTACGGCACACCGGTCGAGCAGGCGGCGGCGGAATCGCTGGGTAAGACCGTAATTTCGTCCATCACGCCGAACGTGCTGGCGTCCATCGCCAAGGGCATTGACGACAAGCAGCGCAATATCTACTCCGGTGATGGGACAAAGGATGTGCTCATCGACTACGCCAAGAGCCGCATCCCGAAGGTGCGCGAAACGCTGCCGACCGCGGTGAACACGCTGGGCGAGGAAAAGGACAACCCCGGAAGCCTTTCCAAACGGCTGACGAATGCCATCATTAACCCCATCGGCGTGAACAAGTACACGCAGAGCGAGGTATCGCAGGAGATGGAGCGCGTGCGCGGCGCAACGGGAGAAACGAGTTTCTACCCCACGACGCGCAAGCCCGATTCGCTGAGTTACAAGGACCCCGACGGCAAGGAGCACACCGTCACCCTCGACTACGACCAGAAGCAGGCCTTCCAGAAGGCGTGTGCGACCGGCCAGATGGCCTATACCGCCGCCATGATGAAAGCCAGCATCTACAAGGCGGCGGGCGACACGACCAAGGCGGAATTGCTCGACCGCTGCTACAAGTACAGCTATGAAGCCGCCAAAGCGGAAGTGCTGGGCGACGGGGCGGTCGACAAGTGGGTGCTGCACGCACGGAACGCCAAGAGCGAGCTCGGCATGAGCACGGCGGACTATCTCGCAAACTTTGAGAAATACGGGCCCGACGTGATGAGCGGCACGGGCTTTGACAAGACAAAGCGGATGCTCGACGCCGGACTTTCACTCGATGACTGGGCAAAGATGCGCGGGAGCGTGGACACCGACAAAAACGGCAGCGTGAAGAAAGCCGAGCTGACGGGCTACATCGAATCGCACTTCCCGCAGGATAAGTGGCGCGAGCTGTTCGACGCCTACAAGGGCGGGCAGAACTGGAAGAATCCATATTGAGGGAGAAAAGGGAAAGAGCGCCCGGATGGGCGCTCTTCTTTTACGATTATGATTCTTTTGCAACGAAGACGTTTTCAATGCTAATTCGATCCGGCGGAACAATCAAGGGAGTTCCTCCGGCTGCAACACCTATTTGGGCAACAAGAGATTGGACATAAGGGAACAGCTCGCTATAGCATCTCACATGTGCTTCTTTCTTTAGATTATCATCCAAGATCGGGTCGGTTTCAAAAACTCCTTCAACTTCAACTAATACGTGAAAAGATTTCGGGTCGCTTTTCGATTCTACTTTTTGGGCAATAGTTGCCCGGCAATGCTTCAGATCAGAGGCATATTCGACCTTGAAATCGTACTTGAAAGCAACCTCAATATTCACCTGTGAATCGCCCGTAGACGAAAGATTATTAGAAAAATCGATTTTCGTCGCCCTTTGCTGAATCAACCACATATTCAACATAGAAAGTTCTCCTAACTTCTTGTATTGCTATGACGTTCCTGCGGGGAGAAGTTAAACGCCGCTATAGAAATTACCTCGCTCTTGTGATTGTAGGATTCCCCGCTTACAAATTTACGATTGATCTGGTCCGTAACGCTGGACACCTTTGAAGATACATAATCAATGACGCTGTTTTCCTTATTGTATGCCACGACAGCATCATTTATATATTGATTCAGGCTAATCCCATCTTTCTTTGCAAGATATGCCGCCCTTTCATGGACAGATGGCGCTACCCTCAGCGTCAGTTTCCCACTGTACGTCTGCGTTTTCTCTACATAAACGTCAGGGATGGGGATGCCAACATCCGCCGCCGTCTCAAGCCATACTTCTTCATTCCCGGCAAGCTCGGCAAGTGCTTCTTCCACACTGTCCCCCTGTCCAACGCACCCGTTCAGCTGCGAACTCTTAGCCACCCAATAAACGTGACCTTCGCTCTCCATCTGCGCAACACTGAATGGATATTTCACGATTGTACCCCCTTTTGCTAATTTGCTGCTCCAATTTCATCAAAAAGTTCCTTTAACTGGGTAATATACGCTTCTTTGACATACTTCCCGTGCCCCGGTATTGGAATGATCCTGCCGGTACTCTTTGAAACAACAATAATCGGATGTTTTCCACCGGATTTTATATCACAACCATAATACCGGGCAATGCGCCTTACCTCGTCATAGGTGATGTCATTGCGCGTAGGCTTTTCTCTGAATTTTGCAATTAGTTTTTCGATTTGAGACAAACGCATTCACCCGATTCCTTATAGTTTAACCGGATGGTATCATATTTGCCACTACAAGTCAAGGCTGCATTTATGAATTTCTTGTATATCTCCGTCCAACTCAATCAAGGAGAACGAGAAAAAGGCAGGGCGTCCGCCCTGCCTTTTCTTATGCCATTTTAAGCTTTTTCGTGCACCACGCCCACAGGTTGCGCCACGGGTGGGCTTCTGCGTAATTGGCGCGATCGCACTCAACAGCGGCGCGATCCATTATTTTAGTTACGTCATTCCGTAGCGCGTTCTTTTCAGCGACAGAATACGTCAACTCCGCATTTGCCTGCCCAAGTGCCGCCTCGGTGGCATCGAGATTGTTTCGCAGGCAGTCCGCGTCTGCTTTCTGCTTTGCGATCACTTTCTCGCGGGTGATGGCCTCTCCGTTCATCTGGTTGAGCTTTTCCGTCAGCGTGCCGATCTCTCCGCGCAGCTTTTCATTTTCCTCGGCCAGTTTTACGCCGGCCTTAAAATGTTCCGCCGCCTCGGCTTCCGCCGCTTCCTGCCTTTCGGCGGCGTCCTCCACCATCTTTGCCATCTGGTCTTTGGTGTACTTCTTTACGTTGATGCTCATAATTTGGCTCCTTTCATTCGTAGCTGTTCTTCCCGCCCTCTATCGCTCACGATGCTCACGACCTTACAGTCGCCGTAGCGCTCGAGGTCCATGGCGATGCGCTCCTTGATGCCCTGCGCGTCAGCGGCGGGGACGTTGGCTTTAATCGTGATCGTCAGCATTTGCGCCCTCCTTCGGCTCGCCGTAGCTGCAAAAGTCATCTGCGCACATCGTTTCAAATGATTTCATACATTTGCCTTTCGGGCCGTCATCTGCCCCATAAGTGTCGGGGTCATCATCCCAGCGCGCACAGTCCTTGCACCGCGTCACAACCACGGCGTCCCTCCTTGCGTCGGCGAATCCCTTCTGGTACTGCTCGCGGTCATAGCGGAGCGCCCGGATCAGCTCGTCCCTGTCAACGGTGACGTCTACCCGACGCACGGCCTTGAGAATTTCACCCTCAAGCTGCGTTTCCAGCTCGCCTTGGATTACTTTAATTGGCGATTCGTACATCGCTCTCACCCCCGTCCTTTCTTGCATGGAGAACAAAACAATCTATCAATCCAAGATACTTTCCCACTGCCACCAGTAGCGCATTTCTTCGACTGGCAGGTCTTATTCTCTTTGTGGTAATAGATGCAGTCCTTACATGGATTTCTCATCTCTGTCACCTCCGTCCATTTTCCGCCCCTTCACAAAACCAAGAACCGTATCTAAAATCGCCTTGTCAATGTAAGATTGCAGCGCAACGCGGTCACGATCTCATCTCTTGTCATGTCCTTCCTCCCCGACAAATGGCAATCATGCTGGAAAGTTGTTTACTCATGGTAAAAATTCCTCCTGATTTTTGTTAAAATTTAAAGCTCTCTCTGAGCTTATTCCCGTTGATATCCGCCTCCGCCGTAAAGTAGCGGTGCGCCTCGTTGATGTAGACGACGCGCCCGTGCGCAGTCGTCTCTTTCGTGGTAACGCTCAGGATGCCATTGCTACCTTCAAATGCGGCAGGCTTCCAGCTGAATGGTTCGCCAATGTACATTGTCATTCCCCCCTAATGGCTCCGCCCCATTGCTCCGCCATGGCTCTGGCGATGCCGGGGTTAAGCAAAAGTGTTTTAATTTCGCGAAGAAGGTCGAAAGAGCCGCTAATTGCCGAGATTTCAACAATTTTGCTTCCTCCGCCGTCAATTCTCGCCCACTCAACAAACTTTGCAATGTCACGGCAGGAAATTCTCCCGAGCGCTGTTTCCGACCACTCGCTCCGTGTAGAATTTTCTGGTGGCGGATTTTGTCCGATAAGCCACCAGTCAGGGCCGTATCTCCGCTGAAGCTTAAAGTAATAGTAGTCGTCTGGTTTGATCTCTACGTTGATAGTCTCAAACCAATCTAATGACGGCTGCGTATATGAAAACTTAAATGGTGCTTTAACAGACTGTGACATTCTACTCCTCCCCAAATCTCAATTTTGTTACGGCAATTGGAAACTCTTCAATCTCGCTCGCCCAGCGTGCCGTTCCCTTGCCGTTGTGCCGCTCGAACACCAGCGGGAAGCCGCCTATTCCGTCAAACAGGCTTCCCATCATAACAGGGCGTAGATATTGCGCACTGATGCGCTTTGCCAGAAAGTCCCAGAATGGCAGGGCGATGGAGTTGCCCAGCGCCTTATAGCGCGGGCTGTCGCTTGGCTTGCGCAGTTTGCCCTTGCTGTCGCGCCACTCGCCGATGTCAGTCCATTGGTCGGGGAACCCTTGCAGCCGTTCGCACTCCATCGGGGTAAGGCGGCGCACGATCATGCCCGTTCTCACGGTGTTCTGCAAATTGTAGCTGACCCCGCCGTTTGATTTGGCCTGTAACGTTCCGTTTGTTTCGCCCCCCTCGCAAAAGTTCCGGCAGTCGACGCTTGCAATATATGCCGCCATATCTTCACGGCATGGGTCACTCGCCCTTGCTCTCAACGTAGGCGAGATTTCACTCGATACGACCAACATATCGTTGTAAGCGTCCTGCCCGTTGTAGCTACCGGCATGAGCGCCGGGTGAAAGCGTACCTGTCACCTCTTGGTACGTCAGCGGCACTTGGTTGCCGCCGGTGCCCATCCTTGCTTGCAAACTGGGAACGACCTCGCCACACTCGCGGATGACGTCACAAGCGTGTGTCATATCCAGTGCCACGACCGCAGGCTTGTTACCTCCGCACTCCGCGTTCAGCGTGGGGGATTGCTCTTCGGCGTAGCCGATGCTTCGCGCTTGCTCGCTGTTTCCGAGCTTAAACCCGGCGCAGACAACCGCCATACCACCTTGATTGCACGCAGGATTTCCACCATTCAGGTCGAGCGTGCGCGAGGTGTCTGCCACATACACGCCGCTTTTTGGATTGCTGGATTTCATGGCGTTGCTTTCGTAAGCCGAAATGCCGTAGCAGAAAATCGTCTGATCGTTGCCGGTGCCGAGCGTGCCGCTCTTGTCCTCCTGAACTAAAGCGCCTTTTCCTCCTCCGTCACAGCCCCCCCCCTGATTCGGACTGCATAAGAAGAACCGCTTTCAGCGTTTCCGGCAAGTCTTTCCCGCGCCGTTCCGCTCTCCGCAAAATGCCTTGACACGCTTTTGCGCTCAAAGAGTATTTCTCCTGCGGTGTCTCCTCCAAAATCTGCGACAACCGAGATACGACGGCGACGTTGGGGGACTCCCCAGTGTTGCGCGTCATGCACTCGCCAAGCCACGCTCCATCGTCCTCCCACTTCATCGTGGTATCCCCCCCAGGTGTTCCAGCCTTTTTCAGGCACTTCAATATCGGGGGCTTCCGGTTCCGCGATGCGGATGATCTCTTCGAGGACTGCCGCAAAGTCTTTTCCTCCGTTGCTTGAGAATGCTCCGGGCACGTTTTCCCAGACCATATACCGAGGTCTGACCATGTCACCTGTCCGTCCGGTCGCTCTGTCATGTTCTCTCATCTCCTTTACGATGCGAACCTGTTCCATGAACAATCCGCTCCTTGCGCCGGCCAATCCGGCGCGCTTCCCTGCAACGCTCAAATCCTGGCACGGTGAGCCGCCGGTGATAACGTCCACGACTTCGATCTCCGCGCCGTTGATCTTCGTAATATCGCCGAGGTGTTTCATCTTCGTCCCTCGCATTCCCCGAACAGTTCGCGGAACGTCATCCCCGTCAAATCTTCCAGCGCCAGCAGCAGCCTCACCGTCATATCTCTGTCACCGCGTGCCCATGCTGACACCGTAAACTGCGATATGCCGAGGGATTGTGCCAGTTCTGTCTGATTGTAATTCGTCTTTTCCAACGCTTCTTTGAGTGCCGGATAAGCGCAGAACTCAAACGGCATTTTCGGCCTCACAATCTTGCTCATGCGCGCACCTCCCCGTAGATCAGTGCGTCAAGCGACACGCCCAGCGCTTCGGCGATGTACAGGTACGTCGGCATTTTCGCGTACCACAGTCCGGTTTCGAGGTTATGTATCGTGGTCAGCCCGACGCCAGCCTTGTCGGCAAGCTGCTGCAAGGTCATCCCGCGCAGCTTACGCCATGCCAAAATCCGCTTGCCGATTTCCTGCTCAGTCGGAACGCCCTTCGGTGTTCCGCTCTCGAGCAGTAACGCGCTTACAGGTACGTCGAACGCCTTCTCCAATCTCCCAAGCGATTCTAACCTCGGGTAACACCTCCCCGTTTCCCATAAAGCGACGGTGCTTTGCGGCGCGTCAATATCCGCCGCAAAGGACAACTGTGAAAGGCCTTTCTTCTTGCGCAAATCGCGGATGCGATGGCCTAATTCCATTTCTGTGATCATCTTTTCTTGCTCCCTTTATTTTCTCAGCTTTTGGCCACGCCGCGTTTTGAACTGGCGCGCTCCCAAATAATCGTCTTTTGCCTGCGTCTGCCGCTTCTCTTCGGCCTTCGCCGCCCGGACCTTCGCAATATCCTCCGCATAATACGGGCAATGGTCCTGGCAGCCGGGATAGCGCACGGGTGGCAGGCAGAAGTGGCAGTGCTCAAAGCTCATGGTCGACCTCCGAAAGCGGGCGGAACTCGACATACTTCTTTGAGCTGCCGCGCGCCGTCGCTTTGATCTTGACGATGCGGACTTCAAGTCCAAGGGAACCGAGGATGCCTAAAAGCGTGCGGCGGTCTGCCTCGTTGTCGACCGGCGCGGGAATGCGCGTCCATTCGGTTTCATTCATGGGGCGTCCTCCTTTGTGAGATAGGCCATGGCGGACTGCACGCCAAAGACGCGGGCGGTCTCGTGGTCGGAAAAGAACACGTCGACGCGGCTGCCGGTCAC
>OGRD01000913.1_pt1 | contig 13248 bp, 26 predicted proteins | sample 1553441 | NCBI WGS metagenome assembly OGRD01 (sample SAMEA2580106, study PRJEB22360) | human gut metagenome | biome: human gut; feature: human-associated habitat; material: faeces | place: Denmark | collected 2008/2010
TCTGGCCTGCGCCGTCGGTCTACGCCGACGGCGTTTTTTCTTTGCCATATCAACCACCCCCTTTCTGATTATTATTATATACTTGCGTAAGATAAAAAGCAAGACGGAATACTGCACAAATATACTTGCGTGAGTTTGTATATATTATATACTTGCGCAAGTTGAAATAATCTGATACAATACAGAAAAAGGAGGCGATCCCATGGAAAAGAAAACAGGGACGGCGGCGACTAAGGCAAAGAACAAGTATAACGCCGCGAATTATGAGCGTCTTTACCCGTTTGTGAAGAAAGGGAAAAAAGAGAGATACCAGAAAGCGGCGGAAGCTGCTGGGTTCAGCCTTAACGAGTTCATGGAAAAGGCTATGGACAGCCTGGCGGCGGAGATCCTGGGAGAATAAAAAGCATAAGCCCCCGACGCACACAGCGCCGGGGGCGTTTCGGCGTTTGCCCTCCAGAGTGTTCAATATTTTTCGGTGCTGATTATTAACACGGGTTCGTGGAAACCTATGTGTTAATATCAAGAAAACTGCTGAACATTACCACGCGCCTGGAGGGCTGCCCATGAAAGCGTATGATTTCCACGGGAAAAGAAATATATGCGGTGACCGGATCCGGGAGGCCCGCCTGCGGGCGCGGCTGTCACAGTCTGATCTCTGCCGGCGTCTGCAACTGGCTGGTGTCATTGTGGAGCGGGACGTGATAAGCAGGATCGAAAACGGCGGCAGGTTTGTGGCTGACTTTGAGGTGGTGGTGATCGCGGACGTTCTGGAGGTTTCCGTGGACTGGCTGCTGGGCAAAGAATAGGACGGCGTGGAGTGCTGTATGCACCGCGCCGTCCATATTTTTTTGAAAGTGAGGGCACGGGCATGAAAGGATATAAGCACCTGACGGAGTTTGACCGGAACAAGATCGCCAGAATGAGAAAAGAGGGCGCCACCATGCGCGAGATCGGCGCGGCCCTGCACGTCAGCGCCGCCACCGTCTGCCGCGAGATCAAACGCGGGACATACACCTACATGAACGCGGATTATATCGAAGTGACCGAGTACATACCGGAGCGGTCACAAGCCCGCTACCGGGCCAACATGGCGGCCAAGGGCGGCCCCCTGAAAATTGGAAGTGATCGCCGGTACGCCGAAACCCTGGAGGCGCTGATTGCTGACGACAATTACAGCCCGGAGGCAGCCCTGCATGAGATTGAGGACCACCCGGAAAAGTACGGCAGCTTTGAAACGCGGATCTGCCGCCAAACCCTTTATGCCTATATTGACAAGGGAGTTTTTCTCCGCCTGACCAATAAGGCGCTGCCGTTCAAGGGTTCCCGGCGGAAGAAGAAAACCAAGCACGTCCAGCGGGCGAAACAGCAGCCCAAGGGTGAGAGCATAGAAAAGCGCCCGCCGGAGATCGACGGGCGCCAGGAGTTCGGCCACTGGGAAATGGATCTGGTGGTTTCCTGCAGGGGCGGGCATAAGTGCCTCCTGGTGCTGACCGAGCGCGTCACCCGCATGGAGGTGATCCGCCTGATCCGCGATAAATCCGCGGCCAGCGTCGTCCGTGCGCTGGACACCATGGAACGGAAATGGGGCACCCGCTTCCCGCAGGTATTCCAATCTATTACCATGGACAACGGAAGCGAGTTTGCGGACTATATCGGGATCGAACGGTCCGTATATAAACGCTGTGAGAGCAAGCGCACCCGGACATATTACTGTCACCCATACTGCAGTAGTGAGCGAGGAAGCAACGAAAAACAAAACCAGATGATCCGGCGGAAGTTCCCCAAGGGAACAAACTTTGATAAGGTCACCCAAAAAGACGTGGAGGCGGTGGAAAGCTGGCTGAACAGATACCCCCGCCAACTGCTGGGCTGGGCCTCTGCCGGGCAGCTGTTTGAGGGCTATTTGCAGACCGTCTAAAAATATTTTTTCGTTTTGTTACACTTTCCTATTGACATTTGCTCACGAAAATGCTATCAATAAGAGTAACAAAGGGAAATCCCTTGTTACTCTTATTTTTTTGTCGCAATCGGAGGTGAAAAAGCCATGAGCGAAAAATACATTAGCCCCGCCGAACGGGAGTATATCGCCAAGGCGTGGCGCAATTACGCGAGTGTGGCGGAGATCGCCACGCACCTGGGGAAATCCAGAAAAACGATCTACGCAGAATTAAGGAGAGGCCAGGACGGCGAAAAGCTGGACCGGAACCAGCGCCCCGCCTATGACCCGGAACTGGCGCAGCGCCGTTTCCAGGCTAACCTCCGACGCAGAGGCAAGCCACAGCAGGCGGGCACCTGATACGGAAGAATTGAAAAGGAGATACAACGCGATGGGCAAAAGGAAAGAAATCAAGTTCTTGTGCAAGGACGGGCAGACGCGAGAGGGGCGCCAGGACGGCGTAATGTTCTGGATCCGCAAAGATCAGAAGCGAGAGCAGGACGGCCTACCAGCTTTCTATGTGGCGGCCAATGACATCAAGGGCAAGGGCCGAACGATTTACACAGCTGGGCATGAGTATTTCACCCTGGAGGGCGCAAAAGAACTTTGCCAGCAGATCATGGCCGGAGAGGCCAACCTGGCGGAACGAAAAGCCAGATACGCGGCGGAGGACATGGAAAAAGACCGGCGGGCGGTTGCGTCTGCCACCGAGCAAGCCAAGGCTTTCCGGGACAAGCTGGAGGCCGCCGGGATCTCCTATCACGAATTGATGGCGCTGGAGCAGGCACATGAGGACCTGGGCAACATGGCGCACAATATCCTGCTGGGCTGGGAGAATGGGGAGGGTTTTCCGCATGAGTGAAAACACTATGCTGGTGCCGCAGATGGGCATAAACATGGAGCAGGCCACGGCAAACTGTGAGGAACTGGCCAAGGCGATCCGCGAGATTACGGCGGGCGTTCTGACCACGGTAAACAGTTTCTGCAGATGGATCCAGCAGGTGGCGGCGGAGGTAGCAGCACAGCAGGAAATGGAAACGGCGCTGCGCTGGGCGTCGGTTGACAACCGCCCGCTTTATAACCGCTACCGCCACACCAAAAAGAAGCGGATCCGCAAGAAGTACGCCAAGCGGATCCTGGAATGGTACAGAACGGAGGTGGCCCCGTGTTGAGGCTGAAAGCCAACAAAACCAGCCTTTACAATCTGGTGGCGACATACAAGCCCCTGCCGGGTATGCGCCGCGTGGATTTCCAGAAAGCGAATGGCCGCCCGGACTACTGGCTGGAATGGATGACGGACGACGGCCACACGAAAGCGTTTCTTTCCTCCTCCCTGGGGCACCCGATCCTGACGATCACGACGCACGACGCGGCGGGCGGGCAACTGTACCATGAGGCGCACCGCCTTTCCGTTGAGGGACTGCGGGAGCGCGGCATGGTGGAGGAAGTCACCACCGCCATGGAGAGGAGGCGGCAGGCACATGGCAGAGCGTAACGACATGACCGTGGCCCTGGTGACGGCCTACACCTCACCGCAGCTGGCCGCAATCAACGAATACCTGGAGGCGGAAAAGGCCGTCAGGGCTGCGGCTGAAATATTAGGGCTTGACGCGGATCTGATGATTGCGGAGGCGGAGGGGCTGGCACGGGCTACGACATTTTCAAACGTGGAGGCCCTTTATTTCGTGGCAGATCAAGCCGCCAGCGGAAAGCGGGAGGTGAACGGCCATGCCTGACCATATCCCCCTCCCCGCCAAACAGTACAGCGTGATCTATGCGGATCCGCCGTGGGCATATTCCCAGGGAGGGAACACGAAAAGTTCCCACGGGATTGCAAAACAGCATTACCCAACCATGACCACCGCGGAAATATGCGCCCTGCCGGTCCGCGAAATCGTCCGAGAGGGGGGCAGCCTGCTTTATGTGGGCGACATTCCCCAATATCACGGAGGCCATAAAGGTCATGGAGGCGTGGGGCTTTACATACAAAACCGCGGCTTTCGTGTGGGTCAAAAAGAACCGGAAGAACGGCGGCAATTTCATGGGGCTGGGTGCCTACACCCGCGCAAACGCGGAGGTTTGCCTGCTGGGCGTCACGCCGGGCTTTAAGGCCAAGACGCAGATCCGCGCCCACAATGTCCACCAGATTATAGAAGCCCCGTTCGAGGGACACAGCAAGAAGCCGGACGAAACCCGCAAGCGGATCGTGGAACTGCTGGGCGACGTGCCCAGGCTGGAAATGTTCGCCCGCCAGAGGGCTGACGGCTGGGACGCCTGGGGCAACGAAGCCCCGGAAGCATAGGAGGAACGGCAAATGTCTGATTTTTTAGAAAGAAACGGCCTGCAAACCGTGGCCCAACATTTCAAGGATCTGTTTCTGGCCAGCGTCCACCGCGACGGTGCGGAGGAACTGCTGGAGCGCCTGGAGAATGAAACGGACTTTTTCGAGGCCCCGGCGGGAGCCAAGCACCACGGCGCGTTCCCCGGTGGCCTGGTTATTCACAGCCTGAACGTTTACCGTCGTCTGCGGGAAATCACGCTGCGGGACACCATCGACGGAAAGGCAATTCTGGATCTGACGCCGGAAACCAACGAAACCGTGGCGATCCTGGGGCTGCTGCATGACGTGTGCAAGGCTGGCGTGTACCACGCCGAAACCAAGCGCCGCAGGAACCCGGAAACGGGCGTGTGGGAGGATTACCTGGGCTATACGTTCCGGGATCCCCTCCCCCTGGGACACGGAGAAAAGAGCCTTTACCAAATCACCAGATTTATGCGGCTGGAGGATCACGAAGCCCTGGCAATCCGCTGGCACATGGGAGCCTATGACGCGGCGGCACACACAGACCTGCGGGACCTGTCCGCAGCCATGGACGCAACGCCATGGGTGTGGCGGCTGCATGAGGCTGATATGTGCGCCGCCCATATTGACGAAAGGGGCACGGACGAATGACAAAGCTGTTATGTAAGCCCTGCGCCGTCGATCTGGCGGCCAGGGGTAAGACTGTAAAACCCGTCGCGCAGAGGTGTGAGAAAATCACCTGTTCGGAGTGCGGACGCCGCCGGTTCGGTATCACCTATGAGGTGACCGGGCGGGCCACCAGAAAAAAGGAGGTAACGAAGAAATGAGCCAGAAAGGCGAAAAATACGCCCGCCGCATGGAGCGGCGCGTGGACAAGCTGGAGCAGGACGTGGCGGCCATCACCACCGAGCAGACCACCCAGGGGGTGCGGATCTCTGCCGTGGAGGACGATCTGGCCGTTTACCGGGCGGCGGTGTCCGCCCGTGAGTTGAAACAGGCCGCGGCGGAGATCAAGGCGGCCAAGGAGCGCAGAACCGCCCGCGCGGCGGAGCGGGAGCGCAAAGCCCGCCGACGCAATAAGGTTCTGGCCTTTATCGCCCTGGCGCTGTTCGTTGCCGTCTGCGTGGTCATGGTGGCCAAGGCGTACAGCGAGGAACCGGCGGCGGAACCTGCCGCGCCGGAAGCGTCGGCGGCCCCGGCGGCAATCCTGCCCACGGAATTGCTGTTCACCGCGGCGGCGGAGGAGGAATACATGGAGGACCCGCAGGAAACGGAAAAGATCGAGGAGGCGCTGCTGGCGCAGGGTTATTTCTCCCTGGCGGTTCCTATGCCCTACGAATGGCAGGACTACATGAGGACGTACTGCGAGGAATACGGTTGCCCCTACCCTCTGGCCCTGGCGGTGGCACAGACGGAAAGCAATTTCGACATGGACGCCATGGGCGCCTCTGGTGAGGTGGGGATCATGCAGTTAAACCCAGGCCCCGGCGGTTCCTATCACGCAGAAATCCAGGCGGCCACGGGGCTGGATCCCACCACCGCCTCCGGGAATATCGCGGGCGGCTGCTACAAGCTGGGCCTGTATCTGGACAAGTATGGCAGCGTCGAAAAGGCCGCCATGGCCTACAACATGGGCGAGGGCGGCGCGAGAAGCGCATGGGACAGCGGGATCACCTCCACCGACTACTCCAAGGCAGTCAAGGAGGCCATGGAAACATGGGAATGTACGGTGAACGCCTGGGGCGGGGTGTAACCCGCGAGGCCGCCCGCAAGTATGAAACGTCTGTGGCGGAGCGGGCGCGGCGGGAACGCTGGCAGGCCAGCGGCTGCGCCAGAGTGGTAAGCCGGAAATATGGCACCGTCGTGGTGCCGCATGGTTCCAATTTTGCCGCCTTGCTGAACGCGGCGGAGGTTTGGGGCTGTGACTGGACAGAAATACGGGACGCAGAGGTGTGGAGGGCCGACAAGGAGGAAAGGCCGGTGCCTATGCCGCACCTTATATAAAAGGAGGGTTTCAAATGCTGATTAACGAGGGCGGGCTGATCCGCGCCATCAAAAGAGCCTACAAAGCGGGCGGGTACACCGTCCTGAACACCGGCAACGACGTGGCCATTTACACGGATCACTGGTTTGCCATGGCCAACCGCGCCCTGCTGCCGCGCAAGGTGCTGGCCACCATCGTGGAACACATGGGCATGATCCCGGAGCGAGATATGCCAACGTCGATCATTAAGGACACGGAGCCGCAGCTGGTTTTGAGAGAAACGGCGGCGGACGATATGGACCACTGGCGCGGCGGTGACCGCGGCGAGGAGGTCACCATGGTGCCGGTGATTATGCAGGGGTTCCAGATTTACCAGCCGCCCGGCGGCGGTGCCTGCTGGGGCGTTCCCCTGTACCTGGTGGACATGATCGAGCGGGATCCGGCGGAGCATATCGGCGCGGACGTGATCGACAAGGATCGCCTGCTGTGGGAGGCCGACGGCGAGGCCGTGGTGATTAACGCAGTACGGAAAGCCTGTTCCGGCTGGGCAAAGGAATGGGAGCGGGCCGTGTGGAACGCCCTGGAGGGTGTGGACCTCCACAAAGAGGAGGCCGGGCGGTGAATAACTTTGAAAGGATCACGGCCTCCCTGGAGGCCCTGGGGGACTTCCTGGGCGCCCTCCCTATCCTGTCCGGCCCGTGGGACGACGATTTCCACCGGGTATTTTGTGACAGCTGCGACGCGGAGAACTGCGACGCTGAAAACTGCGCCCACCAAGCTGAACGAAATAGCCCTACCTGGTGGCTGAAACGTGAGTGCGACGACACGGATCTGACAACCGCACCGGAAGAAATTAAAACCGCCATTCTGGAAAACGACAAGCTATTACGCGAACGGGAGGCGGGGAAATGAAAATACTGATCGGCGGAAGCCCTTGCACACATTGGAGTATCGCACAGACGAAGAACCGCGAAACCGAAGCCAGCGGCATAGGCTGGGAACTGTTCTTGAATTACCGTATTGCACGGGATAAGTACCAGCCGGATTTTTTCCTGTACGAAAACAATAAAAGTATGTCGCCCGCTATCCGGGCGCAGATCACGGCGGAGTTAGGCGTGGAGCCTGTTCTGATTAACAGCGCCCTGGTGAGCGCACAGAACCGCCAGCGCCTGTATTGGGTGGGCAGGCGGAACCCGGACGGTACATACAGCCAGGTGGCGGTGGAGCAGCCGGTGGACCGTGGGATCCTCCTGCGCGATATTCTGGAAAGCGGTGTCTGCTGGAAAGAAAAAGGGTATGCCCTGCTGTCCACAACTGGAGGAACCACGGTGGACGACATGGTTTCCAGACACCAGCGGAATGGTGCGGCGGAACCTGTTGCCATTAAGCCGCTGACCGAAAAAGAAATGGATTATATGGTGCGCGAAACCAAGGACGGGCGGAACCATTTTGATTTCGATTATTTCCACGACGCAACGCAGGAAAAAGCGCCTGCGTGACGGCGAACACCCACAAGGGCGTCCCATATAACGTTCTGGTGGAGCCGGTGAGGATCGGGACCATTGAGAACGACGCAAAGAACCAGACTTTTGACAGCCAGCAATACCGTGTTTACAGCCCGGACGCCAAAAGCGTAACCCTCTGCGGGAATGGCGGCGGCCTGGGCGCAAAAACCGGGCTTTATGCCGTCCCTGTGGCTGGGCGCGTCGTGGGGCGCAGGATCAACGAGCAGGGGCACCGCGACGATTACAACGAGGAGATCGAGCGGATCCAGCGTTTCGAGGTAAACGAGGATCCGAACAAAACAAATTGCCTGTCAACCGTGGAAAAAGACAATATGATCGCCGTCCCCGTCCGCGTCGGCGCCATGCCGAACAAGGACGGCGAACTGGGCACCAGCCAAAGCCGCCGCATTTACAGCACCGACGGCAAGAGCGTTTCCATGCAGGCAAGGCCGAACGGCGGCGGGGCCGACGGTGCGGCCACCGGCCTGTATGCCGTGCCCGTTATCCCGGACGGGAAAGGGCAGTTTGTAATTAAGGCGGCAGGCGGAAAAGAAATCCCAGTTTACGAGGTTCGCGGCGGGCGGATCACCATCAAAGGAAAGACATACCCCATTAAACTGGCGGACGGATTTTACATCATTCGCAAGCTGACCGTGACGGAATGTAAACGCCTCCAGACCGTGCCGGACACATACGCCTTTCCAGTCAGCGACACCAAGGCGTATAAAATGCTGGGCAACGGCTGGACCGTGGACGTGATTGCCCACATTATGAGCCATTTTACTGGACTGACGGAGGAGCCGGTGGAAGTGCTTTCTATGTACGACGGTATGAGCTGCGGCCATATCGCGCTGGACAAGATGGGCGCGGAGATCACCGCCTACTATGCAACCGAGATCGACAAATACGCCGTACAGACCACACAGCACAATTTCCCGGACACCGTGCAGCTGGGCGACGCTTTCCAAGTTCGCGCAGAGGACTGGCGCCTGCCGGAACCTGTGGGAATGGAGCCATGGGAGAAACTGCTGGAGGTGCCCGCCAATGGCTGAAATAATCCTGACAGGCGACGCGCTGGAGCAACTGCGGCATTTACCGCCCGAAAGCGTCCATACCTGCGTCACCTCCCCGCCCTACTATAATTTGCGAGATTATGGCGCGGCGGGTCAAATCGGAAACGAGGCCAGCGTGGAGGAATACCTGCAATCGCTGGTTTCCGTTTTCCGTGAGGTCCGGCGGGTTCTGCGGGCAGACGGAACCCTGTGGGTGAACATGGGCGACAGTTACGCCACCAGATCAGGAAGCCAGCCGCCGACGAACACCCGTAATTCCTGCGGCCACACGGCAAAGCATACGCCGCGGGGCTACAAATACAAAGACCTGATCGGCGCTCCCTGGCAGCTGGCTTTTGCCCTCCGGGCAGACGGGTGGTATTTGCGCCAGGATATTATATGGAACAAATCCAACTGTATGCCGGAGAGCGTCCGGGACCGCTGCACCAAAAGCCACGAATATATTTTCCTGCTTTCAAAATCGGAACGCTATTATTTCGACGCGGCGGCAATCAGCGAACCCGTTACATCAACCAAGGGAAACGCCAGGACGTTCCGCGGTGGCGGTGCCTACACCGGCGGGCGGGCACATGACAACAGCGCCCAGGTGGAGCGCGAGAGCCACGGGAACCGAGAAAACCAGACAGGCCGCCGGAACAAGCGGGACGTGTGGACCGTAAGCACAAACGGCTTTCGCGGCGCCCATTTTGCCGTGTTTCCTGAAAAGCTGATTGAACCCTGTATTTTAGCAGGCAGCCCATTGGGCGGCACGGTCCTGGATCCGTTCGCCGGGAGCGGCACCACCGGAGTGGTGGCCAAACGCCTGTGGCGCGATTTCATAGGCTGCGAGATCAACCCCGACTATGCACAAATGGCAACCGAAAGAATATTCGACACGCCGCAAGGAGGACAATGTGGAAATAACTGTAAAAATGACGGTTGAGGAGTTCCAACAGTTTGTGGCCTGGCAGAAAGAACAGGACTACTACGAAAAGGAACTGGACAAGGAACTGAACAAGCGGGAAATACTGGCAAAGAAAACGTGCTGGGCCATCGACGCAGATCCGAAGAAGCCCGGCAAGGTCAAGATCATCGACCAAGAACACGCGGCGGAATTGCTGGAAATGGCCAAGGATTACCTAGCATAAAAAGAAAAGCCACCTGCGCCCGGTGCTGTCAACACGGCGCAGGTGGCAATATAGACGACGGAAAACCGTCCGATATACCTACATTATATCAGGTTCCCGGACGGAATACAAGCCGGAAAAAGCGACGGGGCCACGGCCCCGTATAGCGCCGGTAAGAGTGATTAGTAAAGTGACCAGCAGCAGAAAAGGAGGCACCAATGGCCTACGTTCATAGGGTGGTGAAAGCTGGTCCGTGTGTCGAACACAAGAAAATGCAATCTTTCCGGGTTCACACCAAAGGAGTGAAGCGCGGCCCAAATACCGGCCACACCACCGAGAAGCAGGAGCGGATCAACGAGCGGGTGGCAGAGGAACACCTGCGCTGGGATATAAACGCCAATTTCGGCCATAGGGATCTCCACGCCGTTCTACACTACTACGTCAAGGACAGTTCTTTCGAGGAGATCCTGGAGAACAAGGCCGCCTTTCTGCGGAACCTGCGGAAACTCTGCAAAAAGCGCGGGATCACGTTCAAGGCCGTGGTGGTCATAGAAACCAAGCGCATGACCAACCCGCACATTCACGTTATCATTTCTCGCATGGATCCGGAGATCATCACGGAGGCGTGGGAGAATGTCCCAAGAGGCGGCGGAGGTATCAGCTTCAAGCCTATGGACAGGCGCGGCAACCACTACAAGCTGGCCGCCTACCTGATGAAAGAAAGCCGTTCCACCATGGAGAGGTACAGAGAGAACGGCAAGCGCGGGAAGCGGTACAGCAAAACGCAGAACATGGACAAGCCAGAAATCACATACACCGCCGTGCCTGCGTCCAGCTGGAGAAAGGACCCGAAAGCGAGAAAGGGCGCCGTGCTGTATAAGTTCGACGACGGATCCACCTGCCGGAGCGGGTGGCATGAGATCAGCGGTTACCCATACCAGGAGTATTTCGAGATTTTCAACGAATAGGAGGGTTTTCTGTGAAAATCTACATATCAGGCAAGATCACCGGGGACAGGCGTTATAAAGCCAAGTTCCGAGAGGTGGAAAAGAAGCTGGCGGCGGCGGGCCATATCGTACTGAACCCCGCCACGGCACCGGAGGGGCTGCGCCCCGTGGATTATATGCGCCTGTGTTTCGCCATGATGGAGGCGGCGGACGTGGTTCTGTTCATGCAGGACTACCAGGACAGCCGCGGCGCCATGCTGGAATGGGCGTGGTGCCAGTACGTTGGGAAACAGACCTGTTTCGACCTGGCGGCGTTTGGAGGTGCGGACGCATGAGTATTATTTGCATAGCCAAAGGAACGGCCACCATAGGCATGACAACGCGGGGCGCAGATGGGAAAATCATAAGCCAGACACCGGCACGGTGGGAGCATGACCCGGACGGCGGGTGTGTTGCCCTCTGGACTATGAACCCGGAAACCGAGGAACAGGAAGCCCCGGCGCGTATCTATGGCGACTGGCAGGCGTCGGAATACCTGGGCGACGTTCTGGCGGAACTGAAACCGCGCCGCAAGGTGAACCTGCCGGATTTCCCGGCAATCGTCCGTGCGGCCATGGCCGACGGCATGGACATTTGCGTGTACTGCCAGAGTTTTGGCTGTAACGAGTGCATAGTGAACGAGTGGAAAAGCGAAAGGAGCGACGAAGAATGAACAAGACGAAAATTGACTGGGCCACAATGTCCTGGAACCCCGTAACCGGCTGCCGCCATGGCTGCCCGTACTGTTACGCCAGGCGAACGGCCACACGCTTCAACGCAGGGCTGGAGGATCCGACCCCGCTGGCCTGCGGCCTCCATGTGCTGCCGGAGAAGATCAAGGCGACGCCATACCCGTATGGTTTCGAGCCTACCCTGCACCGCTACCGCCTGGGCCAGCCGCAGAACACGAAGGAACCGCAGACCGTGTTTGTTTGCAGCATGGCGGATCTGTTTGGGCGCTGGGTGCCCACCTCCTGGATCGTGGAGGTGCTGGACGCCTGCCGCAAGGCACCCCAGCACCGCTATTTGTTCCTGACGAAGAACCCGGCCCGGTATCTGGAGTTGGACCACCTGGCCCTCCTGCCCCACGAAAGCAATTTCTGGTATGGCAGCCCCGTGGCGAACATGGACGCGGTGGGAATGTACGTCATGCAGGGTGTGAACATCAACAGCTTTTGGAGCATGGAGCCGCTGCTGGGGCCGGTGGACATGGCCGCGGCGGAGGGTTTACCGGAGTGGGTGATCCTGGGCGCCGAAACCGGCAACCGACAGGACAAGGTGACGCCCGCCCGCGAGTGGGTGGACAACATCGTGGCATTTTGCGAGGAGAACGAGATCCCTGTGTTCTTCAAGGACAATCTGCGGAAGTATTTCCCGGATCTCCCTGCCTCTGCTTTCCCCTGGGAGGTGTGAGCCGTGGAAAACACCGAGAAAGTGGAGATCGGTTACACCGTGCCGAAAGAACGCTGGCAGGAAGCAGCCAAGAACCTGGAGGAACTGGGGAACGTGCTGGCCGCTGGATTTCTGAAACAGAACAAGGACGGGCGCGGGAAAGAGGACGCGGACGACATTATGGCGGACATCATGCTGGCCTGCATGGCGCTTTACCATGTGGCGGAGTTCGCAACGGACAAATGCCGGATCATTCCGCTGCCCGGCAAGAACGGAGGTTAATATGCTGGCTGTGCTTATGAGCATGAAACCGGAGTGGTGGGAGAAGATCCTGGACGGCGAAAAAACGTTGGAAATCCGAAAGACACACCCGCAAAATGAAAGGCTTGAATGGCCCGTGACCGTCCTGGTGTACGTCAGCGGCACCGGAGCGGTGCAAGGTCAATTCCTTTGCCCTGGGGAAGTATCATACCGAACCATGCAAGACCTGGAAGAAATGTCATGCGTTCCGCGTGAGGATCTGCTGAAATACGCAAAAGGCAGGCGGCTTTCCGGCTGGATCGTCCAGTCACCGGAGAAGTTCGACGCGCCCAGCCCTCTGGCGGAGTTCGGCCTGGACCGTCCGCCCATGTCGTGGCAGTACGTTGAGATCCCGGACGAAATGGAGGCAGAACATGAGTAACAGCCAGAACATGAGTAACAGCCAGGACGTGGCCAACGCCGTGGGAGCTATTGCAGAAATGGCGTGGATTTTCTACACGGCCATAAGAAACGCAGGCGCTGACGTGCCGGAGGCCGCCATGCTGACGCGGGAATATCTGATCGCAAGCATACACGGGAAAAGCAACGCCGCGCAAGAGGGCGAATAAATGGCCATAAACGTTTCCGACCTGCCGCCGAAGTACCAGGCGCAGGCCATGAAAAAGTACATGGAGCAGCAGAAACAGCGGCGGGGGCCAGCACC
>OGRD01000917.1_pt1 | contig 13216 bp, 12 predicted proteins | sample 1553441 | NCBI WGS metagenome assembly OGRD01 (sample SAMEA2580106, study PRJEB22360) | human gut metagenome | biome: human gut; feature: human-associated habitat; material: faeces | place: Denmark | collected 2008/2010
CTGACCAGCGTCCGCAGCGTGGGTGTCATGGGCGACGAGCGCACCTACGACTATACGCTGGCCCTGCGGGCGGTGCAGTCTCAGGACTTCATGACCGCTACGTGGTCCCGCCTGCCCTATGAGCTGCTGGATAAGGTTAGCGGCCGCATCGTGGGCGAGGTAAAGCATATCAACCGCATCGTCTACGATATCACCTCTAAGCCCCCCGCAACCGTGGAGTGGGAGTAGAACGTAAAGGCTTGCTGGTTGCACAAAAAACGCCGAAAACCCCTGTAATTACAGGCAATTCCGGGTTTTGACGAGTTAGCGGGAATGGTGCCGTGCAACCGCCGTGCAACCGCGAGAGCTGGGAAAAGGCCCTTTGGTTGCACAGAGACGATTTTAATAGTAGCCAGTGGCTAACCGCGAAAGGCCTAAAAACGTATATAAATAGCTATTTAAGCCAGTTCGTTTTGACGACGGACTGGCTCTTTTTTTATGCCAAAAAATTTTTTGGAGGGACCCTAAAAAATGGTCGAGTTATTCCCATTACCTAATGAAGGGGTTCTCCTCCCGACAAGGAGCGCCACTTCACGCTGCTTGAAAACTGAATATACAGATCATCAGGTACGTTAATCAGACTGATGAGCCATACGGCATGTACGCTTAGCTCTTTGAGAGTCGCGAGAATCCAGTGCCGAAATGGAGAGACTGCTACTCTCCCAGGCGATGACAGGTCTGACGATAATGATACTTCTCTACGGAGCTGGCGGAGAACCCGGCAGAGGTGAGACTCCTATGAGGCCGTGAAGCACACGGTCGCCTGATGATTTCCCTAATCTCCACCTCCGTTTGGGCATAAAAATAACACCTACCGATTTCCGATAGGTGTTACCCGGTGATTTTGCCGCTCTCAAAGCCGTAGTCCACGCCGGTATAGGCTTCATAGGCCTGTCCAATCTTTCGGATGCGCTTGAGCACGCCGCTGTGATTTTTGTAGCCCAGCTTTTCGGCAATCTCCTCCAGCGTGTCGCCGCTCATACGCAGTTCAAGAATCTGCATATCCTTTTCGCTGAGCGTGGCCTTGAACTGATCCACCAGCGCCTGTGCTACCGCTGTTTCCTCCACATTCTGCGACGGGTCAGGCTCCTCGTATTCCTGTCCGCCGTGGGCGTCGGCATACGCCTCTTGAAATTCCTCCAGAGAGATCATCGGGTGCTTGGTGCGGGTGTGGTACCATTTTCGGATGAAGTCCGTTTTCTGGTTGCTCTTTCGGAAGTCAAAGTCCTCAAAGCAGGGGTACTCCCGTGCCACTTGGATGATCTCGTCCATCCGGTGCTTTTTCATCACATTGGGCACAATGTAGCGCAGATAGATGTCGATCTGCCATTCCGGAACATAGCCTAATTCCGAATGGCAACCTTTGAATAATTCGCCGGCGGGCGCCAAGATGCCTTCGTCCGTCAGCTCTTGAATCCAGTAGTCCGGGCAGTGGGCAAACCGCCACGCCGGGTCGTAGCCGGAGTAAATTTCCATATACTCGCCGAAGCCCATATACGGCCAGACCATAAAGGCGGTGGCGTCTATGATGAGCAGCCGGAACAGATCGCTCTCCACGAACTCACAGGCGGCCCGGTTATGAAATAGCTCCTGCGGATTCCTCGGGATGGCGTTCAGCTCCGCCCCGCAGCGGGACAGGATGCTTTTCGGGATGAGGTAATAGAACGGGATGTACTCTGCGTTGCGGAACGGCGTAGGTGGGCCGTCCTTTCTGGTCAGCATAATTGGCATTTTTATCGTCTCCTTTCCAGAGGGCCAGCGCCCTCTAATTTTTAACGGCATAAGCAAACGCCGATTGTTCCTGCTTTTCAAAAATAATTTTAGCATAGTTGCTGTCCAATAAAAATCCCTCATTAGAGAAATGCTTCAAAAATATTTTTTAAAGAACAGGATGCACACTTCACTGCCATATAAATGTGTTGTAAAACAAAATTCAAGAATATCCGTGCGTTCTCTCTGCTATCCGTTGAAATCCGGCATATTATACGGTATAATATATTTGTAAAATTGTGTGGTAATTGCAAATTATGGGGGTTCCACTATGTCGGTAAGCTACAAACGGTTATGGCATCTTCTCATTGATAAAGATATGAAGAAAAAGGACCTGATGGAAAAAGCGAATATCAGTGATTATACCATCCGGAAGCTCAACCGTGGCGACAATGTAACAACGGACGTTCTGGTTCGGATCTGTCATGCGCTGGACTGCCATATCGAAGATATTATGGAGGTCCTGCCGGAGGACAAGAGAGAGTGATTCAAAATATGCTGAGATACAGCGGAAACGAGGATGGGTATGGGAGATTATACGCAATTTCTGTCCCAGAAGGGCAATAACATTTCTCCAGAGGATGAGAACTACATACAGGAGCTGCTTGAGATAGCTAGTTCCTTCCGGACATTTGACGCCGCACTGGATGAGTTTATTGTGCAGAAGGGCTATACCGGCAACCTTGCAGACACGGATGCCAAAGTCAGGTTTATCAAGTGTAAATTTGATGAGGCGGGCATCCCGATAGAAGCACGCATTCTGAAAGGTTGGTTTCAAAAGCACACACAGGCCGAGAAACGGGATTACGCGATTCAATTTTGTTTTGCATTTCACATGACGCTGGAGGAAACACAGGATTTCTTCCGCCGTGTGTATTTGCAGCGGAATCTGGACTGTCACACGATTCGTGAGGCGATTTACTATTATTGCATTCGCCACCGGCTATCCTATTCCGAGACACAGGCACTGATTGAAAAAGCCCCGAAGGAGAGCGAAAAAGGGCCGGTTGATCTTCATTCCGATGTTCTCTTTACCGGCACGATTGTCAAGGAATTGGACCGGTTTCAAAGTCCGGAAGAACTGCTTGCGTTTTTAACGGCGAACAGCAGCCAGTTTGGCTATAACAACGCAACAGCGAAAAAGTATATCTGTGAACTTTGGAGAAGAATTGCCGGTGAAAATGGACTGGCTGTTCAGGAATTGAAGCACCGCTATCCAAAAGAGACTTTCGCCGAGAAATCCCGGTCAGCATGGGACATTTACCGGCAGATTTTTGGACTGTTGGATTTTGATGAATCCAACGGCGAAAAGCTGTACCCCATAAGCGGCGACCGCACCTTACAGCCGCTGCTGAAAGCAAACGCCATGATCCATCCCCTTGTGAGCAAATCGTTCCCGGATCGGCAGGGCTTGGAGGCCATCATCGGCGGGAACTGGCAGTCGGATGAGGTCGTCCGAAAAACAATGATCCTGCTGGCCTTCTATCGCTTCTGGACAGAACTGCTTCTCAAGGGAACGGAGCCGGAATATGCGGCAAAGCCGTATGACGGCCCGAGATGCATTGCATCCATCAACCGACTGCTGCTGGATGCCAGCTATCCGGAACTGTATGAGGGGAATCCCTATGACTGGATCTTCCTCTATGCCTCTCAGGATGCCTACCCGCTGGATGCGTTCCGTTCCTTTATGCGGGAGGCTTATCTGAATAAAATGGCTCCCGAGAATGCCCTGCACTGAAAAAACCGCTTTCTAATTCTTCGGTGTTAGAATCTAAGCATCGCAATATGCGAGCAAGGTTAGGATGTGAGAAAATGGACTCTAGAGCTGCACTTAAAGCAGGCAATACGCTTAGATTCAATGACGGATGGGAATACACAATCACCGATGAGTTGGCCCGTGGCGGGTCGAGCATCGTTTACAATGCTTATTACATCGACAATCTGGGAACGAAAAAAACTGTAAGAATTAAGGAATGTTACCCCTTCAGATGCAATTTACAAAGATCGTCGGATGGAAATCTGCTGATCCCGGAGACAGAGCGGAAGCTATTCGCGCAGACAAAGCAGAAGATGCGGCGGGCTTATCAACTGGGCAATGAATTCTTTGCAGCGGATGGGCTGACGAACCTGACGGCCAATACCTATAATATTTATGAGGCAAACCACACATTGTATGTGGTTTCTGTGTATGCTCAGGGGCAGGAATTGTCCTATGATCGTTATTCCTCTGTCAAGGACAGCATTGCTGCAGTAAAAAGTGCGGCAACTGCCATTTCTAAAATCCACAATAAGGGTTTTCTGTATCTCGACATTAAACCGAGCAATATTCTGACGCTGGAGGGCACCACGGAGCTGATCCAGCTATTTGACTTCGACACGGTCGTTCCCATCTCCGACGCTCCGGAATTGGGGAATAAAATCTCTTTTACCAAAGGCTTTGCGGCGCTGGAACTGCAAAGGGGTGACGGAAAACGAATCGGAACGCACACAGATGTGTATGGGATCGGTGCGCTGCTGTTCTATATGCTGTTTGACCGTGTACCGGATGCCTTTGACTGTGATACCGGTGCCCGGTATGATTTTTCAAGGTCCAAGCTCTCAGGCGGCGCATATCGGGATGCGCTGACCTTCCGCCTGACGGATTTCTTCCATCACACCCTTGCGGACTATTATCTGGATCGGTTTTCCAATATGGAAACTGTGGTCGAAAAGCTGTCGGAGCTTCAAGCTCTGGCGGATCTGTCCGCCCGCTATGTGGTAAGCTCCAAAATCTATGGCCCCGAGTTCTTTCTTGGGAGAGAACAGGAGACGGCATGGCTGACGCAGCGGCTTCTGGATGCCCCCGGCGGTTGCAGCTTTCTTGTGGGAATGGGAGGTATCGGAAAAAGCACTCTCGCCCGCCACTGCATCAGGCAGTGTATATCGAGAATCGATTCTGTCCTTTACCTCGATTATCAGGGCACGATCGAGAAAACCATCTGCGACGACTACGCCGTTCAGATTCACGGCGTTCAAAAGGACAAATTAGAAACAGAAGAAGCCTACTTTGAGCGAAAACTGGGGATTCTTCGGGAACTTGGCGACGGTAAAAATTGCGTACTGGTTATGGACAATTACGCCGGCGACAGCGGCACCGGTATCCCGAAGCTCCTGCAAACGGGCTGGCGTTTGCTGTTTCTGACCAGAGACAAGGCGCTTGCGCAGGGGTATGACACCCTTGAAGTGGAATCCGTTTCCGAAGAAACTGCGCTGCTCCTTTTTGAGAGGCACATCGGCCACCGGCTCAGTGCGGAGGAGCGGTATTATGCCACATCGATCATTCAAAATGCATCCGGTCACACATTGGTCATTGAGCTGATTGCCAAGCAGATCGGCAGTCCCGTCTGCACACTGTCTCTTGCGCAGGCGGCTCAAATCGTTGCAGAGCACGGCTTTACAAGCCTTGCACCCGAAAAGGTCGGATACCAACGGGATGCAGTTCTTCATCAGGAATCGATTCAGCAAATAATCTCCGGCCTGTTTGCGGCAGAGACCTTGTCGGAAACGCAGAACGCTCTGATGAAAGCCCTGTCTCTGTTTGGCCGAACCGGCGTTTCCATTGAACGGCTGTGCGATATGCTCCGCTTACCAAACAGAGACGATATCGGAGCTCTTTACCGGCAAGGCTGGATTGCTATAAACGACACGATTCTCACAATGCACCCGGTTATCGAGGAGGTCGTAACGAACTGGGGGTTCACGGATGCGGCGCTGGATGCAGCAAACAGGGTCCTTCAGTATCTGGATATCCGGCTGAAGGTTGAAGCGCAGAAAGAGGAATATCCGAAGCATCTTCTCCGCAGTCTCCGGCGAGTTCACAAGGTTCAAGAGAATGCTCCCGGCGGCTTTCTTGACCGGAGGCTGCAAAAAATGATGGCGAAAGATGGTTCCGGCCGGGCAAGAGAATCCTACCTTCACAGAATCGGCAGCTACGCAGAAAGCACAGCAACAGATCACGATGAGATTCGGGAGATTCTTCGGCTGGCTGCGGCTGTATTGAAAGGCGGCAAGCGGGAACCTCAGATATATTCTTCGGATATTTATATAGAACTGCTCTATTATGCGATTCAAAATATGCCCTATGAGAATGAACAGTTTCTTCTGGAAAAGAGTACGGAATTCATTGCCGTGGTTCCTCCGGGCAATGAGCGGATGCTCCTGAAGGTTTATCAGATCCTGCTGGAGATTCTGTACGATCACAGGAACTTCTCGGAGGCGGAGCGAAAAATCCGGCAAATGCGGGCTGCCATCTCCCAAAATCGCGGTCCGGTGCTTTGGGGACGGTTCCATTACATCCTTGCGGGATTTTATGATGCGAAGCTGAGCGGCGCTTACGATGCACAGACAGCAGAAGAAACGCAGATTGTCCGCCTTCTCCTTAAATCAGTAAATAAGGCCATCCACTGGCTGTCCGTTTCCAATGCCGGAGATTCCGGCATTCTTCTGGGTGAGTGCTATCGGCTGAAGGCCCTTGTCCTGATCCGCAGCGGCACCGGGAAGAAAAAGCAGGTCTGGGCAATCCTGGAAAAGGTCCGGAAGCAGATTGACAAATACGCCCAGCCCAATTCCAAGCTGGTGCGGGACTACGATCTGACGATGGCGTGGTACTACACCTACCTAGCGGAGAATTATCCGCAGACCTGCGCCTATCTGTTCAAGGCCTACGACATCACAAACATTATCAGCACCTCGGAGCTTGCCAAAATCGACGATCAGCTTTGCCCGATGGCCAATCTGATGCTGGAATGGCAGCAATACGATCAAGCGGAGCTGTACCTGCTCCGCTCCATTCTGACCTGCGAAGATCACTTGGAGATCGCCGCCTATGCAAGACGGCAAGTCGAACTGCTGGGGCATTTGCTGGAGGTGTACTTCCGCGCCGGAGATTACAGCAAATGCCGGGCGGTGATGGATAAGATCAACGAAAAGGTTCGTAAAATCGGCACATTGCATTTTGAGGATTATGTGTCGGAGGAAATACGGGAATTCATCGCATCGGAAAGCAACGCAGAATCACAATCTTAATGGAGAGAAAGGAATAAGAATTATGGAACAGGCTAAAAACGAAACGACCTCCGTAGCACTGGAAACGATCATTACCAATGCAGTCAAGATACCCGGCGTAAAGGTCAACCGCAGCAAATTCCTTGCAGAGGCTTTTGCAGGCGACGATATCGATTTGCAGACCATCATTGATATGGGACCGGTCAGTGCCGGAATTCCCCAAGAGCGTATTGAGAAAGCCGCCACGAAACTGATTTTCGTTCGTACCAGCCAGTCTTCTGTGGCATCTTTTGTTGCCGGTATTCCCGGCGGATTTGCGATGGCGGCGACAATCCCGGCGGATGTGGCACAGTTTTTTGGCATGGCCCTGCGCCTTGCGCAGGAATTGTCTTACTTGTACGGTGCGTCGGATCTGTGGACAGAGGACCAGCTTGATGACGAGCGAGTCAGGAACCAGTTGATCTTGTATTGCGGTGTGATGTTCGGCGTGTCCGGAGCTGTGGCTGGCGTGCGGGTCCTTTCCACACAGATTGCAAAAACAACACTGAAGAAGCTGCCGCAGAAGGCACTGACCAAAACCTTCTGGTATCCAATCATCAAGCAGATCGGCAAGGCCATTGGCGTGAAGGTAACAAAAACCACGGTAGCGCAGGGAATTTCCAAGGCGGTTCCCATTGTGGGCGGCGTGATTTCGGGGAGTCTGAATTATATGTCAATGATGCCGATGGCAAACCGCCTCAATGCAGCGCTGGATAAGGCTTGTTTCAACTACTCTGAGGAGGAAATGGCTGCGGATATTGAGATGGTCGAAAGCATTGACGCAGAAGCATCTGAAAACGCACAGCCAAGCAAGCTCTCTCGGTTCGCAAGCACGGCAAAAGGTGGCCTTCAGGAGGGCTGGAAAAAAGCGTCCTCCGGTGCTGCATCCTTGCTGAACAAGATCAAGAGCGAAAAGCCCGCAAAAGAGGCAGACGACGCGTTGATCTCATATGACGAGAAAATCGAAACGCTGCGTAAATTGAAGCAGCTTGTCGATGAGGGCATTCTGTCTCAGGATGAGTTTGATGCCAAAAAGAAAGAGATCCTTGCGTTGTAAAAAGCATTCCAATGTGATTCTGCGCTACCCTCAAACAGCATTTCTCCTATTACTTAAAGAAAAAGGTCCGGCACTTGCCCGGATGACTGGGTGAAGATTATGAGAAAAGTCGTGCAATCTTCTAAACCGTTCTTTGTGCTGCTGTTTTCCATTGCGATAGCAATGATGGCGATTTCGCCACCTATTGCGTATGCAACCGAAGAATTGAATGAATCCAAACACTACTTGGGTACTGTTGTGAATACGAAAGAAGATTATCGTATGACTATTTATCAGACTAATGATCGGAGTGGCTGCAGCAAGCAGAATTACTACTGGAACGAGTATCAGCTTGAGGGTAGCGCGGTCGTAAAGTACAAATGCCACCGGCAAAAGTATTTTGACGGCGGCGAAAATAAATGGCAAGAGGATGAAGAAATCGTTGAATCTCGGGCAACTGACAGTCCTGATTTGCCAGACTGGTTATATCAGTATCTTTAATTTCCGACAAGCGATAAAAGGGAGACGGTTCATCACCGTCTCCCTTTTGGTGTATAATCTGTTTAGTCCTCTATTGTTCCGTCATTATCATCCTCGTCGGAATAAACTTCCTCGCCACAATTTAAGCACTTCCAGCAACCGTCCCCCCATTCCATAACGCCGTCGCAGTTAGGACAAACCTTAAAAGGTCGAGGGTTCGTGTCTTCCCGCAATTCGCCGGAGCAATACGGACAGCGGCTGTATTCGGACTCATCATAAACTTTATCACAAAATGGGCACATTTGCATTTTTAACATCTCCTTAAATCGTCAATCAGAATTTAATTACCGCCTACCGGCTTTACCGTGATCTCGATCTCCTCAATATTTTGAGACTGGACAAGGTTATCATACTCATTTTCTTCACTGTCGGTGCTGAAGACATACTTCAGCTCGGTATTCGGCGAAACGCTTTGTCCGGTGATGACATAATTTTTCAGCAATTCCGTATCTTCCGGATCGATAAAGCTGCCATCATCGGACACGATCACAAATTTAATATATCCAGCCCCGTAATGATCCATCCGGTCGCCGCCCATTGACAGGTAGCCGCAGCTCGCAAGGTTTCTGCCGGAATAATCCCGGATATACCAAGTGTATTTATCCGGGGATGGTGTGATTTCTGTCAGGCCAAGGGAGGTTTCCTCGCTGCTGCTGACTTTCTTTACGCACAGCACGATTTCTTCAATATTCTGTGACTGGACAAGGTTTTCATATTCGTTTCCGGCTTCATCCGTGTCAAAAACGTATTTCAGCTCCGTATTGGGAGCATAGCTCTGAGCGGTGACGACATATTGCTTCAGGTTATCATCTGTTTCAATGTCAATATATGCTCCATCCGGTGTGACCATAATCAACTCAATATAGCCTGCTCCGTAGTGGTCCATGCGGTCGCCGCCCATAGAGGTGTACCCAATCGAAGCACAATTCTTACCGACATAGTTTTTAATGTACCACGTGTATTTGTCAGGCGAGTTCTTGATTGTAATGGACTCGTCGGTGGGCTGCTTGCTATTCGCATTTCCGGCAGGATTTTCAGATTTGCTGTCGCATCCGGCAAGCGCTATGGTCGTCATTACGATGACCAGCAGCAAGGATATTGCTCTTTTCATTGTTGTCCCTCACATTCTTTGATTTTAGTTTACAGTTTTCGCTCTGCTGCAATTCCACCGGCAGCAGACCATACTCTGCAAAGTGCAGTGTTTGGTCGAGACGCATTAACCTCCTCGCAGTATTCGGTGGACAATGCATAGTCTATCATCAGCAAATTTCAAACTGGGTATTTGAATGCAGCACGGCATTTGCTCTGAAACGAATAGAATAGAAGCCGGTATTTTGCGCATGCAGTCATTTTTCCGGATGGGACAAGGGTGTATAATAGAATTGTAATCAAAGAGAACTTCAATATTTCGTATTACGGAGAAAGGATTTTTGCGATGATAATACTCTGCTTGGCGATTTTAACCCTACTATTTTGGACCGGATACCACATCACGGGTGCGCTGCTTGCAGCAATAATATGGCTTTGCGTTAAACTCCCATGTGCAATTATTGTTTGCTGCTTCGGGATTGTGTGCTGTGTACTGATTCTCCTGTTCCCCATCGGGCTTCGGTGCTTCCGCTGCGCTTGGAATATTCTTACATAATTGCTGCGAATACAAGAAAAGGCGGCAGAGAGTTGGTACTCCCTGCCGCCCTTGGTCATATATCCTTATGCGAAAATCAGTTCTGCATTTACGATCTCCATAGCTCGGTTTCGGATGCTGTTCATACGCTCAGTCGGCTCCCGTTCAAACCATGCGTTCACATTGGTTACCAGCAGGTCGGGATGCTCGGTCAGCATTTTCCCGTAGTATTTCGCCGGGATACCAAGACGGGTGCCAATCTGACGATGGGCGGTGTCTGCAATATCCAGCGGCTCAATGCGGTCAATATGACTGTCATCCAGCACCCGCAGAACAAGCTCCGTACCGCAACACTCCATTGCAAGCATGGAAGTGTTTACGATGTAGTCTGCTTTGGCATCTTTCTGACGCATGACCTCGGTTGCCAATTCTTCGATCGTCAATCCCGCTTTCATGCTCATTCACTCCTTTCCGTGGCTGTATCCGGCATTACCAAGAAAGCAGGATGCCGCCATCTGTAATATTTGCCGCCATACCTTCACGCTCAAAGACCTTGCAAAGCCTTGCCCAATAGGTCTTTTCCGGGACGCTTTCAAAGGCAGTCCTGACCTTTTCGCTGTCGGCCTGCTGAATGGCAATATCGCCGTTTTCACGAATAGTCAGGCTGTTATATCCCCGGGAATGAAGGTCGGTGATCAAGGCTTCCAGCACCTTGCGGCCCTGTACTTCATACCACACCTGCGGATCGACCGGATCCGGCTGCTTCGGCATAGCTGCCGGAGCCTCGGCAGTATCCTTAGTATCGAACGCAGAGGGTTGCGGTGCGGTCGGCTGCTTCAGCGGTACGATATTCACAAGCGCACAGTCGATACCGCCGTTCTGGTCAAAAGCCACATCGGCAAAATTATAACCGTCCACACCGAACAGCTTGATCCGTCCGGTGCCGCCCTTTGCTATGATCCGTTCCGGGAACTCTTCACGCCACTCCCAGGTTGCGTTGGGGTATACCGATTGCAGATAGGCTGAAATACGGTAATTGGCATGGCGAAGCAGTACCTGCTCCACGGGGTCGGACACCTCGGGGATAATGAATCGGTCGAAGGCCGCATCCTGCTTTTCGCATTTTCTGCGGATGCGCTTTGCCTCCCGCCTGTGGAGCTCCTCCTTGATATACGGAACAAGGAAATAGCAGGTTGCCCATACCGCCCAAATGACAAAGGCTGCGGCAAGAAGCCACGCCTGCGCATTTCCACGGATAAAGGCTGTGATGACCAGCACTGCGACAATAAGTATCGAAACGCCGGACCATAGGTTTTTCTTTTTTCTCATTCGGTTCATCCTTTCTTTGTTGTTCTCTCTGAAAATAAAAAAGCAACAGATTATTACTACAGCTGTCCAAAACCTAACTGATGATCAGAAAACACAGATCAAAGCCGGTGCAGTTGCTTCCTTAACCGATGAGCAGAAAACTCAAATTAGAAAAGGTTATATTGACCAAATGATGAAATCGAAGGAAGTTACCGAACAGATCACTGCTGCTGTTACAGCCGCAAATTCTGCAGCTGCAAGTGTGGCTGAACTGAAAGGTCAGCTCGATAATTACAGCCTTTTCTACACAGGGCTGAAAGAATACACATCTGCTGTCAGCGATGCGGCAAACGGCGCAAATACACTGAAACTCAATATGGATACACTCTATACCAATGTCGGTACACTTAAAACTTCCGTTGGCGAGCTGAACGACGGTGTTAAAACTCTGTATGACGGAACCGCCACCCTCAAAAACGGCACAGGTGAATTTGTAAAAGAAACTGATGGTATTGAAGATGAAGTCGGCGGCGAAGTGGATAAAATGATTACTGAAGCCACCGGTAGCGACGAAGAGATTACATCTTTTGTATCTGATAAAAATACCAACGTGGATGCAGTTCAGTTTGTCATTCAGACTGAAGCAATCGAAATGGAAGAATCGGTAGACACCGAGCCTGTCGTAGTAGAAAAACTGACCTTTTGGCAGAAACTTTTAAGGCTATTTGGCTTGTATTGATATATAGCGGCAGAGGAGTTAAACAAATTTCTCTGTTGTTATTTTTCTAAAATACCTTGAAATGCAAGGATAGATTTATTATAATACTCTCGTCAGCGTGACAACATACTGACAACAAAAATCTTGACAGTCCATATTTTATGGATAATCTGAACACTCCCGATAATATGAGTAAAAATACCCATACAAAATTGTTTAAGTTACAGTTTTCGGGAGCGAGTGGGAATAATCTCACACATCAAAAGAGCGCTCTTCCCATTCCGGGGAGAGCGCTCTTTTTGATGCAGGGAATTACTCAGCAACCACAGTATAGCAAATGTCGCCGTTGGTCTGAGTCTGAGGCACGACCTTGTAACCATCGGCCACGAAGTTGGTGCCGGCACCCTCAGCGGAGTTGTTGGAGGGGTCGAAGTTGATAAACGTACCACCCTGAATGATGACCTTCGCCGTACCATTCTTGTAAGCGCTGTCCACACAGTTGATCAGGAAGTTGTAGCCATACGGATCTTCGAATGGCTCACAGGCAAAGGTGCCGCCATTGATGACCAGCGTACCCTCCTGAACCTGCACAGCAGTACCGCCGCCGTAATAGTAGCCGTCGTTGGTCAGAGCCTCCTTCAGTTCCGTAACGTTCACCACAGGGTAAGTGGCGTTCTCGTCATAGGTGTTGTTGAAGCTGTCGCTCTCCACAGTGTCCTGCGTGGCGCAGACGGTGATGGTAGTGTCCTTAAGCTCTTTGTTCATGTACTCGTTACCGGCCCATCACGGCCCAAGTGGATCCAGCGGCCCCAGCTCCGGGTCGTAGGGCAAACACACCACCTCGTATCCCCCGCTGGGACGGCTCCCCGGCAGGAGCAGTCCCTCCTCCCCCAACCAGAAACCGCCGGGGTGCAGGACCAGCCCCCGCTCTTGCGCCGTCTCCCGCAGGCAGCGGCGCCACAGCGCATGGGGAGGGAAGCACTCTCCCAGTCCTACCGGCAGACCATCCGCCCACACATCGCCCCGGCAGCGGTACGGCCACGGCCCCGTGAGCTCCGTGCAGATGCTCACACCATGCTCCGTCTCCCGAACGATACGG
>OGRD01000924.1_pt1 | contig 13100 bp, 10 predicted proteins | sample 1553441 | NCBI WGS metagenome assembly OGRD01 (sample SAMEA2580106, study PRJEB22360) | human gut metagenome | biome: human gut; feature: human-associated habitat; material: faeces | place: Denmark | collected 2008/2010
GGCGAAGCGTAGCCGTTCACATAGAGGCTCTGCGCGATGCGGTCGTTCTCCTTGTTGGCCACAGCGGTCTTCTCGAACTCGGAGAGCTGTTCGTTCTCTTTGAGCGCCTTCTGGTTCACCACCGAGCTGTTGATCTTGTAGAGGATCTCGGCCTTGTCTACCTGATTCGTCGTACGCTTGTAGTTGTTGGCAGCCGTAGCGGCAGCGTCGCCGAAGTTGAAATCCTTCTGCATCGTGTTGACGCCCTCGGCGATGAACACGCCACACTGAGCGCGCAGCGCCATGGCCTCGGCCGACTTCGGATTGGCCAGCACGGCCGCTTCCTCCTTCGTCACGGGTTTGCCCGTAGCGGCGTTGAACATCACGTACTCGCTGGCGCCGTTGCACTTGCTCTCGATCAAAACGCGCAACTCGCTCTGCTCCATACGGTCGTCGTAGGGGAATTCGACATGCTGCGTGTAGGTACCGCCGTTGTCGGCCGAAATAACGGTATAGTTGTCATTCACCTTCTCGCCCTGGACGTATTTCGGAGTACCGGCCACTTCGCCGCCCTCGAACACGATCACCGGCGTCAGACGCAACGTAGCTTTCTTGTTGAAGTAAGCTGCCGGGAAGTTCACCGTAATGTCGGCGCTCACGACGCCGTTGTTGAGCGTCAGCACCTTCGGCGTGCACGAGTAAGTAACCTCATCCTGTTTCTTACCCATCTTCTTGAAACAGTTGCAACCCGACAAGGTCAAGGCAGCTGCGGCAAGAACCAAGCTAATTTTTACTAAGTTCTTCATAATTAATTAGTTATTAAAAATTGTTATGCATTGATTTCGTCTCTTTCCGTTTGCCTCCGCTCCACGTACCCCATTCCCGAGGCCGTTTGCAGCAGAATACATGCAAATATATAAAACCCATGCAGATTATGCAACTTTTTCCGTAAAAAAACCACCTCGAACTTTCGTTCGAAGCGGTTTTCGATCGCCGGCGCACGAAAACGCCGTCTATTTCGCGTCGGAACGCATCCGACGGATCAGTCGCGGTGCCGGTCGTCGCGGCGACGCTCGCGGTCGCCCCGCGGACGGCGTTCACGCTCGACATATCCTTCGGGCTTCGGAAGAAGCGCGCGGTGCGAGAGTTTCAGCTTGCCGGTCTTCTCGTCGACGCCGATGAGTTTCACGTCGATCATCTCGCCCTCTTTCAGGCCGCTCTCCTCCATCGTCTCGAACCGTTTCCAGTCGATCTCCGAGATATGGAGCAGCGCCTCCTTGCCGGGCATGATCTCGACGAACGCGCCGAACGGCACGATCGACTTGATCTTACCGTGGTAGGTCTCGCCGATTTCGGGCACGGCAACAATCTCCTTGATACGTTGCAACGCAGCGTCGATCGCCGATTTCTCCACACCGAAGACGTCGACGATACCCTTCTGGTCGTCCTCCGTAATGGTAATGGTGGTACCGGTCTGCTTCTGAATCTCCTGGATCACCTTTCCGCCCGGGCCGATCACGGCGCCGATCGAATCCTTCGGGATGTGGATCTGCACCAGACGCGGCACGAACGGCTTGTAGTCGGCGCGCGGCGCGGCGATGCAGTCGGTCAGGATGTCCAGAATATGCAGACGCCCCTTGCGCGCCTGCTCCAACGCGGCGGCCAGCACCTCGTAGGAGAGGCCGTCGACCTTGATATCCATTTGCGTGGCGGTGATACCGTCGCGGGTACCCGTCACCTTGAAGTCCATGTCGCCCAGATGATCCTCGTCGCCCAGGATGTCCGACAGCACGGCCCACTTGCCGCTCTCGGAATCCGAGATCAGACCCATGGCGATGCCCGACACGGGCTTGCGCAGTTTCACGCCGGCATCCATGAGGGCCAGCGTACCGGCGCAAACGGTGGCCATCGACGACGAACCGTTCGATTCCAGAATGTCCGACACGACACGCACGGCGTAGGGATTCTCCTCGCCCAGCGGAATCATCGGTTTGAGGGCGCGCCATGCCAGGTGGCCGTGGCCGATCTCACGACGGCTCAGACCGCGGGCGGCCTTCGCCTCGCCCGTCGAGAAGGGCGGGAAATTATAGTGGAGCACGAACTGCTCGGTACCCTGCACGAGCACCTCGTCCTTGACCTTCTCGTCCATCTTCGTGCCGAGCGTAACGGTGGCCAGCGCCTGCGTCTCGCCTCGTGTGAAGAGGCCCGAACCATGGGCTGCGGGCAGGTAGTCGGTCTCGCACCAGATCGGACGGATCTCGTCCGTGCGACGGCCGTCGAGACGCTTGCCCTCGTCGAGAATCATGTTGCGCATCGCCTTCTTCTGCACGTAGTCGTGGAAATAGCGGTGGATGAGCGGGGCCTTCTCCACCAGCTCCTCCTCCGTGTAGCGGGCGGCGAACTCGGCCTCCAATGCATTGAACATATCCTCGCGCTCGTGCTTCATCGTGCCGCTCGTGGCGATGGCGTAGGCCTTGTCGTAGAGTTCGGCGATGATCGTCTGTTTGAGCTCCTCGTCGTTGACCTCGTGGCAGTAGGTACGCTTCACGTCCTTGCCCAGCTCCTTCGAAAGTTCGATCTGTACGGCGCAGTGCTTCTTGATCTCCTCGTGCGCGAACTTGATCGCTCCGAGCATCACCTCCTCCGAAACCTCTTTCATCTCGCCCTCGACCATCAGGATGTTGTCGATCGTACCGCCGACCATGATGTCCAGGTCGCATTCGGGCATCTCCGAATAGGTGGGGTTGATGGCGTATTCGCCGTTGCGGCGTACGACGCGGACCTCCGAGATGGGGCCTCCGAACGGAATGTCCGAAACGGCCAGTGCGGCCGAAGCGGCCAGACCGGCCAGCGCGTCGGGCTGAATATCCTTGTCGGCCGAAATGAGGTTCACCGTCACGTAAACTTCGGCGTGGTAATCCGCGGGGAACAGGGGACGCAGGGCGCGGTCGATCAGACGGGCGACGAGAATCTCACTGTCGTTGGCGCGGCCTTCGCGCTTCATGAAGCCGCCGGGATAGCGTCCGCACGAAGCGTACTCCTCTTTGTACTCCACCTGGAGCGGCATGAAATCGGTGTCGGGTTTTGCATCCTTTGCGGCCACGACGGTTCCGAGCAGCATCGTGTCGCCCATCTTGACGACGACCGAGCCGTCGGCCTGCTTGGCCAGTTTGCCCGTCTCGATCTCGATCTGGCGGCCGTCGGCCAGCGTGATGATCTTGCGGACTGCGTTGTACAGCTTCTTTTCTTCCATAAAAATTTTAAACCTATAATGTTTTCGAATTGTTTTTCGCAACGAAAATGAAGGCAACCCCTCTCGGGAATTGCCTCCATTTCTTCCTCGGGACTACTTGCGGAGATTCAGCGTCTTCACGATTGCGCGGTAGCGCTCGATGTCGACCTCCTTCAGGTATTCCAGCAACGCGCGGCGCTTGCCGACCAGGCGCAGCAGTGCGCGCTGGGTTCCGAAGTCGTGCTTGTTGCTTTTGAGGTGTTCCGTAAGGTGGCTGATACGGTAGGAAAACAACGCGATCTGACTTTCGGGCGAACCCGTGTCGGTGTTAGACTTGCCGTACTGGCCGAAAAGCTCCTGCTTTTTCTTAGCTGTTAAATAAGCCATTGTGTAAATTTATTTTACGTTCCACTCTACGACGCATCCCCCTTACCGTGGATAACGCCAGAGCGTTCCGCAAAGGTACGAAATAATTCATAATTCATAATTCATAATTCACAATTATTTTCAATTTGGCGTCTAAAAATAACAAATTAATCGAGAAAATCGTATTTTTGCGGCTAAACAAGTGAAAATTATGGGGAAAACGGGTGTGCGCGGAACTTTCGCCGCGCTTGTCGCCGCGGTGTTGTGCGGCTGCGGGAGCGAGCCGGATTTCGTCACCGTCGACGGGACGATGCTCGGCACGACGCTGCATGTGGTGGCCGACGTGAAGGGCGTCTCGCGGCAGCGTCTCTATGCGGCCGTCATGGAGCTGGACCGCGAGGCCAAGGCGTCGATGTCGATTTACGATTCGACGTCGCTCGTGAGCCGCCTGAACCGCAACGAAACCGACAGCGTCGACCGTCATATCGCCTTCAACCTGCATCTGGCCGACAGCATCGGCGCGTTGAGCGACGGGCGTTACGACGTGACCGTCAAGCCGCTGGTCGAGGCGTGGGGCTTCGCCGGCCGGGAGCGCGCCGAAAACCCGAACGTCGATTCGATCCTCGAATTCGTGGGCCGCGAAAAGGTCCGCGTCGAGGGAGGGCGGCTGGTGAAGGACGATCCGCGCGTGCAGCTGGACTTCAACTCCGTGGCGAAAGGCTATACGGTCGATCTGCTGGCCGGACTGGTCGAGAAATACGGGGCTGAAAACTACATCGTCGACATCGGCGGCGAGGTCCGCTGCCGGGGACTCAACCGGCAGGGCCGGGCGTGGCGCATCGGCGTCGAAACGCCTTTCGACGGCAACATGTCGGACGGCGAATACCTCCAGAAACGGATTCAGATGACCGGCGGCGGGCTGGCCACCTCGGGCAACTACCGCCGTTTCTATCTCGACGGGGAGGGCAACAAGGTCGCCCACACCATCGACCCCCGCACGGGGCGCAGCGCCCTGTCGCGCCTGCTGTCGGTGACCGTCGCGGCTCCGACCTGCGCCGAGGCCGACGCGCTGGGGACCATGTTCCTGGCGATGGGCGCCGACGATGCGCTGGCGGCCGTGGAACGGATGCCCGGCGTGAAGGCGTACTTCATCCTGGCGGGTGACGGCGGAGAGTACGAGGAGTACGTCTCGCCGGCCATGGAAGCGTTGATTCTGAAATAGCGAGATAAATGAAAACAGCGGTATTCCTCTACAATCCCGAATCGGGCAAGGGCAAAATCGCCCGCAACGTCGGGTGCATCAGTACGATTTTTCAGGCTTACGGCTACGACGTCACGCCGCAGCGGATCGACTTTACGGCCAATCCGTTCGACGGCAACGAGACCATCGACCTGATGGTCGTCGCCGGCGGCGACGGCACGGTGAACTATACGGTCAACGCCATGAAACACAAGGGGCTGGACATTCCCATCGGCGTGATTCCGGCCGGTACGGCCAACGATTTCGCCGGGGCGGTCGGCATGTCGCGCGAACCGCTCGAAGCGGCGCGGCAGATCGCGTCGGGCAGCGTCGAGCGGGTCGACTGCGGGCGGGTGAACGACCTGTATTTCGTCAATATCTTTTCGTTCGGCATCTTCACGACCACCTCGCAGCGCACGCCCGACGAACGCAAGCACAAGATCGGCAAGCTGGCCTATATCATCGAGGGGGTCAAGGAGTTCCGCACGATGCACGCCGTGCCGCTGGAGATCGAGGCCGACGGCGAGCGGTTCGACCTGCGGTCGCTGATGGTGCTGATCTTCAACGGCGAGACGGCGGGCGGTTTCCACCTGGCGCGGCGGTCGTCGATCAAGGACGGGCTGTTCGACTGCATCCTGCTGGAGAAGAAGAATTTCTTTCGTTCGACGCTGGCCATGTGCCGCTATCTGGCGGGCGGTAGCCCGAAGATCGTCCGCCACCTCCGGGCGCGGCGGATCGACATCCGTTCGTCGGTCAACGAACCCACGGACGTCGACGGGCAGAAGGGCGCCGAATTCCCGCTGCACATCGAGTGTCTGGCGGGCGGCCTGCGCGTGATGTGCGCCAAACAGGCCTCGGGCAATTTCTGATTTTTACGGTCCGGCTTGTTTGATTCTGCGAAAATTCATACTTTTGTCGGAAAAATTACGACGATATGGCGGATAACGGCAAAACGGCGCGCAGCGGAGGACGCGAAAGTTTGCGCAAGGTCTCCATCTCCCGGATCAAGAAGGAGATGAGTGACGTCTTTTACCTTTCGGACGATCTGGTGATTTCCGCACTCACGGCCGACAAGAACACCACGGCCGATTATCCGACCTCGATCGACGGCTTTACGGCCATCATTATGATGACGGGCGAGGCCACCGTGTCGATCGACATGCAGAATTACAGCATCAAGCCCAACACGATCGTCTTTTTCAACCCCGATTCGATCATCCGCACAATCAAGTGTTCGTCGAACGCCGCGGCCTACCTGCTGGCCTTCTCGAAATCGTTCGTCAACGAGATCCAGATCGACCTCTCGACCTCGCTGCCGGTCTACATGCGCTTCGGCAAGGCCCCCGTGCTGGAGGTCACGCCGCAGGACGTGGACGAAATCCGCCAGTTGTTCCAGCTCATCAAGACCATGCTGCGCAGCGACAAGGAGCGTTACCGCCACGAGATCATCCGCACGCTCTTCACCACGGCGTTCTACATCATCACCGAGATCAACCAGCGCGAGCAGCCCGGCGAGATGAAGCAGGGGCGCTGCGAGGTGCTGTTCGACGAGTTCATGTCGCTGCTGCAACAGTACAACAAGAGGGAGCGCAACGTGAGCTTCTACGCCAAGCAGCTCAATATCACGCCCAAATACCTCTCGTCCGTGGTGAAGGAGGTGAGCGGCAAGACCGCCGCGCGGTGGATCGACGAGTCGGTGATCCTCGAAGCCAAGGCCCTGCTCAAGTATTCCGGAATGAGCATTCAGGAGATCGCCTATCACCTCAATTTCTCGACGCAGTCCTTCTTCGGCAAGTATTTCAAACAGCACACCGGAACCTCGCCCTCGCGTTACAAGCGGAAAGGATAGTTTTCGATTTTACAGGGCCTCTTCCGCCCTGCCTTGTCCGGCCCGGACGGAAAATACGTTTGTATGTCCCGTCCGGGTCGAACTGTGTTAGGACAAAATCCGCTCCTCTAAAATCAAAAAACCGAACCTTGTTTTTCAGGTGGCGGCTCGCGGGTGTCCGCTATGACACGCCGCTATTTCAGCGCTTCGACCACGCGGCCGATCATCGCCGGGATGGCGTGCTCCTCCTGCGCGGTGAAGAAATTGCCGTCGATTTCGAACGGGGCGTCCGTCGCCACGGGGCCCGTCACGGCGGCCTTGGCCATCGGGTGCACGGCGACGCGCCGTCCGGCGGCGACGCCTGCGAATCCGAACATCATCCCTGCGGCGCAGTGGCCGATCATCGGTTTGCCCGTCTCCCCGAAGGTTTTCAGCACCTCCATCAGGTCCCTGTTCCAAGGCTCGCCGGCATGCTGCGCGAAGACCGGCACGGCGTCGCCGCAGGCGAACACCAGAGCGTCGTACTCCTCTTCGTGACCCTTGAGGTTGGCGATCACGTCGTCGGCCGTCAGGCCGATGCCCGAGTTGGTGCGGATCTCGCGGCTTTCGGCCACGGCGAACACGGTGCAGGGAATCTTGTTTTCGAAAAACGTTTCCAGATACTGGAACAGGCCCATCCCGTTCACGGGATTCACGGCCACGACAGCTGTTTTTTTTGCCATGATTGCAATTCGTTTAGTGATACAATGGTTATTTTCGGTAAGTTTGTTATCTTTGCGTACAAAGATAGGGCAAACAGCCCGTAAAAACAATAACGCACTTAAAAATGAGATGGTTACATGCGTGTAACCATTGCTGGATACCAAACGGATGGAGCCGGAGAAAAAATTGAAAAATTTCACGCCCACGGGTTCCTGCCCGGTCCGGGACGTGCTGTGCCGCCTGGGGGACAAGTGGTCGATGCTGGTGTTGCTGACGTTGAATGCCAACGGCGTGATGCGTTTCAGCGAGATCCACCGCACGCTGGGCGACATTTCGCACCGCATGCTGACCGTCACGCTGCGGATGCTCGAAACCGACGGAATGATCCGCCGCGAAGTCTACGCCGAGGTTCCGCCGCGGGTGGAATACCGTCTTACGGAGCGGGGCGGGAGTCTCCTGCCGCATATTTTCGGACTGGTGGAATGGGCCGAGGCGAACAAGGAGGCTATTCTGGACGGCCGCAGGAGGTCCTGAACGACATCCGCCGCGCGTCCGTGCCGTCGGGGTAGTAGCCGCGCAGCAGTTTTCCGGGGCGGAAGCCTTTGCGGGCGTAAAGCCTTATGGCAGAGTCGTTGTCGGTGCGCACTTCGAGCGTCACTTCACGCAGCCCGAGCCGCCGGGCCAGCGCGATAGCGGCGTCCAGCAACGCCTGTCCGGCTCCGCAGCCGCGCGCCGCGGGGTCCACCGCCACGGAGTAGATGCGGAGGTTTTGCGCCGTGCGCCGCATCAGCAATGAAATGTAGCCGACGACCGCACCGTCGCGGGTGGCGGCGTAGGACGCTCCCTGCGCATGCGTCAGCAGGTAGCGCAGCTGCCGCCGCGGGAAGGCCTCCCCTTCCGGGAATGAACGCCGCTCGACGCACTCCACGGCGTCGAGGTCCCCGGCCGTCGCGGGACGTATTCCGACTGCGGGGTTCATTGCGCGTGGAGGCGGTTGAGGCAGTGGACGAAGTGGTTGAGAATGCGGTAGTAAAGTTCGTCGCCCAGCACGGCGTCCTCGACTTCGTGGTCGATCGACGGGTTGTCGTTGATCTCGATCACCACGGCCCTGCCGTTGATGAGTTTCAGGTCCACGCCGTACAATCCCTTGCCGATCAGCGCCGCGGCCTTTACGGCGGTGTCGAGCACTTTCTGCGGCGCCTTGTAGATGGGTACGGTCTCCCATGCGCCGCACAGGTTGCGGCCCGTGTCGTCGTGGGCGTGGTTATAGATCTGCCAGTGGCCCTTGGCCATGTAGTATTTGCAGGCGAACAACGGTTCGCCGTCCAGGAGGCCGATCCGCCAGTCGAACTCCGTGGGGATGAACTCCTGGGCCAGCAGCACGGACGAGTGGCGGAACATCTCGTCGAGCGCCGCGCGCAGCTCTTCGTCGCTGGCCACCTTGTGCATGCCCACCGAGAACGATCCGTCGGGAATCTTGAGGATGAAGGGCGCGCCGAGGCGTTCGCTGATCTCGCCGAAGGAGTATTCGTTGCTGCGGAACAGCAGCTGCGAGGCCGGGGCCGGGATGCGGGCCTTTTCGAAAAGCTCGCAGAGGTAGACCTTGTTCGTGCAGCGGATGATCGACTCGGGGTCGTCGATCACGGCGATGTCGTTCATCGCGGCACGCTGCGCGAGACGGAAGGTGTAGTGGTTGAGCGCTGTGGTGGCGCGGATGAACAGCGCGTCGAACTCCATCAGCCGCGTGGCTTCCTCCTCGGTGATCAGCTCCGCGTGGATGTTCATTTTGCGGGCCACCTCGAGGAATTTGTCGAGGGCGTCCTTGTCGCTGGGCGGGAATTTTTCGTCCGGGTCGTAGAGGATAGCGAGGTTGTAGCGTGCGGGTTTGGCCGAGCGCGGCGAACGCCATACCTTCTTGTTGAAGCAGTCGAGCGCATTGGCGAAATCGTCCTGCCCGCTCTCCGAGAGCTGGCGCAGCGAAAGGGCCTGCACCGACTCGATCTGGTTGCGGGCGTGGTTGTTCATCGTCACGCGCAGGATCGGGCAGGGGTAGTGGTCGAAGATGAACCGCGCGATCTTCTCCAGACCCTTCTCGCGGCAGGTTCCGAAGTAGATGTTCAGCTGCCAGGTTTCGTTGGTGATGCGGTTGCGTTCGATCCACTGTTGGCAGAGCTGTTGCAGGTTGCGGTTCATGCGGATTCCGGCGCCCGATTCGAGCTTGTTGAGCGTCTCGACGCCCGGCAGCACCCGGTGTCCCCGGGCCTGGGCCAGCAGCGAGCAGTAGTAGCCTTCGGAGTTGTAGCCGTATTCGTCGCTCAGGTTGATGACCAGCTTGGGCGTCCGCTCCCCGTAACGGTGTTCGAGGTAGTCGGTGACGGTCATCAGCGAATCGGTTTCGCAGTAGGGTTTCCAGTCGTTGAGGCTGTTCAGCAGGATGAAGACGCTATTCATGCATGTGTGTTTTCGATGCGCCAAATGTAAGCAAATAAAGCATCCGTTGTACATGTCGCGCGCCGTTTTGCGAAATAAAAAAACGGGCCTCCGCAGAGACCCGTTTTCCGGTTGTCCGTCGGGGCGTCAGGCCCGTTTTTTCGCCGCCTTGGCAGCCACCGCCTTGTCCAGCTCGATGATGAAGTCCGAGAGGACGTTCATGTAGTTGATGAAGGCGTCGTAGGCCGAATCGTAGGGGTTGAAGTAGGAGTGCACGTCGCCGTCCGACAGCCACTTGGTGGCCATGTAGTAGAAATGGTCGGAGGTCTGCATGAAACTCCAGACATAATCGAAATCGGGATTTTTCAGCGCCGCGACCTTCTCCTTCTGGGCATAGAGCTTCGAGAAAGCCTCGTTCTGCAATTCGTTGCCCAGCCAGGCCGTCACGTCGCGCTCCTCGTCGGCCCACGACATCACGTGCGGACAGTGGAGCACGGCGACGGGCTGGTGTTTCTTCGCGGCCTCGGTCACCGTGGCGAACTCCAGGCCGTTCTTCCTGGCGAGGATCGCCTTGGGCAGCGCGCGCATGAATTCGAAGATGCCCGTGTCGGCGTTCTGATGCTCGCCGAAGGTCTCGTAATCCATGAACAGGTTGATGACCTCGCCCGGCGTCTCGTCCGAGGCGAGCCACTGCACATACTTGTCGGCTGTCAGGGGCCACTGGTCCCAGCTCTTGTTCGAGAAGCGGAAAGCGATGTCGTCCGAGAGTTTGTAGTTGCGCAGCAGCAGGCGCAGTTTCTGGTCGATGGCGTTGGCGTAGACGTAGTTGGGCGATTTCCATCCCAGCACGTGCTTGGCTCCTTCGGCCAGCATCGTGCGGAAGCCCATGCCGGCGACCATCGCGCCGATCTCGTCCGAATAGATCAGCTCCGTGTTGCGGAAAGCGGTGGGTTTCACCCCGAACTCCTTTTTGATAAGGTTCGTGTGCAGTTTGACCTGCTCCGTGAAATCCTCCTTCGAAGCCAGCGAGGCCAGCGAGTGGGAGTAGGTCTCGGCGAGGAACTCCACGCAGCCCGTCGCGGCAAGCTCCTTGAACGAGTCGAGCACTTCGGGGGCGAAGGCGCGGAACTGTTCGATGGCGATGCCCGTGATCGAGAACGAACAGCGGAACTTGCCCTTGTTCTCCCTGATGAGCTTGAGCAGCAGGGCGTTCATCGGCAGGTAGCACTGGCGGGCGACCTTCTGCATGATCGAACGGTTCATAAGGTCGTCCAGGTAGTTGTGGTCCTTGCCCATGTTGAAGAAGCGGTATTTCTTCAGACGCCAGGGCTGATGCACCTGAAAATAAAGACAGACGGTTTTCATGCGGGTTGCTATTTTAATTGTTTCTTATTCTCTTCGATCACGGCTTCGTACACCGATTTGATCTTCGCCGCGGCGTCGTTCCACTTGAGGTTGGTCACCTCTTCGAGACCCTTCGAGGCGAACATGCCCGACAGGGCGGGGTATTTGATCAGTCCGTAGATGGCGTCGGCCAGGGCGTCCACGTCCCAGTAGTCCACCTTCACGGCGTAGTCCAGCACTTCGGCCACGCCGCTCTGCTTGGAGATGATCACCGGGACGTTCGAGCGCATCGCCTCCAGCGGCGAGATGCCGAAAGGCTCCGAGACGGAGGGCATCACGTAGACGTCCGACAGCTGGAACATCTTGTGCACGTCCTCCCCGCGGAGGAATCCCGTGAAGTGGAAACGGTCGGCGATGCCGAGCCGCGCCACGCGGCGGATGACGTGGTTCATCATATCGCCCGAACCGGCCATCACGAAGCGCACGTTCGGTACCCGTTTGAGCACCTTGGCGGCCGCCTCGACGAAGTAGTCGGGGCCTTTCTGGTAGGTGATGCGTCCCAGGAAGGTCACGACCTTGTCGGTGACGCCCCGCTCGGGAACCTTGCCGCTGTTCTGGGCGAAGCGCACGGCGTTGTGCACCGTGACGATCTTTTCGGCGGGAACGCCGTAGCGGTTGATGACGATGTTGCGCGTGAGGTTCGAAACGGCGATCACGCGGTCGGCGGCGTGCATGCCGGCCCGCTCGATGGCGTAGACCTGCGTGTTGACGTTCTCGCCCGAGCGGTCGTACTCCGTGGCGTGCATGTGCACCACCAGCGGCTTCCCGGAGACGCGTTTGGCGGCGATGCCCGCGTAGTAGGTGAGCCAGTCGTGGGCGTGGATCACGTCGAACTGTCCTTCGAGGTCCCTGGCCACCTGCGCGGCGACCACGGCGTAGCGCGCCACCTCCTCCATGAGGTTGGCGCCGTACTTGCCCGAGAAGGTGTAGCGCTGTTTCCAGGCATCGGTCGTCGACCAGGTCTTCCGCCCCGACTTGACGTACTGCTCGTGGTAGGACTCGTACTCCTCGGGGGAGATATAGGGGACCATGTTCGAGTCGATGTGGATGAACGACATCTTCTCCAGAATGTCGTCCGCGCCGCTGCCCGTCGAACCGTACAAGGCCTCCACGTCGCTGGCGTTCACGACGTGCGTGAAACGCTGGTCCTCGTCGCCGTAGGCGTGCGGGACGATGAAAGTGACGTCTACGCCGTTGCGCGCCAGTCCGCGGGTCATTCCGTAGCAGGCCGTTCCCAGCCCGCCTGCAATGTGGGGCGGAAACTCCCATCCGAACATTAAAACTCTCATACCTTATCTTTTTGTTGTTTCATTTTGCCGCCTGTGCGCTTCCTCTCCGCATCCCTTCACGGCGCCCGGCCGTGTCCGTAAGTCAGATTCCGCTTCGAACCCCTCCCCTCGGAAGGAGCCTCGCCATCCGGCACAACTCTCTTTCACATTGTGCGCCCGGGCCGTATTCGTTATTTCGTTTTTTCCGTCGTTTTCTTCTCCGTTGTCTTTTTGGCGGCCGTCCTCTTCGCGGCGGCCTTTGCCGCGGGTTTCACGGCCTTCGCGGCCTTCGTGGCCTTCGTGGCAACCTCTTCCTTACCAACGTTTTTTGCGGCCTTCGCAGTCTTCGGATTCGCTTTTTTTGTGGGTTTTTCCGACTTTCCGGGCGTCTCTTCCGGTTTGCGTGCGAGGATCATGCCGTAGATGTCCAGCACGGCCGCGACGCTCCACGCCTGCGAAATGGCTCCGCGCGGCGCGAACGGAGGATCGGCGTCGAACAGTTCGCCGATCGAACCGATGCCGTAGGTCTGGATGTCCTCCTCGAATCCGGCGAGAATCTCCTCGGCCTGCGGCAGAAAGGCGTCGCCGTCGATGTCGAAGCAGGCGCTGACGTAGAACGACAGCAGCCACGGCCCTACCCACCTGCCCGAA
>OGRD01000927.1_pt1 | contig 13080 bp, 18 predicted proteins | sample 1553441 | NCBI WGS metagenome assembly OGRD01 (sample SAMEA2580106, study PRJEB22360) | human gut metagenome | biome: human gut; feature: human-associated habitat; material: faeces | place: Denmark | collected 2008/2010
CGGAGAAACCGGCCGCCTCGTACACCATCCGGGCCGACCATGCGCTCATGTCCGAGCTGAGGATAGGCTGCCCCTCCATGTCCGTTATGTTGAGCCGCGCGGCATCATACTGCGACAGGAAACTTCCCTCGAGGGCGAGGTACTGCGACTTGAAGCCGAAGAGCGACGAGAGCGCCAGCGTAGCGTCGGCACCCCGGAGCCACGACGGCGCATAGTCCATATAGAGCCTCGGCCGGCCGAGCATCGCCCGAATGGCGAACGCATCCCCGATGTTCATTCCCGCACGGACACCCTCGACAGCGGAGTTCATACCGAGCGCCCTGTCCTCGTAGGCACGGAAGATAAGGCCACTGCCGTACTGGTCGTAAAAGTCGCCGACCGTCACGAAGAAGTTGTCATCCGTCCAGCTCGCATACTTATTGGTTATCTTGCCGCCCTTGTACTGCTCCTGATAACCGCTCAGTACCGGCGCATACAGCTCGCCCTGCACACCCGCGCTGAATTTGCCAAGCGTATAGTCCAGTTTCAGGTAGTTGTTCGACCCTATTCTGTCCGCCGGCATCGGGTTGTATATGCTCTTCGCCGACGGCGAGAGCCGCCCGGAGGTTTACTCGGCCGCGACGGTCAAGGATCAGGCGAAGATATGCTTTTAGGATGCTATGGAGATCGTCAAGGCGACCGACCTGAAAAACTACCTCACGCCATACCGAAACTCGATCGTCTATGAACTCAAAGGCGGTACGATGAAGCCTCTCTCGTCCGATTACGGTACGCACGACGGTCTGAATCCGAGTTGCGGTATCATCGACAAGTTCCACGCCCACAAGGACAGCGGAATGTTCGATGTCATCAGGTCGGCTTTCGGCACACGGCGGCAGCCGCTGATGTTCATCATCACGACGGCCGGTTTCAACAAGTCGGGAGCCTGCTATGCCTATCGGGAGAACGTCATCAAAGTGCTGCGCGGTATGAACGAGGACGATTCGTTGTTCGGGATCATCTATACGCTCGACGACAAGTCGGAGTGGGACGACCCGAAGATGTGGATCAAGGCCAATCCCAACCTCGGCGTGAGCTTGAGCGCCGACTACCTCGCCGACCAGGTGAAAGACGCCAAGAATCGCCCCGAAGCCGTCCGCAACGTGATGACGAAGAACGTGAACCTATGGGTCGATGCCGAACGGACGTGGATTTTGGACGATGTTTGGATGAAATGCATCGGTACGACCGATCCCACCGACCTGAAAGGCTGCGCCTGCTGGGGCGGTTTGGATCTCTCGAATGTATCGGACATAACGGCCTATGTGCTGATCTTCCACGAGAACGACCGTTTCCAGTTGCTGCCGCACTTTTGGATTCCCGAAGAGAAGATGCTGGAGAAGATCCGCAAGGAGAATATCAACTACGATAAGTGGGTGTCAGAGGGCTATGTAACCGTTACGCCGGGCAATGTCATCGACTACGACTTCGTCAAGGCGGATATCCTGCGTATCGTGGCCGACTACGATCTGCGGACATCGGCTTACGACCGCTGGAACGCTTCGCAGACGATCATCGACTTGCAGAACGAGGGGATGGAGTGCATCCCCTTCGGACAGGGCTACGGCTCGATGTCGGCACCGACCAAGGAGTTCGAGAAATTAGTGCTGACCGAAAAGATCGAACATTTCGGCAATCCGGTCCTGCGATGGATGCTCGCGTCGACGCTCGTCAAGACCGATCCTGCGGGCAACATCAAACCCGACAAGGAGAAGTCGACGCAGAAGATCGATGGCATCGTCGCAGCAATCATGGCACTCGGGGAGTGGATGACCGCACAGGCTAACGACGAGAGCAATCCATACGAAAACAGAGGACTATTAACCTTATAACACGATACGATTATGAATAGTAGAAAAATGAACATTTGCGATGAGCGAGAGCAGAGGCGGCTCGCAGACTATGCCGAGCGTAGCAAATGTGCATCGAAGATGAATCGAAAGCAATACAAGCGTTATCACTCGCCGGTCATCGCAGCCGAGCGCGAGAAAGTCGAGGCAGAACTGTCGGCGATGAATCCCCTCGAACCCGAAGTGCGGCATTTCCTTTCGTTCGAGGGCTTCGCAGAACTCTATCTCCGCATGCGCGACCTTTATCCGACGCAGTTGGAGGCTTACGAGCGGTTGGAGGATTTCTATATCACTATTACCGGCAAGCGCAGATACTCCGAATTCAGCTCATTCAGGAGGGTGTTGAATAGGATTATTACAAAAAATATTGATTTTTAGTCTGAATATCGTATCTTTGTAGAAGAAACGATAATACGGCTGACTATGGAAGATTATTCATGGGCGGAAAAACGATATTTAAGATCGGTTGACCAACTTAAGTTATGGAGTGATAATCCAAGGTTGAATCCTATTGAGGAGCATAGATCAATAAAAGATTATGCAGAAGACTTTACGGCAGATCAAAGCGATAAGCAAGCTTTGTTTGATCTTGCCAAATCAATAGTTGATCGAAGCTTCCTGCCATTTGAACCTATTGTGGTATGGCAGGGCGACAACGAACGATTTTATGTCGCAGAAGGGAATAGACGAGTTCTTGTTCTTAAATTGTTACGTCACCCAGAACAAGCCCCCAGAAGTATTCGTGCTTTTTTTAGAAGATTAGCACAAGATTTTGATGCTAATTCAGTGGAGAAAATACAAGTAATTGTGGCACCATCATTTGATGATGCTGAATGGTATATCAATCAACGCAATAGTATGTCTTCACTTGCTCGTCCATGGTCAAGACTTCAACAGCAAAGGTGGATATATAGTCAATATAAGAAATATCAAGGGAACTACGAAATATTAAAGGATAAGACGGGACTGACACAGTCTGAATTAGATGACATTATTCGAACGTTAAAAATTCGAGATTTTATTAACACGCCCAAAGTAAAAGCATTCTTAAGTCCGGATGAAATAGATGAAGCAAGTTCTCATAAATTCCCAATGACAGTGTTGGAACGGTTTTTCGATTCTTCCATTGTGAAGGAGCGTTGGGGAATTAGTATAGATGGAAATAATGTAAAAATTTCATCGGATGAAGATAATTTTGCGCAGGCATATGCATATTTAATCAAATCTATCCTTGGTCACACTGATATTAAAATTGATACCCGTACAATTACGAATAATTTATCAGATATTCTTGATAGATTACCAACTGTTGGCTTAGGGGAAAAGGAATGGGAAGTTGATCCACAACGATTAAGTATTGCATCTACATCCACTCCTTTACAGTCTCATAAAGAATCACATCCGCAGGTCCAACAGAAAAGTTTAAAAGGGGACCCCAATAGAAAAAGGATAGTGCTTCCTATATACGAGATTAATACTGATAGCTATAGATTACAGAGCCTTTTCGAAGAATTAAAGCAAATTCCATTTCGATATACTGCTTGTATTGCAGCTGCAATGCGAGTTTTTTTAGATCTAGCTATTCTAAAATATATTGAATCGGAAAATTTGACTCAAGCACTTTCTCAAGAATGCCATCAAAGCGATTTACGCAAAATTATATTAAATCAACGCTTGGATTATATTAAGAAGAATGGCAAATTAACAAAAAATGCCCAAAATATTATCGGCAGGCTTCAAAATCCCGCTGAACCATACTCATTAGATGTATTAAATGGGTTTATTCATAGTGTTGGAACAACTCAATATTTGAACCGATCATATTTAAATGGTTTTTGGGATTTTTTATTTCCGTTATATCAAGAGATATTAGATATTAAAGAAAAAAAATGCATAGATCGCCTTTAAGATACCCTGGCGGGAAAAACAGGATTGCCAATTTTATCGCTCAAGTCTGTGTAGATAATGGAGTCTCGGGTTTATATGTTGAACCATATGCTGGAGGGGCGTCTGTTGCACTCTATTTATTATTCTCAAATGTCGTAAAAAACATAGTAATAAATGATAAAGATAGATCAATATATGCTTTTTGGTATTCAGTATTGCATCATACTGATGAACTTTGCCAGTTAATACGAAATACTGATGTCAATATTGAAAATTGGCATAAACAAAAAAAGATTCAAAGCAAAAAGAAATATGCAGGATTGTTGGAATTAGGTTTTTCTACTCTTTTCCTAAATAGAACTAATCGCTCTGGAATAATATCGGGAGGTATTATCGGTGGTTTGTCTCAAGAGGGTGCCTATAAAATTGATTGCAGGTTCAATAAGGAGGAAATTATAGAACGTATCCAGCAAATAGCTCGAGAGAAAAAACGTATCAAAGTCTACAACCTTGATGCGATGAAATTAATACACAAATTAGAACTACAAAAAAGTAAGGACTTAAATAACGCATTAATTTATTTTGATCCACCTTATTACAAAAAAGGAGGTTGTTTATATTTAAATCACTATGTAAAAGCAGATCATAGATTAGTCGCAGACTCGATTGCATCATTATCTTATCGTTGGGTGGTATCTTATGATAATGTACCAGAAATCCACTCTCTATATCCCCGGTTTCGGAGTATTGAATATAGCTTAAAACATACAGCCCACACATCTCGTGATGGAGGCGAAATCCTATTCTTCAACCCGAATGTTATTATTCCTCAAGCTTATCGCAATCCGATAGATTATAAAAGCTTTAAAAGAAGATAGGACTAAGCCCATTTTTCTATTCCATCCATTTCATTAAGTTTGCCGCAAAGCAAGTTTGATGAAGAGGTTTTCATTTTTGCATAGGGGTGAGCGGCGCGAAATTTCATCGACCGAATTCGAGGCGGCGGTGAATAAAGCCATTACCGCCGACACGGTCGCCGATGCCACGCACCAGCCATATATCACCGAGGAGGGTGCATTGAACCTTACAGCGGTTTGGGCTTGCGTGCGAATCCTCTCCGAAACGGTCGGAACGCTCCCTTTGCACCTCTATCGCCGTGCTACACGCGGTCGTGAACGGCAGTACGACCATCTCTGCCACCGACTCGTGCAGGCTCCCAACTCCTATTCCACACGTTTCGACCTGATGCACCATCTGATGGTCTCGTGCGCTCTGTGAGGCAACGGCTATGCCCGCATATTTCGGGACAAACGCTACCGTCCCGTTCGGCTGAAGTTCATTCATCCTGCCCGTATCGAACCAATCCTTACCGACAACGACGAACTCTTCTACCGATCGGACACGGGCGAACTGCTCCCGAACGAAAACGTCATCCACCTGCGCGGGCTCTCGACCGACGGCTATAAGGACAAAAGTCCGATCGCCGTCCATCGCGACAACCTCGCACTCTCCGTCTCTGCTCAACTCTACGGCAAACGCTTCTTCGATCAAGACGGCAATATGTCGGGCGTCTTCAAATATCCCTCGACACTCAAGCCCGAAGCCTACCAGCGGCTCAAGAAAGACCTTATCGCCCAATCTGTCGGTTTGCACAATGCCCACGTCCCATTGCTGTCGGAGGGCGGCATGACCTTACGAACGCATCTCCATCCCTCCCGAAGATGCCCAGTTCATCGCTACGCGCAAGTTCCAAAAGACCGAGATCGCCACTATCTACGGTATCCCGCCGCATATGATCGCCGACTTGGAGCGTGCCACGAACAACAACATCGAGCATCAGGGTATGGAGTTCGTGCAGTATTGCCTGGTGCCGTACCTCGTCCGCATCGAGGAGGAGTTCAACCGCAAACTGCTCCTCGAGGACGAGTTCGGGGAGTATTACTTCCTCTTCGGTCTGAACGGACTGCTGCGCGGCGATGCCAAGACCCGCTCGGAATACTACAAGAATATGAATATCGTCGGCGCGATGTCTGCCAACGAGATCCGCTCCCTCGAAGATATGAACTCCTACGATGGCGGCGACGAATACTTCGTACAAATGAACATGCAGTCGTTACCGACTGCCATAAAACTTAAAACGAATGGAACTGAATAATGAAATAGAGATCCGGAGCCTTATCGGCGATCTGCATATCGAGAGCCGCGAGGAGGGAACCGTCAGCCGGACGATCGTCGGCTATGCCGCGAAGTTCGAGAGTTGGAGCGACCCTATTATGGGGTGGTTTCGGGAGAAGATCGCGCGGGGCGCATTCGACGGGTACGACCTGTCGGACGTCATCATGTGCTTCAACCACAATACCGATTCGATCCTCGCACGCACGACGAGCGGTACGCTGCGATTGGAGGTGGACGACGTAGGTCTGCGCTTCGCGTTCGAGGCTCCGAATACGACTTCGGGGAGCGATATGCTGGAACTGGTACGCCTGGGCGACGTCTCGAAATGTTCGTTCCGCTTCGGCGTCGAGCAGGACGAGTGGCAGTATGCCGATGAACAGAACGGTCTCGCGATGGACGAGCGGACGATACTCCGGTTTTCGCGTGTGGTGGATGTGTCGCTCGTGGTATTTCCCGCCTATCCCGAAACCGAAGCCTTGGTGCGGCATCTCGAAGAGCGGAAAGCCGAGTATCTGCGCGAACACGCACCGCAGCCGGAACGAAGTGATCGTGCTGTCGCCGAAAGCCGGGCGAGAGAAAAGATTTGTCAGATGCTAAAAGTTAAAAATGCCGCCATGTAGTATCTTTTTGTTGTATTGATCCGGTAAATAGTGTGCGTTCAACAACTCCAAACAATCTCATCGCTTTTGTAAGACCTCCGACAAAAGAGGGTTCCAGCGCTATTGTAAAACCTTTCATCCGCAGAAAGGCCCAATGCATAAAGTCCGAGGTCGGATCTATAATACTCTTTATTTCGGATTCTTTAATAAACTTCTGAAATAATCCAGATCAATATCGAAATACACAGATTGCACGTCTGTAGTAGACAAATAATCATACGCTTCTTGTGTGGTACGGAATTTCTTTATAACATGTTCATTATTGAACATGTCTTTAATTATTTCGTCTTCATAATCCGTGCTCATATTTTGCTTACAAATAACATAGGCATTACCGATGATATTACAATACATGGCGGACACGATATGGTTATCGTTCAAGGGATTCAATCTTGCCCAAGTAAAGAATGATACTTCGAATGAGTCGTTCAAATCGAGTTGTTTCAATTCTTTTTTTACTGTCTCTGCCGGATGTGCTAAATCTTGATGCCAATCCAATGTAACAAGATTGGGTAATACTTGTTTGTCCCTTTTCCATAAAGCCCAATAAAAGAAAGCGAACCGATGATCGTTGAAAATTGCCATTGGTAGCGATTCTTTGTGCATATAATGGGGGTGAGGCAGATAGGTATCTGTTGCTCCCGGAGGATATGACGGACATTCTTTGAATAGAGGTTTAAATTTTATCATAGCGTGTAATTTCTTTGGAAAACAGAACTATATCCGATGAGTGAACTTGCATTTCGGATAATCGGAACATCCGTAAAATCGGCCGTATGCCCCTTTTCTCTCGACCAGCCGGCCGCCGCATCGCGGACAAAGACCGGAGGCGAGTGCATGCTCATAGTTAACTGCCGTCTGCCGAACCTGTTTTACATGTTCCCGATTGCGACCAGCAGTCGTAACATTCGCCTGTTGCAGGGTGGCTGCAATGCGCTGTACCTGCTCATCGTCGATAACTTCCGTTCGATACTGCTTGATCGTCGGGGCCAAATCTCTCCAATAGATAACGTGTGCACTCTCGACGGTTACGTTCAGAGAGGCTTTTCCCGAAAAGGCGACGATCGAAATAATCGGATATCGGCCGCCGTCCGACAAAGTTTGCCGTACAGCACGGATATGCGTCTGATTCTGCCTTACGGGATTGGCAAGCGCATATTTGTAACCGTAAAGATTCTGCGTCCACTTTTCGCTATTTTCGTGCCCGAATATCCAGCCTTTGTAGTTCTTCGTTTCGATGACGAATATTCCGTACTTGGACACCACGATGTGATCTCTATCTGCGTCGTTCCTCGGGTTGTTTTCAAGATCACGTCGTCGAGAATACAATAGTCGTCGGACAAAAACGTATTGAGCCTTGCCGATACGATCCGTTCGCCCATACGACCTTTTATCTTCGGTCGAAAAACTCGAAGCGTAATCGTAAGAGCGATTACTATTATCCCGATAAATATTCCTGACATAGATCTGATTTGAATGCCGTTACAAAATTAATCGTTTTATCGAATCGGTCGGTCTGTCAACTGCGACAAAGTTCCCCTTTCGAGGCTGTTCGGTGGATTAAGTTTGCTCCCGAACGAATCAATAACGAGATTTATGAGCAAACTGAAAACCCTTAAAGAGAGCCGCGCTGCCGTGTTCGCAAAGATCGACGAGTTGCGTGCCGCGACCGACGGGCGCGAGATGACCTCCGAGGAGCAGGAGCGGTGGAATACGTTGCTTGCGGAGTACGAGCAGGCCGACCGCGCGGTCGAAGCCGAAGAGCGCTACGTCGATATCGAACGCCGGCAGGCCGAGCAGGAGTATGCCCGACAGACTTCCGGCGAGCAGCCCGACGAACGTCGTGTCGAGGAGTACCGCACCGCTTTCCGCGACTACCTGCTGCGCGGCGCTGCGGATATTTCGCCCGAACACCGGACGCTCTTTGAGCAGCGCGCCGGCATCACGGGTTTGTCGGGCGGCGTGATCGTCCCTTCGTTGCTGGCCGACAGCATCGAGGTCGCGCTGAAAGCCTACGGCGGGATGTTCGAGGCGGGTTCCATTCTCGCCACGAGCAAGGGCGGCGACCTGATTATGCCGACGGTGAACGATACCGATGCGAGGGCTACGGTCGTTGCCGAGTACCAGCAGTCGACCAAGTCCGCACCGTCGTTCGGCTCCGAAACGCTCAAAGCCTACACCTACCGCACGCCCATCGTCCCCGTGTCGTTGGAGCTGTTGCAGGATTCGGCATTCGACCTCGAATCGCTGCTGTCGGGTCTGTTGGCCGAGTCGTTCGGGCGGGGCATCAACCACGACCTCACGCGCGGCGACGGCAAGGGCAAACCCAAGGGCATCGTCGAGTGGGCGCACGCTTGTGCCGTCAATCCTTCGGCTAACGGCATCTCGCTCGACGCGCTGATCGAGCTTATCAAGGGCGTGGACTCTTCCTATGCCCAACGCGGGCGATTCATGTTCAACCGCAATACGCTCTACTCGCTCGTCAAGGTCAAGGATACGACGGGACGCTACATCTGGCAGGAGGGCGCGAAGGACGGTACGCCGCCGACCTTGTTCGGCAAGGCGTATATTCTGAACGACGACCTCGACGATGCCGCCGCAGGCAAGACATCGGTGCTGTTCGGCGACTTCTCGAAGTTCAAGATCCGTATGGTCAAGTCGTTCCGCGTGATCCGCCTGAACGAACTGTTAGCCGAGTACCTTTCGATCGGGTTGTTCGGCTTCGCCCGCGTGGACGGCATCCTGTTAGACGCCGGTACGCACCCCGTTCACAAGTTGGTGCATAAATCGGCGTAGATTTTACTGAAAATGTAGAAACCGGAACGGGACGAGTCGCCGTATCTTTACCAAACGGCGACTCTCCGTTCCCGAATCTGAAAGGGAACCATGAAAACACTCGAGACACGGGAGCCGCCGATCACGCTGGAACTCGCCAAGCAGCACCTGCGGGTAGGCAGCGCCACCCATGACGATACTTTGATCGCTGCGAAACTCGACATGGCCGTTGCCGTGGCGGAGGATATGACGGGACGGATCATCCGGGAGAAGAGGGTACGGTTCGACGTATCGATCCCTTCCGACGCTCCCATCGTCCGTGTGCCCGTCCCTACGACGCGCATCGAGCGGCTCTCCGTCTCTCGAACCCTCGTTCCAGAATCCGACTACATGCTTTTGGAGGACAATTACGATCCGGTTCTGGTCGCCGAACCGCAGTACAGCGGACAAACCGCAACGGTTACGGCGGTCATCGGCTACGATCGCGATAATATACCTCCGGCAATCAAGGCGGCTATTCTACTGATTTTGGGTACGCTCTACGACAACGAATCGGACAATCTGGTCGGCCGCTCCGTCTCGGAGCTGTCGCTCACGGCCGAAAAACTCCTGCTTCCGTGGCGGGTAACTCCTTACGGCGATGTTTGACACGCGCATCGAAATCCTCGAATACACCGAGGAGCGGGACGAGTACAACGACCTCACGAAATCGCTCCGGCGTGTTGCTGTCTGCTACGCCCAGCGTACCGAGAACGGCGGTCGGGAAAATCTCTACGCCGGGCGCATCGTCCACGAGAACGAAACGGTCTATACGATCCGTTGGCAACCCGACCTGCGGCCCGATATGATCGTTCGCGACGAGGGGTTCTTGCGGAAGATCATTTCGATCCACGAGGAGGGACGCCGCTGGCGCCTGCACCTCAAATGCCGAAAGAGCGATGCTGACGATCGAGGTTGAAGGTTATGCCGAAGCCAAGCGGATTCTGGACGAACTGCCGAACACGATGCGGAAGCGGATGCTGCTTGCGGCTCTGCGTGCCTCGGCCAAGCCGATGTTGCAATCGGCACGGAGCAAGGTTCCCGTCCGAACGGGCAAGTTGAAGAAGCAGTTGCGCACGGTTCGTTACAAGGACCGCAACGCCTCGAAGTCGGAGGTGGCCATCGCCGTGAAGCTGGTTTTCGAACGCACGAAGAAGAAAGGCGCCGTGAACGAATACTACGGCAAGTTCATCCACGAGGGAACTGCCGACCCACGCACCTCGAAAAAGGGCAAACTGTTGGTCTTCGACGATGCGCAGGGCAGAAAGGTCTTCGTCCGCAGTACGAAAGGCATCAAGCCGACGCCCTATCTGGAACAGGCTTATACGGAAAATTCCGAGCGCACGGTGGCGATCTTCGGCGACGAGCTGGCCGCGGCGGTCGAGAAGTTCGTGAATAAAAACTTCAGGCCGGTATCGAAATGACGGATTTCAAAAAGCAGCTGATCGCACTTTTGGAGCGTGAGATTCCAGAATTGGCGGATAAGATCCAAGCCGGTGCGGTCGATGCCCGGACGCCTGCGCCTTTCGCCGCATTCTCCGTTCCGGAGGAGGCGCCATAAGGACGCTGCACGGCATCGCCGGCTACCGGACGATGTTCGAGGTCGCGGTTTACGACAACAGGTTCTCCGGTGCGGAACGCCTCAAGCATCGCGTGATCGCCGCCTTGGAGGGCGCGGAGTTCGACGGCAAACGATGTCGCTTCAAATCATCCTCGACAGAGTATTGCGCCGATTACGATTTGCATGGTGCGACGCTCTCGTTCTGCATCGTCTGAATATTAAAAATATGTATCTACGGCGAATGCGAATTGTTCGATAAATATCTGTTTGAAGGCGGAAATATTGTTGCGTTCGTAAAACAAAAGCATCGCTTTTTTATAATCGATCGAGTCCACCGTGCGGAAAGACAACGGGCAATACCCGTTGGCGATCAGCATTGCATTGCCGACGATCCGTGCCGTGCGTTTGTTTCCGTCGTTGAACGGTTGAATGTAAGAGATCAACAGCAGGATCAGCAGCGCTTTCTCGAAAACGCATGTTTTATCGTTTATCAATAGGCAGGTTTGCTCCAATGCCTCGCGTATCTGGAATTCATTATCCAGCGGACGATAGTTCGTTCCTGTTATGCCTACACGCCTTGTACGTATGTTCCGATCCACGGCCAATTCCTTTACGAGTATCGAATGTATCGTTTCGATTTTCGCTACGGTAAGTTCCGACAGATAATCGGGATTGTCGAGGATAAAATCCAGTGCATCTTTATGATTGAGCAACATTACGGCCTCATCTTTGCTTTTGCCCGCCGCCGTTTCCTTCTCCAACAGCAAACGCTCCGTCTCCAACAGGGAGTAGGTGTTGCCCTCTATCTGCGATGATTTCCAACTCAGATCCACACCCAGACGCTCCATTTCCTTGCGGTATTGTGCAGCGGAGAGTTTCGATAGGTTCTCGGCAAAGACCTTTTGCCGTGCATCGAGATACGTTATCTCGGAACGGGTGAAAAGAGGTACTCCGGAGAGCGTCTTCTCGATCAGGTCGAAATTGTAAGATTCGTGTATTTGCCTTTCGTCGATCTCCTTACCGAAATATGCATTCAGGTCTATCGGTTGGAACAGTTCATATGCCGGCGATAGCATATATCGGCTCGATTTGCCCTTGCCGACCAAAAGCAAAACACCGTCATCGACCAATTTCGCCAGATCGCGGCGAACGGTAGCATATGCTGCGATCTGTCCGATGCCCTCGAAAATCTCCGTAGAGGAGCTTTGCGGGTGCGCTTTCACATAATCTCGAACGATATCCGATCTGTTCATAATTTTACGTATTTATTCTGCTCGCAAAGGTATGGATATTCTGCTCGCAAACCAACTGTTTCGAGCAGAAAATAGCGAGTTGCGTGAGCAGTATTTTTTTGCAAACACCGGTTGGGACAATGTTTTCCCGAATTCGAGGTATCCGAGTGTAGGTTTGCATAGTAAATCATACATTGACATTTTTTATGCCTGAAACTTACGGAAACAAACAGGTAGTCCAAGGCGAGGACATCATCCTCTTGGTGGACGATAAGACGACGCTCCACGCCACGACGCACACGTTGAAGGTGGACTTGGAGATGAAGGAGCTGCGCACGAAGGATACCGACGGCAAGGAGAAGTGGCCGGGCGATGTATCGTGGTCGGTGGACGGCGACGGACTGGTGGTCGTCGACGATTCGATCGAGAACAGCCATACCGCCGAGGAGGTCCTCGACCTGGTACTTCGGAAAAAACTCGTCGAAGTGGTCGTCAAGTCGCCGCTCACGGGACTCGCGAAGATGTACACGGGCAAAGCCTACATCACGACCTTCTCGCTCTCGACGCCTGCGGGCGACAACGCCTCTTACTGTTATTCGCTTACCGGCAGCGGCAACCTGACGCCGGTAGACAAACCTGAATCCTGACCGTTATGAAAGAGATCATCATTCAAGGCACGTCGCACCCGATCCATTTCGGATTGCGCGCCATCGACGAGTTCGTCAAGCAGCGCGGTGCGGAGTTCGGGCAGACGGTCGCTTCGACAGATGCCCTCGGATCCTTGGACAGTATCGTCGCGCTGACCGCCACGGGACTCAACGAGGGCGCACGGCGTGCCGGCAGCGGCCGCCCCGCCCAGCCGA
>OGRD01000932.1_pt1 | contig 13018 bp, 13 predicted proteins | sample 1553441 | NCBI WGS metagenome assembly OGRD01 (sample SAMEA2580106, study PRJEB22360) | human gut metagenome | biome: human gut; feature: human-associated habitat; material: faeces | place: Denmark | collected 2008/2010
TTGAGAGGAGGCGGTCACTGAGCGGTTGCTACCTGGAGGACAAATACTTAGCCATTCAATATTTGAATAAGACCGAGCAATATTCTGTTGAGAAGCTTTGCAACAAGTTTCGTCTTTCACGTTCCGGATACTACAAGTGGAGAAAGCGAGCACCGAGCAACCGTGAAAAGGTAAACAAACAGCTTGTAGAGTGGATAAAGGAATATTATGAAGCACAAGACGGCATTCTCGGATACCGGCAGATGACGATTACGGTGAATCGTGAGAAGAAAGTGCATTACAACAAGAAGAGATACCATCGTTTGATGCAGATATTACACTTGAAATCCGTATGCAGAAAAGCAAAGTACAATTACATTAAGTCCACGCCGGAAGTGACGGCAGAAAACGTACTCAACAGAGACTTTACCGCTGAGGCACCGAATGAGAAATGGCTAACAGACGTGACGGAATTCAAATATTATGTCGGACCGGAAGTAAAGAAACTCTATTTGAGTGCTATCCTCGACTTGTATGACAGGCGGATCCTTGCCTACAAGATTGGTGACAGCAACAACAATGAACTTGTCTTTTCCACCTTTGACGAAGCTGTTGCAATGAATCCGGATGCCCGTCCGTTGTTCCACAGCGACAGAGGATTTCAGTATACAAACAAGACGTTCCACAACAAATTGATGCAGGCAGGAATGCGGCAAAGTATGTCCCGAGTCGGTCATTGTATAGACAACGGACCGATGGAGGGCTATTGGGGAATTCTCAAATCCGAAATGTACTATCTTCATAAATTCACCGACAGAAACCAATTGGTTTCGGCAATCGAAAACTACATCCAGTTTTACAATACCAAGCGCTACCAGCTCAAACTCGGTTGCATGACACCGATGGAATACCACGCCGCATTCGCCGCGTGAAAAATTCCACCCCTGCTGCGCAGCAGGGGTGGAATCCAAATCTTCGATTTGTAAACTTTTTTATTATTTCGTCTGTCTACTTGACAGGGGGCACATCAGTGCGGAGACCCGTTTGTGTTTGTAAGATTGCATCAGATCGCGTTTTTGACCCGGTATTCGTGCGGTGTCATGCCGGTTTTCCGTTTGAATGCCCGGAAAAAGCTCGCAGTTTCGCTGTAACCGACAGAATGCGCAATATCGCTTATCGCTGCGTTGGTTTCCTTAAGGTACGAACAGGCGCGCCCGATTCTGAATCCGTCGAGGTACTCCGACGGGGAAACATCAAGATGCTGCCGGAACAGCTTGTAGATATACGATCTTGACAGATTTCTGTCGTGCGCCATGCCGGTTATGACATTCGGCTTTGCGTAGTTCAGATGAATATAATCAATAAGCGCATCAAGATATCCGAGAGCCGAGCTGTCGATCTGCGTGTCCTTCTTCGGAAACCTGTCGACAAGCCCGCCGAGGAAACAGTATAAAAGCCCGGTCAGGGAGTACATATTTACACTGCTGTCCTTCATGACCGCCTTGAGAATGGCATTGAGCGAGCAGTTGACAAATCCGTCAGCCGTATCATTCATCACAAACCTGTCCGGCAGACTCGTGAAATTCATGATTATCGACGCTTTCGTCCCGAAATAACGTATCCAGATATACTTCCACGGCATCTCCGCGTCGGCTTTATAATATGCAAAATCGTTCGGCGCAATATAGAACACCTGCCCCGCGGAAATTTCAAAATACCGGTCGTTCACCATCAGCGAACCCTTACCGGAAAAAACATAGTGAAGCGTGTGAAATCCCTTTCTGTCGGGTCCCCAGTCAAAACCGGGCGTGCATTTTTCGACGCCGATCTCGAAAAGCGACAGCTCGGAGCTTTCGTAATAACCGACGTTCTTCTGCTTCCATACGCACACGTCGTTGTCCCGGTTATAATTCCTGATGTAATAGTCTTTCACCGCCCCATTTGTTTTATTATAGCATTTTACGGACATAGTGTCAACACAAAAATCCGGCAGCACCTGTTCGGTACTGCCGGAAAAAATCATTCCTCGTCGTCGCGTCTGCGCCTCTTTGCAAAGATCACAAAGAATACGACAAGCACGACAACCGCCGCGCCCGCGATGACGAGCACGGTCTTAATGTTGTCCCCGGTCTGCGGGGGCTTTGGGTCGTCGGGTTCCACCGGAAGCTCCTCGATTCTGAACTGCCAGTCAAGATATCCGACCGCGTCCTGAAAACCGTTGTCAAGCGTCACCGGAACGTCAAGGGTCAGCTCAAGCTCGATCGTTCCGCCTGAAAAGACCGTTCCGAGGTACACCCAGTCCGTCAGCTGCGCAGTCTGATCCGCCGGAGCCCTGAAAAGCTCGGAAGCGCCGACCTGATTCACCGTGAGTGTCATCTGCGAGAGGAACTCCTCAGAGCCCCGCTCCGCGCCGAGAGAGCGCATATACAGCTTGATCTTGACCTTGTTTGAGATTTTGTTGTTGATAACGACCTTCTGCTTCAGCGTGTCCCCGGGCATAACGTCCTTGAACCCGTCGAAAAGGTCGGTCGGAGAATGGCGGCTGCCCGGCTTGAAGATAAACTTCTTAGCGTCTCCGTCGTAGGTCACCGTGCCGTCGGCAAAGACGGTCAGCGCGGAGGCGGCAAGCAGGATAACCGTAAGGAACAGCACAAGAGCCGATCTGAGTGTCTTTTTCATGCTCCTCACGCTCCTTTCGTGGTGTCAGCGGATGTCGCCGCACCTGTGATTTCGCCATTGTCAACAGCAACGTGCCATTTTTCAGCCACAACCGATGCCGGCTCGGACTGAATCGCGGAGGCAATGATCTCAACCGAAAGATGATAGCCTGTCGGCACCGCTGCACCTTCTGCCAATTTTCAGGAAGCTATCAGAACCCCGGTTTCGCCGCCGGCCGCGACCGGTGATGTGTAGTACCAGTAGTCGCCAATCTTATTCCAACCGGTGTTATCGGCAAAAACTATCGTGTAGTCTGTACCCACAACCGGCATCTTTCCGTTTACCGTACCGTCGTCTTTCTGCCACGTCACAACATATGTGGCGCGGATGTACGCGGCGGTGTTGCCGGTGTTTTTGATTCTTACATTGGACTTAGTGATTTTGTCAAAATCCTCAAGAACCTCACACCTGACCTCACCGGGGGTGAACTTGTTCTCGACAGATACAGTATTTGCAATGATGTAAGCCAGCGTCCCGCCGATTGCGAGAACCGCCGCGAGGATCAGGAGGACGAAGCCTGAACCGACCCTCTTGGCTTTCCGCCTTCTTTTAACAGGCTTCGGAACCCTTTTGCGGGTGTTGTTTTCGGAATTCAATGTTCGTACCTCCTTTCTCAGTTGCTGTCAGGCTTGTAGAGATTCGTGTTGTACGCGTCGCCGCTGAGCCACTGACCGTCTTTTCTCTCGTTCTCAAAAGTCAGAACGTTCTTTGCCCCATCCGGGTCGAGCGTGATAGGCTGCTCACCGTTCTTCGGCTGATATCTCCACGACCAGTCGCTTTCCTCCGTCACAGTGTAGCTGCCCACCGGGAGGTCGGCAACGGTGACGTTCGGGACATCACCGCCCGATACATAACCGTGAATAGTTACCCTCAGGTCGATATTCTTCGTATTCTCGTCGGTTCCTTTGATGCGGAAGATGAAGGTTGTTCCGGCGTCTGCCGCGTCAAACCCGGTTTTGCGGATGTTGAGGGTGGTGAGAGTCGGATAATAGATGAATACGATCTTGTTCTGTTCCGGATCAGCAGACATATCCTTGGTAATACTGAACTGATGCGGCGCGTAACCGTCTATCGGCAAATACGGCTCAGTAACGGTAGAATACTCGGTGGTTTTGGTTACCGGGTCTTTCAGGTTTTTGCCGTTTGCATCCTGATAGTATACCGTGTACTTAACAGAAGCTGCCTCTGTGTAGTAGAAGATGATCTCCTGCCCCACTACCTTGATGACTTCACTGGTGCTGGTTTTTGCCGGGTAGTACTTTTTTTGCATTTCTTCCGACAAAAGGTTCAGCTCCGTGCCCATCTTTGCCTTTTCCGTTACAGTTGTTCCGATTTTTACGGTATTGACTTTGTCGTCTGCAACCTTATCGGTCGTACCGGTTTTGTAGTAATGTACCGTGTACTCTATCGACACCTGATCGTCGAACTTGGGATACAGATCATAATCCCTCGTTATCGGCATTGTGAATGAGAACGGTTTTTCTGCTTCTCCGTCCTTATAGAACCATCCGACAAATACACAACCGTCCTTTTTCGGATCAGTCGGTGCTGTTGCAAGGGTGTATTTTTCAATATTTCCCTGCACACCGGAATAACCTTCGTAGGTGTAGGGTGTCCTCAGCGTGTCGTCAGTATAGGTTCTGACGGTGTACAGACCGTTTACCCACTTGGCATAGAGCGCTATGTTATTTGCAGGCATTGTATGAGCAGAAATGTCATACTCTTCGCCGGTGCATTCCGGGTTGAGATACCAACCGACGAAAACCGCATCGGGTTCGACCGTACCGGGCTTTTCAACAGGACGATAGTAGTATCTCCCCAATGTCTCCTGAAACTTCGGGGTCTCTGTCCTGTCCGGTGTGTTTGTGTTTGCGGAGTAAAATTCAAGCGCATAAGAATTGCGTTTATAGTAGAATTCTGCCCCATTACAGTTAGCACCGTTTGCTGTGCCGTGGTCAAATGTATAGCCTTCAAACTGATAACGGTCTTCATCGGTTACGGTATAATTCGTTCCATCAAAGGTAATATCGAAAATCTTCTGATAGACGCCGTTAAGGTCTTCGCCGTAATACGTCATCGTGCTTGTGCCATAACCGTCGGTTATATAGCGGTAATAGGTGATATCCCTCTGCGGCATCACACCGATGTAATTTGTCCAAGGACCTTCTGCATTTTTCCTTTCGCTCCAGAAGCTGCTGCCCGCTTTTTTAACAATTTCTTTGTATTCGGCTTCATCAAAACCCCATATATCGTTACTAGTTCCGTTTTTATATTGACACACTGAACCATTTTTTAGATACTGTTTTAATCCTTTACAAGTATAGTTGTTACGCCAATTTTTATTATCACATTCATCTTCAAAATGTGTCCTTGCATCATTGTCACCATAACCGTTGTTCGGATCAACTGCCGCCAAATCAACCGCAAGCCCAAAGCAATCCGGACGCAGTACATGACCGGGAGCGTGTGAACAAGCATATCCACAAGCATCGCTATGTGTATGCTCCTCTAACTTGCAATAGTTCGATCCACATTCATCCGTATGAACATGATTAATCAACGGGTTATCGTTCCAAGTAACCTGATTCCCCACATTCCCCCAAGCCTCATGAGAACTGAGGTAAGAATACTCATCGTCATTGGCATTCTGTCCCCAAAGAACAATGGTATAATCAGCCTGTCCCTTTTCGGGCTGCCACTGTGCTATATAGGTGATGTTCTCGGTGACGGTGAGACTGTTTTTAAGTTCGGGCGCCCATCCGAGGAATGTATAACCCTTGCGCTTCGGTTCTTTTATGTCCTTGGCCTCAATAACCGTTCCGTACTTTGCGTAAATCGGCTCAGGACCGTCAATACCGCCGTTTACATCAAATGTCACGGTGTATAACAAACGCTTGTAATAGATCTCGACACTTGTCGATCCGTCCGCAGCTATGACGTACTGCGGAACATCCTCGCATCTGAAACCTTCGCGACTATTCGCGACAGCTTCCGTGTAGGCATCAATATCCCCGGTCAGCTCGACAATTTTCGGGTCAAGTGTATACTTGTCATTCTCAAGATTCTGATAGTAATGATACACCGTGTACTTTGCCGTTCCCGCGACATAATAAAGCGTGACCTCGACGTTTTCGTTGACCGACTGAAGATCGAATGCCAGCGAATATTTCCCGGTCGCCTCGTCCTTCGTAAGAACGATACTGTCTGTGTCGAGCCCTATAGCCTCATCGTTCGGGATCGAATAATTGAACAGCTTCGGCACTTCAAGGGTCTTTTTGAAGGACGCGCCCTTTTCGATCTGAGCAGTATACGGCTGAGCCACCATAGCATTATTTGACTTATAAACGTAGTTAACGGTGATTTTTACGGTCTCAGAGCGATCGCCATCCTCCGCCCCGATCCCAAGGTTCCCCACCCACACCGACGTGAATATGGTAACAAGGCAAAGGAGCATGGCAATGCCCTTGACGAATTTCATTTTTTTGCGGCGGGATCTGTGTTTTGCGTAAAACATTAGGCTACCCCCTTCTCCTTAAACTTCCGGCCAGCCCTTGGCATCGGCGGCGGACGTGCCGTTGTTCGCCGTCTGTGTTGCGTAGGCGTTGACGGTTATGACGGCGCGGCTGTCCTGATAGAGGTTGCTCATCGACTCGTCGAAGACGACCTCGGTAAAGAGCGGCTCGGTCGTTTTGCCCGGCTCAAGCGCGGTGTTGTAGTAATAAAAACCGTCACGTTCCGTCCAGTATTCGGTATTTATGTCAAGTGTGACGAGCGAAAGATCGATCTCGCCCTCCACGCCCTGCGCAAGCTCGACAGCCTTCGCGACCGAAACTCTTATCCACGCGGGCTGAGAGCCGGTGTTTTCGACCTGCGCTATCTTCGAAACGCGTGCGCCGGGCATAACGCCGACAGCATCCGTGAACGGAACAAGTTCATCGCCGGACTTCATGCGCTCGACAAGCTGAATCTTCACGTTCCCGGCGGTTATTACGTTCGTTGCGGTGTCCTCCGCAGTAAAGTACGCTGCCGTGCCGTATGCGGCAAGTGCCGCGGTTATTGCTATTGCGGAGATTACCGCTGCTTTGCGCTTGTAGTTTTTTCCTTTCATGACCGTCTCCTTATATGTTTGAACAGAATTTACGATGCCGTATCGGAGCATCGGAAAAATTCTCCGGTACTCCGATACGGCAGCCCCCGGATTCCGGGGGTGCCGGTTTGCTGAAATTCAGCGGAAATTAAGCATCAAATGCCGCGAAAGCTGCTTCCCAGCTGTCAAAGCCGTTTGCCTGAATTGCCTGAGCGACAACGGTGACCCTGTCAAAGCTGTCAGCATTTACGTTGTCGATTCCTGCCGGAATGGTAACGTTGTTGAACATTGCTGTGGTGTCAGCTCCGGGAGCAAGCTTGCCCTCATACTTGAGGATGAACTTGGCATCGAACTGACCGATCGTGAACGTGTCGCCAGCGACAACGCCAACAACAGACCAACCCTCGCCGAGCTCGCCGACAAGAAGGTTGAGAGCCGCTTTGTAGCCCTCGTTCGGGAACGTCTCGTTGAAGTCCGGATAGTAAGCGCCGACAAGGTTCATCCAGTTGCTGACGTTTACGGTTGCGCGGATGTAGGCAGGATAATCGCCGACATTATGTACCGTCGGGTCCTTGTGAAGGACTGCGCCCGGATATACGGCGGAAGGACCGTACCGGTTGCCGGTAACGCGTTCGCCGTCAGCTGCCTGTCCGAACTCGTCAACAGGTGCCTCGTCAAGGGTAATCTTTACATTTCCCATTGTGAAGGTGTTGTCAGCAGTCTTTGTGTCGGTAAAGTAAGCGAGAGATGCACTTGCAATTGCGGTTATCGCGACGATAGCAACGAGCGCAAGGGTTATTATCTTCTTTTTTGACATGATGATTGTCCTTTCAGATAATTATTTTATTGATTGTCAAACGCCGCAAATGCCGCTGCTGCATCTGCAAAGCCATCTGCCTGAATGGCGTCGGCTTCAACAAGAACGTTTATTGACATTGTGCCGTCTTCTGCCACCTTTATTGCACCGTTTCTCAATGCCATTTCTATATCGTTGGCGTCAGCAGTCTTGTCTATGCCAATAAAGTTCCAGACGTTCCACTCTGTCATAGCACCGGCTGCCAAAGCTTCCTTGCGGACGAATGTGTAAACGTCATAGAGAACGCCGTCCTTGGTAACTTTCGCTTTATCAATGTAAGGGGCATTGTTCCAGCCTCCGCCCTTGCCATCGATGAACTCGCCGTTTATCATGGAGGTGCTGCACCACTGATTGGTGATTATACCACCGTCCTTCACGGCAACAAAGTCATTGTTGGCCTTGGAAGGAACCAGCACACGGATGCGGATGTATGCATCGTTCTTACCGGTGTTCTGCACATAGACGCACTTAGCAACACGACGTCCGGGAACCATATTCTCGCCCTTTACAGCCAGATAATTGTTCATGTATGTCTTAGCGTCTGCTTTGATTTCGTCATCAGTGAAAGCCTTGTGACCATCGGTGACATACTTCATTCCCCTTGCGGTATTCTTGGGATCCGGGATAGATGTATCTCCGGAATTATCATTGCCTTCACGATGGAATCTTGACTCAAGCAGTTCAATCTTCACGTTACCGATCGTGAAAGTGTTTGTTACGGTCTTGGTATCCTTCAGATACGCAAGCGAAGCGCCCACAGCAGCCGTTATGGCTAAGATTGCAACAAGCGCAACAGCCAAAAATTTTTTCTTTGTCATGTTTTTTTATATCCTTTCAAAATTATTTTCCGTTATCAGCGAACGCCGCAATTGCTGCGTCAATACCATCGATACCGTCAGCCTGAATTGCATACGCTCTTACGTCTATTTTCCACGAAGCATCCTTCGGGATTTCAGTTCCGTCAGGGAGCTTATAACCATCAGCAGTCTTGGTTACGCGCCAGTCCATGTAAACCTGTGCAAGAGCCGGGAGAGAGGTCTTTCCGGCAGGAAGAACGTCCTTCATCTTGGTTCTGATAACGACAGTATTGCCGTTGTCCTCGGTTCCGACATACTCATAATCGTACCAAAGACCGTCCTCAACAGCTACCATGTTTGCATCGGTAACCTTGTGTTCTGCGTCAACGATTCCGTCAGAGACCGCAAGTCTCCAATAGTTTCCGGAGTTGTACTCAACATTGAAGCAGCCGTAGCTGTTCCAGTGAAGGGCATTTTTGCTTTCATTGGTGTGCGGCTCAGCCTTGTACTCATTACTTACCAGGTATGCGGGAATGCGGAGCTCAACCCAGACATATGCATCTTCGGTGCCGTTGTTCTTGACAGTCACGATCTTCGAAACGGCGTTCCCGTCATTGGACTTGCCGGGCTTAAGTTTGTAGCTTCCTTCGCCATAGCTTTCGAGACCGTTTGCACCCTTTCTCTGCTCAACGAGTGTGATATCAACATCGCCCACAGTAAAGGTGTTGGTTCTTTCATCGGTATCCGTCAGATACGCCAGCGAAGCGCCTGCGACAGCAATGATAACAAGGACAGCCGCGAGGCAAACGGTTACTATTTTTCTTTTCATGATACTTCTCCTTTATGGATATTAATTTTTTCGTAATGGAGAATCAGGGGGTGACTTTTCCCCATGCAGTGGCGGCATCATTGATACCGTCCTTCTGCACCGCATACGCGGTAAAGGTGAGGGTGGGAGCATTCTCGTTAGGTGTACCGTCTGCATTCTTTACGCCCTCAAGCATAGTCTTGGTTACGGTATCACGAACCGTCACCTTATTGTCCTTAAGAACGGAAATGTCTGTGTCGGCGTTAGTAGCTGCTACTTCGCGGTAATAGACTTCAGTGTTCCCTTCAGTTTTTAGAAGAGTCCAGCCATCAGCCTTGTCGTATGTCATAAAATCTTTGAAATTCTCAGACTTCACAACCTTCACAAACAGCCAGCAAGCCTCCGAGCCTTCATTAACAGTTACCTTCGGGTCTTTGGTGATCGTCCGACCCGGAACCATTTTCAGGTCAAGATTTTCACTTTCAGTGAGAGTGATATTGATATCCCCGACGGTGAAGGTATTCACCACAGGATCCGTCGTGTCAGTCAGCCACGCAAGCGTTCCTGCCACTGTAGCGCAGACTATAAGCGCAGCAGATAACATAATAAAAAGTGCTTTTTTCATCGTTATTCCTCCTTTCCGATAGCTTTTCCTATATGATTCAACAAAGCGAACTTTGCAGAAAAGGAATCGACCCTTATATGCGTCTTAGTACCGACAATGTCAAAAAACAAGCATTGCCCGCTACGACACCAGTATTGGCTTGAGGCTTCTTGTAGTAAGTACACACTAAAATCAGCCCCCGCAAATACGCCCTTCATAAATCCGCTGCCTTAAACCGGTGCGGAAAACCAAGAGCGTTATTTGTTTTTATTCTTCCCCGCTGTTCTTACCGTCATCTTTTCCGTCCCCGCCGTTTCCGTCTCCGGAAACCTTTTTAGGCTCATCCTTTATGAGATCGGGCAGAAAAACCATGATGACAAGTATCGCGGCGGCTCCTATCGCAAGATAAAGCCCCGGCGGGTTCTGAACGAAGTTCGCGAAATATCCGAGATACGGTATCGCAAACAGCGGCTTTCCTATCACGTTCCGGCAGTGAACCGGGGCGCCGTCGGGAGTTTCGTTCGCATCTCCCTTTGTTCTGAATCTTATCACCCCCGGCTCTTCTTCGTCGGGAATGACCTCGATTATCCTGTGTGTGGCGACCGTCTTTTCGTCAAGCATGAAGGTTATCGTGTCGCCGACCTTCAGCTCCTCTGTCTTCACCGGCTTTACATAAAGCAGTGAACCGGTGGGATAGACAGGCTCCATCGAACCGGAAATAACCGCATAGGTTCTGATACCGACGATCCTTACGCCGACAAGCGCGACCGCAAGGAGAACGACCATCACAACAAGAACCGTTGTGACCGCATTCAGAGCCTTTCTGATACCGCTTTTTTTCATACTCCGGACTGTTTACCCGTTGCGGCTGCGGCGAGCTTGTTCTTGTCGATAAACTCCCTGACGACACTGAATATCATTTTGAAATTTATCTCGGCAACCTCGTCGGAGTCAATGCCCTCGGGATTGCTGACATACATAAGCGCGGTAGGGAGCAAAGTGTCAAGAATGTGACGCATGATAAGCTCCACGCCGCCTCCCTCTGCCGGGAACGCGCTTCTCAGCTTATCAACGAGTATCGAGTACTGCTTTGTGTGATTTACAAACGAGTACGTGTTGTACATGAGAGAGTGATAATATCTCATATAGAACTTCAGCTCGGACGGCCTGCCGGTTACATATTTCCAGCAGCGCATGAAGAGCAGGCGGCAGCGCACCTCGTAATCGATGCTTTCGTAGCTGAGAACCGGGAAATTGTCAAGAATCATGTCAAGAAACAGCTTGTCCTCACGCTCGAACGTTTTTGCCAGCAGATCTTCCTTGCTTTCAAAATAACGGTAAATATAGGCTTCGTTTATTCCGCAGCAGGCACTGATGGTTTTCGTAGAGGCGTTTTCAAGTCCGTAAAGCGCAACCGAACGGACGGCTCCGTCCATAAGGGCTGCGGTTTTCTGTTCATGTTCTTTCGTCGACAGCATTATCGGGATTCTCTCCTTAGTATAAATGATGTATAATATACACGGCATTCCGTAAGTGACCGGTATATTTTACCGGACAACAATAAGAACGGAGTGAAATCAGCCTTAATTGCTCCTTTCATCTTCCGTTTGTGCCGGTTTTTGGTTCGCAGAGTTCCATACTCTACGAGTAAGATTATATCACACCGTAACCGGAATTGCAATAGGTTTTATAAACAAATCAAAGTTTTTTTCACGGTTCCGAAAAAAATTCCGCCTGTTTGCGGTAAAATATCCCCCCGGCAGAGTCAGGACGCGGATTAAAGCCGTCAGGATCTCCGTCACCGGGCGCAAACTTGCGCAGAAAATAAAGACACATACAATAATAAGGAGAAAAACATGAGCAAAAAAGGAGAAAACATTTACAAGAGGAAGGACGGCAGATGGGAGGCGCGTTACATCAAGGGCTATCAGCCCGACGGAAAAGCCATATACGGCTATTGCTACGCCGCAACCTACGCCGGGGCAAAGGAAAAGTCAAATCTGATGAAGGCGGCAGTCATAAACGGCACAGACACCGGAAATCCGGCAAAAACGCGCCTTTCATGCCTCTGCGACGAGTGGCTTATGCTCCGTGAAAACCGGGTAAAGCAATCGACCTTCGTCAAATACAGAACAGTGATAGAAAACCGTATAAAGCCCGGACTCGGAAACGCATATATCCGGTCGCTGAACCCGCTTGCGGTGGACGGCTTTTCGCGTTCGCTGATCGCCGACGGACTGTCGGTCAAAACGGTAAGGGACATTCTCACGCTTCTTCACGCGGTACTGACGTACGGAGCAAAGCGATTTCCCTCTCTGCGGAACCTTGAGATAGCCTATCCGAGGGAGGAGAGACACGAAATGCGTGTGCTGTCACGGGAGGAACAGGAGAGATTTACCGAATATCTTCTGACCGATACCGATCTTGCCAGATTCGGAACCCTGCTCGCCCTGCTTACCGGGATGCGGATCGGCGAGATATGCGCGCTGAGATGGGGAGACATCTTCCTTGACGACGGGATAATCCGCGTTGCCGGGACCATGCAGCGGCTGAAGAGTGACGGCGGAACAAAAATCGTCATCACCGACCCGAAAAGCTTTTCGTCCTTCCGCATGATTCCGCTCGGAGATTCCGCGCTTGCTCTCTGCCGCCGTTTTGCCGTTGCAGACCCCGGCGCGTATATTCTGACCGGAACATCCGGAAAATTCATGGAGCCGCGCACGCTTCAGTACCGGCTGAGGAATTACACTGCGGCGTGCGGGCTTGACGGCGTGCATTTTCATTCGCTTCGGCACAGCTTTGCCACAAGATGCATAGAGGCGGGCTTTGAGATAAAGAGCCTTTCGGAGGTACTCGGCCACGCAAGCCCGCAGATAACGCTGGAAAGATATGTCCATTCTTCGATGGAGCTGAAGCGCGAAAACATGAACAAGCTGCCGAAGCTGGGCTTCTGAAAGAGTTTTATCGCCGTCAGAAAGAGCAGTCAGCCCGCGCGCCGTGACCGGAATGAACGATTTCTTCAGGATGTGAGGCCGCCTGTGCCGCAGCGGTTTTCCGGCACTTTCCGCCGCCCCCGGAAACGGTCTTCCGCACAGTGAAATACACGGTTCCGGGTGAGTATGGAACTCTGCGAACCGCTGATTTTTCGGTACTTTCGTCGGTATACTTA
>OGRD01000934.1_pt1 | contig 13002 bp, 11 predicted proteins | sample 1553441 | NCBI WGS metagenome assembly OGRD01 (sample SAMEA2580106, study PRJEB22360) | human gut metagenome | biome: human gut; feature: human-associated habitat; material: faeces | place: Denmark | collected 2008/2010
CCGCCGGTTGCGCCGAAGATGACTGCCGCGCCGGTGGAATCGCCGAGCGGGTTGTCAAACTCCTCGTCGGGCAGGTGCTTGAAGAAGATACCCGCGCTTTCTATCATTCTGCCGAGCTCTCTCGTGGTCAGAGAGTAGTCGACATCCGGATAGCCGGACGCGGACTGATTTTCGCGCTTTGTCTCGAACTTCTTCGCCGTGCAGGGCATTATGCCGACAACGACGATATCCTTCGGGTCGATTCCCATCTTCTCCGCATACCAGGTCTTGATTATCGCGCCCGACATCTGCTGGGGCGACTTGCAGGAGGAGAGGTGATCGAGCATATCGGGGTAGTAATGCTCGCAGTATTTTATCCATCCGGGCGAGCAGGAGGTTATCATCGGGAGCACGCCGCCGTTCCGGACTCTGCCGAGGAACTCGTTTGCCTCCTCGACTATCGTGAGGTCCGCGCCGAAGTCGGTGTCAAAGACCTTGTCGAAGCCGAGACGCCTGAGCGCCGCGACCATCTTGCCCTGAACGTTGGTGCCTATGTGCATTCCGAAGCACTCGCCGAGAGTGACGCGGATAGAGGGCGCGGTGTGAACAACGACGAACTTCTCGGGGTCGTTTATAGCCTCGAGCACCTTTGCGGTGTCATCCTTCTCGTAGATAGCGCCGGTCGGGCAGTTGACTATGCACTGGCCGCAGGAGACGCACGCCACGGAGTCGAGAGGCTTCTCGAATGCCGAGCCGATGTGAGTGTCAAAGCCGCGGGCGTTTGCGCCGATAACGGAGATATGCTGAGCCTGGCACGCGGCTACGCAGCGGCGGCAGAGGATGCACTTTCCGTTATCTCTTATCATATGTATGGCGGAGTCGTCGTATTCGTGGACGGGATTCGCGCCGTCGAAGCGACCCTCGTCGTCAACGCCGAACTCCTTGCAGAGCTGCTGGAGCTCGCAGGTTCCGCTGCGTATGCAGGAGAGACACTTCCTGTCATGCGTAGAGAGGATGAGCTCGAGAGTCGTCTTGCGGCTCTTGCGCACGCGCTCCGTGTTTGTGAATATCTCCATGCCCTCGTTTACGGGGTAGACGCAGGCGGTCACGAGCGAGCGGGCGCCCTTGACCTCGACCATGCAGATACGGCACGCGCCGATTTCGTTTATCTTCTTGAGGTAGCAGAGGGTCGGGATCTCTATGCCGGCCGTACGCGCCGCCTCAAGTATGGATATGCCCTTGGGTACGCTCAGAGGCATATTGTTTATCTTAATATTTACCATTTCCATGCTGTGTTGACCCTCCTTCCTTAACCTTTGCTGATAGCCTTGGCACGCTTGCAGTTTTCAAGGCAGACGCCGCACTTGATGCACTTGGCGGTGTCTATCTCGTACGAAGGCAGCTTGTGGCCCTCTGCGATATAGTCGGTCTTGCCGATAGCCGAGACGGGGCAGTTTCTGGCGCAAAGGCCGCAGCCGATGCACAGATCCTTGTCTATCTTGAAGCTCAGCAGCGCCTTGCAGACGCCTGCGGGACACTTCTTGTCAACTATATGCGCTATGTACTCCTCGCGGAAGAACTTGAGGGTTGCGAGAACGGGGTTGGGCGCCGTCTGACCCAGACCGCAAAGGGAGTTCTCTTTTATGTAGTGGGCGAGCTCCTCGAGCTTGTCGAGGTCGTCGAGAGTCGCCTTGCCGGCGATTATCTTCTCGAGTATCTCCTGCATTCTTCTCGTGCCGATACGGCAGGGGGAGCACTTTCCGCAGGACTCGTCAACCGTGAAGTCGAGGAAGAATTTAGCTATATCGACCATGCAGTTGCTGTCGTCCATGACTATAAGTCCGCCCGAGCCCATCATGCAGCCTATGGCGGTGAGGTTGTCGTAGTCTATCTCGGTGTCCATGAGGCTTGCGGGGATGCAGCCGCCGGAGGGGCCGCCCGTCTGCGCCGCCTTGAACTTTCTGCCGTTGGGTATGCCGCCGCCGATGTCCTCGATTATCTCGCGCAGGGTCGTGCCCATGGGTATCTCAACGAGGCCGGTGTGCTTTATGTTGCCGCCGAGCGCAAAGACCTTGGTGCCCTTGGAGCGCTCGGTGCCCATGGAGGCGAAGCTCTCCGCGCCGTGCAGGATTATCTGCGGGATATTTGCGAAGGTCTCGACGTTGTTTTCGGTAGTGGGCTTTCCGAAAAGACCCTTCTCCGCCGGGAACGGAGGTCTCGGACGGGGCTCGCCGCGGTTGCCCTCTATGGAGGTCATGAGTGCGGTCTCCTCGCCGCAGACGAATGCGCCTGCACCGAGTCTTATGTGGAGGTCAAAATCGAAGCCGCTGTCGAATATGTTTTTGCCGAGCAGCCCGAGCTCGCGGGCGGAGTCAATGGCTATTTGAAGTCTCTTGACCGCTATGGGATACTCCGCGCGGACGTAGATGTAGCCCTCGGTGGCGCCGGTGGCGTAGCCGCATATGGCCATGGCCTCGACGATGCAGTGCGGGTCGCCCTCAAGCACGGAGCGATCCATGAACGCGCCGGGGTCGCCCTCGTCGGCGTTGCAGACGACATATTTCTGATCCGCCTGATTCTTTCTCGTGAAGCTCCACTTGAGTCCGGTCGGGAATCCGCCGCCGCCTCTGCCGCGAAGGCCGGAGTCCTTGACTATCTGGATGACCTCGTCCGGGGTGTATTCGGTCAGGCACTTTGCGAGAGCCTGATAGCCGTCCATGGCTATGTATTCGTTGATATTTTCGGGGTCGATGACGCCGCAGTTGCGCAGCGCGACTCTCTTCTGCTTCTTATAGAACTGAGTCTCGTTGAGGCTCTTGACGGTGTCGCCGGCCACGGTGTCGTCATAGAGCAGGTGCTTGACTATTCTGCCCTTGATGAGGTGCTCGTCAACTATCTCGGAGACGTCCTCAACCTTTATCTGGCTGTAGAACGCACCCTCGGGATAGACAACGACTATCGGGCCCAGGGCGCACAGACCGAAGCAGCCTGTCCTGATGACCTTGATTTCGTCTGCGAGACCTTTCTCGGCGATCTCCTTTTCAAACTCGGCAATTATTTCTGCGCTGTGAGAAGAAGTACAGCCGGTACCGCCGCAGACAAGAACGTGTGAACGATACATTGATTTCCCTCCTTGTTATTTGGCGATAGCGCCGACCGTAAATTCCGTAACGGGGTTGCCGTTGACGAGGTGGTCGCTGACAATGCGCGCGACCATTTCGGGCGTTACCTTTACATAGGTGACCTTTTCCTTGCCCGGCTCGAGAACCTCGACTATCGGCTCATACTGGCACATACCGATGCAGCCGGTCTGCGAGACGGTGACGTGGCTGAGATTGCGGCGCGCAACCTCGTCAACAAGGGCTGTCAGCACGGGCTTTGCGCCCGCCGCGATGCCGCAGGTCGCCATGCCGACGAGTACGCGGGTCGAGCTTTCGCTGTCGTCGCGGACGTTCATATTGGCTTTTGCCTTATCTCTTATTGCGTTAAGTTCAGCAAGTGATTTCATGGTTGTTCCTTTCCCGGCGCAAACGCCGTCATATGGATTTTGTGAGAAATGCGGTGTTCTCGTCGATATATTCCTTCATCCACTGCACGACCTCCGGATTGTCGAGCGGCACGCCCTCGAGAATATTTTTTATCTCCCGCGTGTCGAGCACGAATTCTTCGCCGTCGACCTTTCTGCGGTAGATAAAGTCTCTGTCGGTGTTCATCGAGACGAGCACGGTTACAGTCGAGGTAATGTCCCCCAAGGGGGTGAAGTCTATGCTGTCCGAATGAAATACGGCCTTAGTTGAGGTTCCGACTCCCTTTTCGGAGGTTATCTCAAAGCTGCCGCCGGTCTGCTCCGCCGCGAGGCGAAACAGCGGAATCCCCATGCCGACCTTGCGCGTTGTGCGCGTGGTGAAAAACGGGTCGCAGACGTTTCTGAGAGTCTCCTCGTCCATGCCGCAGCCGTTGTCGGAGACGGTGAGCGAGAGCAGGTGCTCCTTTGTGTCCTCGCTGACCTCTATTGTTATCAGCGACGCTCCGGCGGAGATGGAGTTCTGGGCTATATCGAGAATGTTGAGTGACAGCTCGCGCATGGCGTTAAGCGTCGAGGTATTTGTCGAGAATACCGTCTATCTGGTCGGGGGTGAGCCTGCCGTAGACATCGTCGTTGACAGTCATGACAGGGGCAAGTCCGCAAGCGCCTATGCAGCGGCAGGCCTCGATAGAGAAGCACGCGTCGTCGCTGCATTCGCCCGGGGCTATGCCGAGCCTCTCGCTTATCTTGTCGAGGATAGCCTGCGAGCCCTTGACATAGCACGCGGTTCCGAGACATACGGAGATGTTGTATCTGCCCTTGGGACTCAGAGCGAACTGAGCGTAGAAAGTTGATACACCGTATACCTTTTCAAGCGGAACGTCCATTCCCTCGGCTATTATAGCCTGTACCTCGAACGGAAGATAACCGTAGATGAGCTGCGCCTCCTGCATGACGTGCATCAGCAGGCTTTTGTCGCCGTTGCACTCGGCGATAACGGCTCTGAGCTTCTCCTCCTGCTCCGGGGTGCCGGAAAAAGGTATCTTACTGATTTTTTTGAGCATTTGTAGCCTCTCCCTCCTTAGGTTTGAGAAAAATACAGATAGGCAAAAAGGGGAACCCCTTTCGCATTAGAAGTAATTATAACACGCGAAATGCAAAATTTCTACAGTTTAAGGAAAAAAATATCGATAAGCTGTATACCAATTTACATACCCGGCGGGTAGTAATTACTTTTTAACAGGTCAATGACCGCCTGCGGCGATGCGCAGGGGAGCTCGAGCTCGGTGCTCGCTGAGCCGATATTTTCGAGAAAGTGCGCGTCCGATGCGCGCAAAAGCCGCATATTCTCGAGCAGGGGATGCGCTTGTGTCAGCTTGTCCGTTTGAGCAAAAGCGGACAGCTCGGCGTTTATGAAGCCCCAGCTCTCGTCAAACGAACCGAGGTTTGCCGTGACGCTGAACGACGGGCGGTCGATATGCGCGGGGTAGCAGACGCCGCCGAAGTCGGAGACGAGCGAAAAAACCTCGCTTATCGAAATGAAGCTTGCGGTGCTCAGCAGATTTTCCTCGCAGCCGAGAACACCGTCGAGCTCGTCCATTATCAGCTGCTCGCCGAAAATATCGAGCCTGTTTTTTATCTTCGGCAGGCGCTCCGAGACATAGCCCGAAAACCGGAGCGAGGAATCGACATCCGGGAACAGGCAAACGACATGAACCTCCTCCGAGGTGGTAAGCTCCATTCCGGGCACGAAGGCTATTCCCGCGTCCCTTGCCGCCCGCGCCGCGGCAGGGCAGTTGAGAGAGGAATTGTGGTCTGTCAGCGCAAGGATATCAAGCCCCATGACCTTTGCCATGTTGACAAGGTTATAGGGGGTCATGTCCCCGTCGCCGCAGGGCGACAGGCACGAATGAATATGCAGATCACATAAAAATCCCGGCATGATTTGACTCCGAATATTTTCGCTTGCGCGTAAAATAATGATTATAGTTGATTTTTATTCAGCGCGGCGATATACGCTCAAAAACAGCTTTACGCCGCGTTTCCGCACAAACCCCCAGAATACATTCCGTCTATACATATTATACATGGTTATATCAATAAATCAACACTTATATATCATTTCGGATATGTCTTTTTCAGCTCCTCCGTCGCTTCGCCGCCGAGCAGGCAGAGCGAGATGAGATTGGGTACGGCCATGAGCGCGTTTGCGAGGTCGGATAGCTCCCATATGAGCCTGAGGTCGGTGACGCAGCCGACGAATACCGCCGCCGAGTAGATGAGATTATATATCCCCGCGCTCTTTTCGCCGAGCAGATATTCGAGTCCGCGCCGCCCGTAATATGACCAGCCGATGAGCGTGGCAAAGGCAAATACGCAGACGCTCAGGCACACGAAAACGCTGCCCGCCGATCCGAACACGCTGCCGAATGCCGCAGCGCAGGCGAGAGAGCCGTCGCCGTCTATGGGCACGCCGGACACAAGGAGCGTTATTGCTGTCACGGTGCACATAACCACGGTGTCGAGAAAAACCTCGAGTATTCCCCAGCAGCCCTGCTCGGCGGGGGAGTCCGTCTCGGCCGCCGCATGAATTATGGCGTTGCTGCCGAGCCCCGCTTCGTTTGAAAACACGCCCCGCGCCACCCCGTAGCGCAGAGCCTTTTTTATCCCGCAGCCCGCCGCGCCGCCCGCCGCCGCCAAGGCCAACGACCGTCAGCGGCACGTTGCCGCAGGCGACGTAGAACAGCACCAGCGTCGTCAGGTAATAGATCAGCGCCGTGCCGAGGTCGCGCTGCATCATCAGCAGCAGAAGGCAGGCCGCCGCGAACAGGAGCGCGGGCATCATCTGCCAGACGGTTCGATGCGCGCTGAAGAAATACGCCAGCGCCAGCACCACCGAGAGCTTCACGATTTCGCTGGGCTGAAACGAGCCGAGCAGCGGCACGGACACCCAGTTCTTCGCGCCGTTTTTCCATTCGCCGAAGGCCAGCGGCAGAATCAGCGCGCCGATGCCCAGCGCCATGCCCAGCAGCGTCAGCCCCCGGAAATGGCGCACATGGAAGACGATTTCGCTCATCACGAGCATCGCCGCCAGCCCCATCGCGTAGAACATCGCCTGCCGCGCGCCGCGTTCGGGCGAGACCGTATAGAGCACCACCACGCCCACGCCGCAGAGGAAATTCGTCAGCGCCATCACCAGTGAATCCATCGGCAGAAGCCGCGGCAGCGCCAGCGTGGGGAGCAGCCCCAGCGGCGCCCTGACCATGCACAGCCTGACCGCCTGCGTATCCCACGCGCCTTCCGCCTTGGCCGCGCAGAGCAGCAGCCCGAGCACCTCGAACACCGCCGTCAGCAGCGCGATCATCGTCACGCATCCGTCCCCCGCGCGGCTGACCGCCCTGCGCCTGTCGCGGGCGACGGCGGCGGCGCGCGCCTTTTCCTTTTTCTCCCGCCCGGTCAGCTTCTGCTCCGGCTCGTAGCGCCGGGGCGGTTTTTTGTCCGGCTTTTTTTCTTCTTTCTCCGCTTCGGGCTTGAGCCTGCCCGTTTTCGTCCGCGCCGGCTTGAGGCGGACGGGCTTTTTGTCCTCCGGCTCTTCCTTCACGACGGTTTTCGCTTTCTTTGCGGGTTTATAGACGGTCTGCCCGTCTTTCTGCACCTGCGTATCGCGCTTGCGTGGAGCCATGCCGTCACCTCCGCATCTTTTTATCCTTCTGCGCGGCGGAGGCTCGTTCGGTCTCGTCCGCTTCGCTGTAATTCATCCGTTTTTTCTCCCTGCGGATCGCGCCGCGCGTCGGCGCGCCCAGCCCGTCGCCGCGCCCCTGTCCGGCCTTGCTGCGGCGGGCGCGGGTCACATACGGCTCGTCCGCGCCGACTACGCCTTCGCCGCGGTCATACATCCGCAGCACCAGCTTCAATTCGCCGACGCGCAGCATCGCGCCGTCGCGCATGATGGCCTCGTCGCCCGGTTCAATCGGCGTTTCATCCGCCAGAAATCCGTCCTTATGCAGCGGCACGAGGTGCAGCGCCTCGCCCTCGACCCAGAAAAACGCCGAGCGCATGTGCACCCTTTTATACGGCACGCAGACGTCGCAGCCCATCGAGCCGCCCAGCGTCCCCTCAAACGGCACGCGCAGCTCCGTTCCCGCCGGAAGCCGCCGATTCCCCGCGGAAAGCACAATCAGGCGGCCCGCCGCGCCCGTCCGCGGCAGGTTCTTTTTGACCCGCCGCCAGAGCGCGCGGTCTTTCGTATATTTCCGAAAGGCCAGCAGCACGATCAGCGCGATGATCGCCGCGCTGAGATACCCAAAGCCCATGGACGCCACCTGATACCAAGCCTGATTCAATCGTGCCAGCCTCCTGCCTGCCGCCGGGCAGACGGCCTCGGCGGGAAAATCTTCCCTCCGATTATACCATAGAAACGCATGAGGCTGTCAAATTTATCCCGGCGAACGAAAAAAATCCCCCGCATTTTCACACGGGGGACACCTTTCAGGCGTTCTTCGGCTTCTTTTTCGTTCTATCTGCGCCGTTTCTCGCGGCGAGTATCGTCAATCGTTTTCCTCGAAATCGCCGGTGTAGAGCTGGTAATATTTGCCGTGCTGGGCGATCAGCTCGTCGTGCGTGCCGCGCTCGATGATGCGCCCCTGCTCAAGCACCATGATGCAGTCGCTGTTGCGCACGGTGGACAGGCGGTGCGCGATGACGAACGTGGTGCGCCCCTTCATCAGGGAATCCATGCCGGCCTGAACGAGCGCCTCGGTGCGGGTGTCGATCGAGCTGGTCGCCTCGTCGAGAATCACCACGGGCGGATCGGCGACCGCCGCGCGCGCGATGGCCAGAAGCTGGCGCTGCCCCTGCGAGAGGTTGCCGCCGTCGCCCTTGAGCATGGTGTTGTAGCCGTCCGGCAGGCGGGTGATGAAACCGTCCGCGTTGGCGAGCTTGGCGGCCTCGATACATTCCTCGTCCGTCGCGTCCAGACGGCCGTAGCGGATATTTTCCATCACCGTGCCGGTGAACAGGTGCGTATCCTGAAGCACGATGCCCAGCGAGCGGCGCAGGTCGTCCTTCCTGATCTTGTTGATGTTGATGCCGTCGTAGCGGATCTTGCCATCCTGAATGTCGTAGAATCGGTTAATCAGGTTGGTGATGGTCGTCTTGCCCGCGCCGGTCGAGCCGACGAACGCGATCTTCTGCCCCGGCGTGGCGTAGAGCTTGATGTCGTGGAGCACCAGCTTGTCGTCGCTGTAGCCGAAATCGACGTGATCCATCACAATATCGCCCTTCAGCTCGCGATATTCGGTTTCGCCCGTGTCCTTGTGCGTGTACTTCCACGCCCAAAGGCCGGTGCGGCCGTCGCTTTCGGTGATGACGCCGTTTTCGTCCTTTTTCGCGTTGACGAGGGTGACATAGCCGTCGTCCACCTCGGGCGCTTCATCCAGCAGATCAAAGACGCGCTCCGCGCCCGCCAGCGCCATGATGATGGCATTGGATTGCTGGGAGACCTGGTTGATCGGCTGGTTAAAGCTCTTATTCAGCGTCAGGAAGGAGACCAGCGTGCCGATGGTCAGGCCGAGGTAGCCGCCGGAGGCCAGCAGGCCGCCGACCACCGCGCAGAGCACATAGCTCAGGTTGCCCATCGCCATCGTCAGCGGCATGATGGTGTTGGAGATGCGGTTAGCGTTGTAGGCGCTCTCGCGGAGGGAATCGTTGAGCTGCTTGAAGCCCGCGAAATTCTGTTCCTCGTGGCAGAAGACCTTGACGACCTTCTGGCCGTCCATCATCTCCTCGATATAGCCGTTGACCCTGCCCAGATCCTGCTGCTGGGCGACGAAGAACCGCCCGGCGCTCTTGATGCGCTTGACGGAGAGCGTCATCGTCGTGGCAACCATGAACAGCGTGATGATCAGCAGCGGCACGTTGAGGATAATCATCGAGGTCACGATGCTCACAATCGTCACAACGCTGGAAATGAGCTGCGGCATGGACTGGGAAATCATCTGCCGCATGGTGTCGATGTCGTTGGTATAGACGCTCATGATATCGCCGTGGGCGTGCGTGTCAAAATACTTGATCGGCAGGCGCTCCATCTTGGAAAAGAGCTTGACGCGCAGGTTTTTGAGCGTGCCCTGTGAGACGAAGATCATCAGGTAATTGTACAGCCACGCGCTGAACGCGCCGAGGAGGTACACCAGCGCGACGCCGAGCACGGCGCGCCCCATCGGGCCGAAATCCGGGTCGGGGCGGCCGATCATCGGGGTGATGTAATCGTCGATCAGGCGCTGCATGAACATCGTGCCGTAGACATTGGCCACCGCGCTGACGATCAGGCAGAGCACGACCGCGACGCAGTGCAGCTTATAGCGGCCCATGATCTCGGCCATGATGCGCTTAAACGTCTTGCCGGGGTTCTTCGCGCCGGGCTTTCCGGCATTTCTGTTTCGTCCCATCATGCTCAGTCGCCTCCCTTCATGGCGGCCTCGTCAAAGTCGCCGCTGCCGCTTCCGGCCTGACTGTTGTAGACCTCCTGATAGATCGCGTTGGTCTTCAGCAGGTTCTCCGGGGTATCGAACGCATTGACCCGGCCGTTGTCCAGCACGAGCACGCGATCCGCATCCTGAATGGAGGAAATGCGCTGCGCAATGATGATCTTGGTCGTGCCGGGAATGTGGGTGCGCATGGCCTCGCGAATCTTCGCATCCGTCGCGGTATCGACGGCGCTGGTGGAATCGTCCAGAATGAGCACCTTCGGGTTTTTGAGCAGCGCGCGGGCGATGCACAGGCGCTGCTTCTGGCCGCCGGATACGTTCGTGCCGCCGCGCTCGATGCGGGTATTGTATTTTTCCGGGAAGCGCTCGATAAATTCGTCCGCGCAGGCCAGACGGCAGGCCTCGCGGCATTGCTCGTCCGTCGCGTTTTCGTTGCCCCAGCGGAGGTTATCGTAAATCGTGCCGGAGAAGAGCACGTTGTTTTGCAGCACGACGGAAACCGCGTCGCGCAGGCTCTCCACGTCGTATTTGCGCACGTCCACGCCGCCGACGCGCACCTCGCCCGCCGTCACGTCGTACAGGCGGGAGATAAGGCTGACGAGGCTCGACTTCGAGGAGCCCGTGCCGCCCATCACGCCGATCGTCTCGCCGGAGCGGATGTGCAGGTCAATGTCATCGAGCACCTTTTTGTCCGCCTTGGATGCATAGACAAAGCTCACATGGTTAAAATCAATGGCGCCGTCGCGCACGGCCATGATCGGGTGCTCCGGATTTTGAATGTCCGTCTTTTCCTCGATCACCTCGGCAATGCGGCGCGCGGACGAAAGCGAGATCGTCAGCATGGCAAAGACCATGGACAGCATCATCAGGCTCGAGAGGATCTGCATGGCGTAGGTGATGAGCGCGGTGAGGTTGCCGGTCGTCAGGCCGAGTGCCGGGTCATTGCCGCTGGCGATGATGGCCTTGGCACCGAGCCAGGAGATGATGATCATGCACGCATAGATGCACGACTGCATCAGTGGCGCGTTGAGCGTGATGAGCCGCTCGCCCTTGGAAAAGTCCTTATAGATGCGCTCGGAAATGGCGCCGAACTTGCGGATCTCGTGCTGCTCCTGATTAAAGGATTTGACGACGCGGATACCGCGGACATTTTCCTGCACGACGTTGTTGAGCTCGTCATACGTGCGGAACACGCGCGTAAAGATCGGAAACACGCTGCGGATAATGAAAAACAGCGCCACCGCGAGGATCGGCAGGATGATGAGAAATGTCATGGAAATATCATGGCTGATGCGGAACGACACGATCATGGAAAAAATCAGCATGACCGGCGAGCGGATCGCCATGCGCATGAGCATCTGAAAGGCATTCTGCACGTTCGTGACGTCCGTCGTCAGGCGCGTGACGATGGACGCGGTGGAAAACTTATCGATGTTGGAAAATGCAAAGGTCTGCACATTGTTGTACATGTCCTCACGCAGGTTTGCGCCGAAACCGACCGAAGTCCGCGCTGCGATACGCGCCGCGAGCACGCCGGTCGCGAGCTGGAACGCCGCCAGCAGCAGCAAAAATGCGCCAAATTTCCAGACCGCCGCCATGCTGCCGCCCTCAATACCATAATCGATGAGGTTGGACATATACAGCGGGATCACGATCTCGAACACGACCTCCAGCGCCGAGAGCAGCACCGTCACGAGCGCGGGACCTTTGTTTTCCCGCAGGCTGCGGGACAAGGTATGAAGCATGGATTTCCTCCTTCCTGAATCACGGGCCGGTCAGCCGAGGTCGGCATAGATCGTGCGCAGGGCCGATTCCAGCGCCGCGATCTGTTCCGGCGTCAGCGAGCGCAGCATCTGCTGCTCCGTCGCCTGGATCGTGGCGTGCATATCCTGCGCGATCCCGGCAGCACGCTCCGTCTGGCAGACGATCTTGCTGCGTTTATCTGCCGGGTCGAGCCAGCAGCGTACAAAGCCGTTTTGCTCCATGCGGCTGATGATGCCAGCCACCGTCGGGTGCGACACCTGCAGAAACCCTTCGATCTCCTTTTGCGTCGCCTGCCCGCCATTGCGGGCCAGATAGCCCAGCACGCGGCTTTGCGTCAGCGTCAGCCCCTGCTGCGCGAGATCGGCATCTGCCCGCATTTTGATCTTATCCGTGATCATCTTTAATAGACATCCGATTTTGAATTGCTCCATGATACACCTCCAAATGTGTAGCACGCTACGCATTATAGCGATCATATTTTAAATCGTCAAGAGACGTCACAAATTGTTTACATGCGAAAAAAGCCCGCCTGCCGAAGCAGACGGGCTGTACAGAAAAAGATTACAGGTGCTGGTCGCGGTCGATCTTGTCGTAGTGCTTGAGCAGAATGCCCTCCATGACGGAGGTCAGCTTCATGTCCAGGTTCCAGAAATAGATGACAAACGTGACCACGAACGCGCCGAGTGCGCCGAGCGACACACCCATAAGGGCCTTGAGCAGCTTGCTTTTCAGATTGTTCATGTTCGATCTCCTCTCTGATTACCAGGACTTGTCGTCCTTCAGGATCTCCAGGCTCGGATCCACGGGCTCTTCCTGCATGACGGTGCGCATATAGTCATTGACCTGCTGGCGCACACCCTGACGCGAGACCACGCGCGGGTCAAACAGATCGTGCGTGACCCAGATGAGGTGGATACCGTGCTCGCGGGCGCGTTCCTCAAACAGACCGTGCATGCCGTCGAGCGCTTTGCAGCTCATGTGCTCCCAGAGGATGACCATGTCGGCGTTGAACTGCTCGCAGAACTCCCAGAGCTCGTCGAGCAGGACCTTGTAGCCGCCGTGGGTACGGTTGCGCATGATCATGTTCTCGGTCAGCCAGGCCATGTCGTAATATGCCTGCTCGCGGTTTTCGGGCGTGTCCTCCGTGACGAGTTCGCGCGTCGAGACCATGGAGAGCATATCCGTCAGCGGCACGATGCCCCAGCAGTTGAGCAGCCAGACGAGGAAGTCCATATAAAAGTGCGATTG
>OGRD01000936.1_pt1 | contig 12986 bp, 9 predicted proteins | sample 1553441 | NCBI WGS metagenome assembly OGRD01 (sample SAMEA2580106, study PRJEB22360) | human gut metagenome | biome: human gut; feature: human-associated habitat; material: faeces | place: Denmark | collected 2008/2010
CAAGTGACATTTCGGGCGGATGCAACATGGAATAGTGTTTTTTGTCGGCTGTTTCGTGACGGAGAAGATATCTGTCTGCGCCGCTGTCAAAAAGTCTTTGATAGCTTTCATACGACCTTTCGCCAAGCGATAGCGTTACGGCACAATCGGGAAATCTATTTTTTATTTCCGACACAATGCTGCACATCACATCATCTGTAAAAAATCCGTCCTCACCGCACTGCAACACAAATGTGCGGAATCCGAGTTCGTGTCCGTTTTGGCAAGATGAGAGAATTTCATCCTTTGAAAGTCGGTAACGCACGGCATTGCTGTTTGAACGGCGAAGTCCGCAGTAAAAGCAATCATTTTTGCATATACTTGAAAATTCAATCAAGCCACGGATATAGATTTTGTTGCCAAAAATTCTGTCGGCAGTATCTCTTGCACATTTGCGAAGATATTCAAAATCTTTTTCGTCGCAAGTTGTAATCAGCTGTAAAAGTTCGCTTTCACAGGCTGTGTGCATGGTATTCAGTTTTTGAATAATTTCAATATTCCTCATAATTTTTTCACATTAAAAGAGGACGGCATTTCTGCCGCCCCCAAACAGAGAATACAGCATTCTCCGTAAAATTCAAATAGTTTTCAGCATTAAAAGCTTCTGCTTCCGCCGCCCGATGAACCGCCGCCACCGGAGGAGCTGCTTGATGAACCGCCCGAGCTGCCGGAATCACTCCGGATTCTTGTGACGGAAACATGCTTTGTCAGGAAGATATCCTTCTTGTCGGTAAGCATAGTCTTGCTGTTTTTCTTGAGGTCATAAGTTCCTGCTTTGCCGTTGTGCTTGTAACGATTTTTCACTACAATAACAACAATAACGGCAACAATGATTGAACCGCCTGCAATGACAATGCCGTAATGCTTTACGACATAGAGGAATTTGTTATCCTCTTTTTCCTGCAAATCAATATTTTTATTTGACTTGTCATTGTCAATACCCTCGTCATAGTAGTGGTCAACATAATAGAGGAATTGTTCGGCAGCACTGTAATAGTTGCCTTGCTTCATATCATACTGAACATCATCAAGAAGAGTATTAACACGGCCATCACCGAAATAATACATCGCATCGCCTTTTGTTCTGAAGTCGATTGCTCTGCCTTCCATATCAATAGTGAGTATAACGCCCGCCGTAGTTTTGCCGTATTTGTCGGCATAATAACGGTTTGCAAACGGTTTGATATTGTCCTCGGTTTTGCCCTCTTTGTTAGTATAGATAACCGCAACCCAGCCGGTTTTTTGAGCAAAAGCGTCAAGTTCCGCCTGAAGCTGTGTTTCTTCCTCCGAGGTAAACAGTTCGGCATCATCACGGAGTTCTGTTTGTCCCGCCGCAAAAACAAAGAGCGGAGTACAGAAAACCATAATCATTGCCGCAAGTATTGCGGAAAATCTTTTTGTCACATTCATCATAAGAACAACAGACCTCCCAACAAGCCGAGTGCCATAAGCGCTGCGGCAATAATTGCAGCGAAAGCAAGAAGCTTTCCTGCGGAGGTAGGAAGCTCACCGTAGGTTTTGCCCGTCTGACCGTTAACTGCAAACGGCAGAATTTTACCTCTGTATTTATAGGTTACAACCCAAACGGGCAAGAGGGTATAGTTCCAATTTTCAAGGTCGATTTTATCGTTGTAGTTCTGAATCTGAACGGCACTGTATCCGCTTGCCGTGTCTTTCATAAGCTGTTGACAGTATCCGTTGATTCTTGTTTGAACTGCCTGTGCAACCTCATTTTGCTCAATGTCACGCTTTTCTGCCTGAAAACCCGAAAGATAGGACATTGCAAACGGGTGAGCCTCGCCCAAATCGTAAGGGTGTACGCATTGGAGCATATCTCTGTCCTGACCTTTTAACGCTCTTTCAAAAACATTATTTACAATCAGATTGCCTGCTCTGTGGAGCTCAAAAACCTTTGTTTCCGTGTAACGGTCATCTCCGACAGTCCACGAACGAACCTTTTCGCCCTTTGCAACCATCTGTGCGCTACGCTGTTCGTCAACATACCAATACGGAAAATACACACCCGTGAGTTTGTCAAAATGCTTTTCGCTGACAAAATTCTTCGGCAAAAACCATTTCCTTTTGCACATTTCAAGAAACTTGTCAATTGCCTTCTGCTTTGAAAGCTTGAACGGAATCACACGGTCGGGTTTAAATTCACCCGAAAGTCTGCCGCCGAGAACAACAGGATTCTGACAATAGAAGCAGGTTGTTGCCGCAGTTGACGCTGTTGTAACAACCTGAGCACCGCAGCTTGGGCAGTTGTAGATAACAGCCTCTTCCTCAGTTTTGTTTTCTGCCTGTGCGCTGTCATTGCTCTGCGCCTGCTTGGCGGCATTCTCTTTAGCCTTTTCCTGTTCCTTTTTCTCCTGCTTTTCTGCGCTGTTCTCTTTTTGCTCCTTCTTGGCAAAAAAATCCTGAACATACTTTTCCGTAAAATCGGACATACAGTATTCACAACTGAACATCTGCTTATCGGGATTGAATTTCAGCGGAGCGGCGCAGTTCGGACAGGTGTAGTTTACAGTTGCCATAACTTACCCCTTATAATTAAATTCTGAAACATCCCCCTCCGTTTGAGAAGAGGGATTGTTTGTACTTAAAATTCAGATTATTCTGTCTTTGTACCGCACTCGGGACAGAACTTTGCATTTGCAGAAAGCTCATATCCGCAGTTTGTGCAGAAACGCTTTTTGGGAGTCTCGGGCTTCTTTGAACCGCACTCCGAGCAGAACTTGCCTGTGTTTACCGCACCGCATGAGCAAGTCCATGAGCCTGCGGCTGCACCGCCTGCCTGCGGAGCGGGAGTCTGCTGCGGCTGAGCTTGCTGCTGCATCTGCTGCTGTTGTCCCATGGCATATAAATTCTGGGCGTTCATGCCGCCTCCCATCATCCCTCCGGCCATGCCCATACCCATAAAGCCTGCCATTGCACCGTTTGCATTTGAGCCGGCATCTTTAAGGCCTTCTGAAATATTGGCTGCAACATAGCCCTGCTGAACTGCTGCATCCGAGAGCATTGCGCCCTTGTTGCGCATATTGATGAGCTCCTGACTGTCCTCTGTGTAGGAAACATCCATACCAACGGCAAAAACTTCCATACCACGAGCCTGTGTCCATTCCTCATCAAGCGTCTGTGCCATATACTGACCGATAAGACGCTGTTTTGACTTGATAAAGCTGATTCTCTCACCGTCAGCGGAATACTGGTTGATTGCAGAACCGAGAGCGCCGACGAACTCCTCGTTATACTGTGCTCTTACATCTGCGAAATCAACAGACTTGTTTTCCGTAACAGCCTCTCTCGGAATAACCTCCTGATAGAACTTGAACGGCTCAACAACCTTGATTGAATATGTACCGTGAGCACGGAGCATAAGCTCTGAATTGTAAAAATTGTCAAAGTAGTTTACGGGAGTTGATGTTCCGAAAGGAATACCCTTGATTTCCTGAAGATTTATATAGAAAACTCTCTGAGCCTGTGAGGGGATTCCGCCGTACTTAATACGGTTAAAAGTTTCCTTGATCGAATCACCGAACTGACCGCAGAAAAGTGACGGCATTGAGCTGTTATTTACCTGAAAATAACCCGGCTCTGCAGTAAAGTCAACAATCTTACCGCCGTCAATAAGAATCATCATCTGGTTATCGTAAACATGAATTACAGAACCGTTTGATACGATGTTTTCAGAACCCTTTTTGTTCTGACTTTTGCCGTTCTGCGAAACAAGCTGACCGGGACAGATGAGGGTGTTGTCGCCCATGGGGGACGGTTCAATGCCCTCGAGCCATGAATCCGCGAGTCCGCCTCCGACTGCATTTATCGCTGCTTTAATAATACCCATAATTTAACTCCTTAATTTTTGTAGCTTATAGCTGATTTTTCAGATATTGCTGTTACACTAATAATAATATGTTTGAAGAAAAATTTCAATACTATTATTAAAAAACAGGCTGAATGGCATATGTTTTTTTATTGTTCCAATGTTTTGCCATCATAAATAATGCAAAAAGACGGTCGGGAAGAGGGCATTTTGCTCTGACAACCCGACCGTCAAACTTTCAGAATTTTCTCTGTTGAAGTGTCTGTTCGTTTACGGAATTAAACTTCCACGAACGAATGTTAATTTCTTTTATTGCAGTTCCGCAGAACTGACAAAATTTTTCTCCCAGCGTTTTTACGGGAGCACCACAGTTGGGGCAATTCACTCCGAGAGCGGTTGCTCTGTTATGAAGCCGGTCAGCGTCCTGAACATACATCAACCCAACCTCATAGATTGTCTGCATTCTGTTCTCTCTGCTGCCGAAGGTCACCTCGTTGTTCATATCGGTAACATACGAAAAGTAACCGACAGACGCCTCAAAAAGTATCGTTACCGTTGCACCGTTTTTTATATAGCGGGCAATCTGAACATCGTAAATATTGACATCCTCATAGTGCTGTGTATTTGCAACAGATGAAAGCTGGTCGATAATTCCCTGAACATAGTTTGTAAAATTCGGAGTGACCTCCTCCGCAATAACGCCGAGCCTTTTTGACTCAACCGCCGAAAAGTAGTTTCGCAAAAGTGAACGGGTTTTGTTCATATACTGCTCAACATCAAGCTCAGGAAAATCCTTTTTTATCATTGGCATATAAACCGAGGTCATTCCGTGAAGCGAACGGGGAGTTTCACGCATTTGCTCCTGATCCTCTTTCACGCCCTGAATGCCCTCTATAAGGGAACTTGTACCGAACAATGTTCTTGAAAGATGTCTTATCTTACTGACAATTGCCGTAACTATAATTGCTATTGCAAGTACGACTATCGACACAGAGATGATTGTTGCAATTGTATCCGGACTCATAGATTATACCCTTAATCAGTCTTCTTTGTTGACAACCTTGATTCCGAGAACTTCAAGGCTTTCGTCATCAACCTCTGCCGGACACGCAGACATAAGTTCGCTTGCATTCTGAACCTTCGGGAATGCCGTTACATCACGGAGGCTGTCAGCCTTGCACATCAGCATTGTAACACGGTCAAGACCGATACCCATACCACCGTGCGGCGGAGCGCCGTACTTGTAGGCTTCAACAAGGAAGCCGAACTTTGCTTCGATTTCTTCATCGGTGAGCTTCAAAGCCTTGAACATTTTCTGCTGGAGTTCATAGTCTGTGATACGCATTGAACCGCTTGAAAGCTCAACACCGTTGAGTGTGAGGTCATAAGCCTTTGCAATAACCTTTGACGGATCTGTGTCAAGGTACTGCAGGCATTCCTCCTTAGGCATTGTAAACGGGTGATGCATTGCAAGCCATTCGCCGCTTTCCTCATCATATTCAAAGAACGGGAAGTCAACAATCCAGAGGAACTTGAATACATCGGGAATAATGTCAAGACGCTTTGCAACAACAAGACGGAGTGCGCCGAGTGTTGAAAGAACCGTGCTGTTCTTGTCGGCAACGATGAGGATAACATCGCCCTTTTCCGCACCGAGTCTTTCGTAGATTGCCGAAAGCTCTTCTTCGCTCATAAACTTCTTGAATGATGCGTTAGGCTCGTCAACCCATCTTACATAGGCAAGTCCCTTTGCACCGATGCCCTTTGCATATTCTGTGAGCTTGTCAATTTCTTTTCTTGTGTAAACCGACGACGCATTCTTGGCAACAATTGCTCTTACAGAACCGCCGTTCTCAATTGCACTTGTAAATACGCTGAAACCGCAGTCCTTAACAAGATCCGAAATATCCTGAATCTTCATGTCAAAACGGATATCGGGCTTGTCCGAACCGTAGCTTTCCATAGCCTCTTTGTAGGTCATTCTCTGGAAATGCTCCTCAAGGTCAATGTTTAAAACCTCTTTGAAAAGCTTTTTGAAGAAGCCCTCGTTGATTTCGAGAATTTCATCAACATCAACAAATGAAAGCTCCATATCAATCTGTGTGAATTCCGGCTGACGGTCTGCACGAAGATCCTCGTCACGGAAACATCTTGCAAGCTGAATGTAACGGTCAAAGCCCGAAAGCATAAGGAGCTGTTTGTAAATCTGCGGTGACTGAGGGAGAGCATAAAACTTGCCGTTGTGGATTCTTGACGGAACAAGGTAATCTCTTGCGCCCTCGGGAGTTGACTTGATCATCATAGGAGTTTCAATTTCAACAAAGCCGTTGTCGTGGAAATAATCTCTTGCAACCTTTGCAATCTTACTTCTAATCATAAGATTGTTGAGAAGAGGACGGCGGCGAAGGTCAAGATAACGATATTTAAGTCTTAACTCCTCGTTTGTGTTTGTATCGTCAACAATTTCAAAAGGCGGCGTCTGTGCCTTTGAAAGCACACGCATATCGCTTACAACAACCTCGATATCGCCTGTGGAGATTTCGCTGTTTTTTGAACTTCTTTCGCAAACAACACCCTTTGCGGCAAGAACAAATTCACTTCTGCATGAAAATGCCTTATCAAAAATTTCTTTGTCTGTTTTGTCATTGAATGCAAGCTGAACAATGCCTGTGCGGTCACGCAAGTCAATGAAAATGAGCTGACCGAGGTCACGGCAACGCTGTACCCAACCGCAGACAGTTACCTCTCTGCCGACATCACCGATACGCAGATCTCCGCAATAATCGGTACGCTTCATTCCTGTCATAAATTCTGCCATTGTATATGCTCCTTTATATGAATCAGTCGGCATTTTTAATGTGCCTGACCGACCGAAAATTTTCTTTTATTACTTATTTTTCTGTTCGTCGAAAAGCTGAATTTCGATGAACTTCTCCATGAAATGCCCGTCAAGAGTAACCTCGGCTGTTTCGCCTGTTTCCATATTCTTGACCTTGGCTGTGTTCTGCTCGATTTCGTTGTCGCCCAAAACGATTGAATATCTTGCGTCAATTTTGTCGGCATACTTCATCTGAGCACGAAGTCCTCTGCCGATAACATCGGTTTCGGCAATCATTCCGCAACTGCGAACCTGTTTGATAAGCTCAAAAGCCTTAACCTTTGCGGCATCGCCCATTGTTGCAATGTAGAGCATACACTCATCATTGTCGGGAATCTCAATGCCCTGCTTATCCATTACCATGAGAAGTCTTTCCATACCCATTGCGAAACCGAGGGAGGGAAGGTGCTTACCGCCGAGCTCCTCGATAAGACCGTCATAACGACCGCCGCCGCAAACAGTACCCTGAGCACCGATACAATCGGTTACAAACTCAAATACTGTCTTTGTATAGTAATCAAGACCTCTTACAATTGTGGGATCAACCGTGTATTCAATGCCTGCGGCATCAAGATATTTCTGAACTGCGTCAAAGTGGTTTCTGCACTCGTCACAAAGATAGTCTGTAATCTTAGGTGCGTCCTTTGCAATCTCGGAACAGATAGGACTTTTGCAGTCGAGAATTCTCATCGGGTTTTTGTCAAGACGGGAAAGACAGGTGTCGCACAGCTTGTCCTTATAACCCTCAAAATATGATTTCAAAGCCTTGTGATATTCCGCACGGCAGGTCGGACAGCCGATAGAATTAATCTGAAGATGAACGCTGTCAAGCTGAAGTCTGTTGATTACGGAGCTTACAAGGCTGATAAGCTCTGCGTCGGCAACAGGATCCTGTGTGCCGTACTCCTCAATACCGAACTGGTGGAACTCACGAAGTCTGCCTGCCTGTGGCTTTTCATATCGGTAGCATGAAACAAAGTAGCTTGCCTTAATCGGAAGTCCTTCGTTTTCAAGAGCGTGTTCAAGAACGGCTCTTGCCGCACCGGCTGTACCCTCGGGGCGAAGTGTTACGCTTTCGCCGCCCTTTGTGTCGAATGTGTACATTTCTTTCTGAACAACATCAGTTGTCTGACCAACGCCACGGGCAAAAAGCTCTGTGTGTTCAAACACGGGAGTTCTGATTTCTCTGAAACCGTAGGAGCGAGCCTCCTCACGCATAATCTTTTCAACAAACTGCCATTTGTAGCTTTCCTTCGGAAGAACATCTTCCGTACCCTTGATTTTCTTGGTTATAAGTGCCATTTTTCCCTCCGAAAATTACAATCTTTTATAGAAAAGGGAAACGAAAAAATTTCCCTAAAAAACACAACAATCGGGCAGTATTACACCACCCGATATGTAAAGCGAAAATAATTAAATTATTTGAGAATATTTCTCCAGTCAAGGTCGCCTCTTTCAAGACCATGGATAAGCACCTCGGCAGTTGCAATGTTTGTTGCAACCGGAATGTTGTGCATATCGCAAAGACGGAGCATATTCATATCGTTAGGCTCGTTCGGCTTTGGATTGAGCGGATCTCTGAAAAAGAGAAGCATATCAATCTCATTGCACGCAATTCTTGCCGCAATCTGCTGACTTCCGCCCTGAGAGCCTGCAAGGAATTTCTGAATTGTAAGACCTGTTGCCTCTGACACCATTTTGCCAGTTGTGCCGGTGGCGCAAAGGTTGTTGCGGCTGAGAACACCGCAGTAAGCAATGCAGAACTGCACCATCAGTTCCTTTTTTTCATCATGAGCTATAAGGGCTATATTCATATATATTTCCTCCAGACATTTATTTCATATCAAATTAGTTTCAAAACTTTAACTCAAAATACCCCGCACAAACTACCCTTTGAACGCAAGGGGAATATGTTTTCCCTCAAGCCTCTGTGCAAGACAGTCAAAAACGGACGCCGCCGCACTCCAGTTAAGTCCGGCAACACCTCGCTGAACAATCACCGAAATACGGATGTCAAACGGCACAAGCGCAATAAGCTGTGTCTGTGTTGCGTCAATAACGCTGTCTAGGTCTTCATAAAAACCGAGCTGTGTAAAAAGCTTTCGGTCAAAGCGGTTGATAACAAGTCGGATATTTGTTTTTCCCATTGACTCAAGCTTTCTTCTCACCTTAACCGCACCACGCACACCCGTCGGCTCTGCATTGGTAACAATCAAGGCTCTGTCGGCAGGAGCCGCCGCAGTTTCAAAGCCCGAACCGATTCCGGCAGGGGAGTCGATAAGGACAAAATCAAAGCTGTCCTTTACTGAGTTGACAAGTTGAGTAAACACCGAGGGACTGAGTTCGTTTTCGGTATCAAAGGGAGCCGCCATAAGGTAGAGGTTCTCATTGTTTTTGCTTTTGTAAACAGCCTCACCGAATGTACAGTTGCCGCATACGGCATCCGACGCATCAAAAATTATGTCCTGCTCCATATCGAGCATAATGTCAAGACCACGCATTCCGCAGTCACAATCAATAAGCAAGACTCTTTTGCCCTGCTTTACAAGAGCAACGGAAAGACAGATACACACAGTTGACTTGCCTGTGCCGCCTTTTCCCGACGCTACAACTATAACATTATCCATAATAAATTCTACCTCTGCTATATTCTATCACAAAATCCGTCAAAGAGCAATAAACGAGCAGTAATTTTATCAGCCAAAATTTTTGTTGATATTTTAGTGATAGTTAATAAAATTATTCTTCATTTTTAACGGTTTGCACAATAATTTCATTGATTTTTAATGCTAAAAGCAAAAATAAGTTTTTTATTGTTTAGGCACTCAGCCATATTATGCGGTCAAAAATTCTTGGTTTTGTTTTAACACAGTGTATTTACAACCGTAATTTCAATTTTTATTTAAAATATGCGTCCAGCAAATCCTTTGCAACCTGCATTGAATATCTGCCCTTTGCACCGTGTTCGATTACAACGGCAATTGCGACCTCGGGCTTTTCATACGGAGCATAGCAAATGAATGTTGTATGGTCTGAACCCGAGTTTTCAGCCGTACCTGTTTTGGCGGCAACCTTAACTTTATAATCACCGAACATATAATTTGCCGTACCGTTTTCGTCCTGAGTAACGCCGAGCATTGCTTTGCGGACAATGTCGAGATTTTTCTTAGAAATTCCGCAGTCGCCGTAGCTTTCAACATCTGTCGATTTTACGGTTTTCGTCCGCTCATAATTTGTAACTTTATCAACAATGTGTGTTTTGAGCCTTTCACCGTTGTTGGCGATTGTCGCAACATAGGTTGCAAGCTGAACGGGAGTAAATGCGTTGTCTGACTGACCGATTGCGGCTGAAACCGTGTTGCCAACCTGCCAATCTGTGCTGTCTCTGCCTGCAAGAGTTCCCTTTGATTCCTCAATTTCAACACCCGTGTATTCACCGAGCCCGAACTTCTGCGCATACAGATACATCGGTTCAATTCCGAGCCTTCTGCCCGTGTCGGCAAAAAAGTAGTTGCACGATTGTTCAATTGCGCCCGTAACATCAAGACTGCCGTGATAGTGCATACACCTTACCACATTGGTAGGGTAAAAATCATAGTCCTGTTTGCAGTAGATTTTCGTTTTATCGGTTATGATTTTCTCCTCAAGAGCCGCACCCGCAACACACGGCTTGAACACCGAACCGCAGGCGAATGTTCCGACTGTTGCACGGTTGTACATCGGAGAATTTTTGTTTTCGGAAAGTTTGACATAGTACGAGCCGTATTCGCTGTACCTGTTCAAATCGTATGTAGGATAGCTTGCCGCCGCAAGTACCGAAAAATCCTTGACCGACAACATTACAACTGCACCTGTTTCACAGTCCTCACCGTTATTTTTCTGTCCCGATTCCTTGCCTGCCTGCTTTGCCGCTTTGACATTTTCTTCAAGCGATTTTGCAGCGGTTTTCTGCAATTTTGAATCAATTGTAAGGTAGACCGTGTTACCCGGTTTTGCACTCTCGGTTTCAATGCTTTCAACAAGAGTTCCGTCGGCATTTCGCTGAATAACCCTTGTTCCGCCCTTGCCTTTGAGGTCATCTTCACAGGCAAGTTCAATTCCGAATTTGCCTATCTTATCATCATAGGAATAGCTCTTGCCCTGTTTTTTCAGCTCATTGTATTCATCTTCCGACAACGAACCGAGTGCACCGAGGATGTGCGGTGCAAGGTCCGGGTCCGAAGCACCTCGTGTGAGATAGGTCTGAATTTCAACACCGCTCACACCCTGAGTATTTTCGCTGACGGCATTCACGGCACTTCGGCTGATATTTTCGGCAAAAACATACGGATTTGAATTTGAATAATTTTCAAGTTCCATATTGTAATGAATTGAAACGAGCGTTGTTTTTTGACTTAGACTTAACCTGTCGGAAATTTTGTAGCGTTTTAAAAGTGCGTCAAAGCAATCATCGGCACTTGTGTTCCTGTCCATATCAAGAAAATCCGATGACAGAAGTTTTTCCGCATCTTCTTCACGGCTTGTTTTATAAACGCAACTGCCGTCCGAGCCGACCGAAATCGGCAATGAATCTGTTCTTGTGTCTCCCGTTTTTGTGAGAATATCAGCAAGCTCAAGTAAAATTCCGTCAAGCCTGTCCTCCTCAATATAAAGCTTGTTAAGGACTATTTTATACTTTGTGGTGTTTACAACAAGACCTACACCGTTGCGGTCAACGATTTCGCCCCTTGTTGCGTCGGTTTTTTCGGTATATCCCGTTGATTTTGCGGCAAGACTCTTGTAGCTTTTTCCCTGTACAAGCTGCCAATCGACAAGCCTAATTGCAAAGCCTGCAAAAATTGCGGCTGTTATTATTATGCAGACTGTTGTTCTGCTCTTTTTACTTTTTTTGCCGTTTTTTCTGCTTTTGCCGAATCTCATACCGAACCTCCCTTTCACAAAGATTAAAGATTTTTGTTTAAAAATGCCGTGAGAAAATACAGCGGAATTGTCACGGCGAATGTGTAAAGTATTCTTGAAATGTAGTGCCGTACAAACAACACGCAACCGCTGTCAAGCCCTGCAATCAAGACAAACAGCAGATAATAAATCAACATTACCGTCATCACCGCCGCAAGCGAAAACACGATAACGGTAACAAATGACGGTACAAAATATTTGCTGAATACAAAGTTTTCCGCATAGCAGACAATCGTAAGTGCAACGGCAAAATAGCCGATACTGCCGTCAAATGAAATATCCGTCAGCACACCGCACAACGCACCGAAAATTATCGACGGCAAAGTGTTTTCAAAAGAAGCAATGCAGAGTGCAAGTGAAATCAGCATAAGCGGTCTGCCGCCGAAAATTTCGGGAATTATAAAACCCGAACCCTGAAAAACATACAGAATTATTAACAGCAGGGAATAACCGAAAAATCGAAAAAAAGTTCTTGAAGCTCTCATCATTTTTTAACCTCTCCCTTGCCGTCAAAATCGGTAATAATTGCGGCAGAGGTCACGGTGCGGATGTCCTCATACGGCTCAACAACAGCATAACGGGTTGTGTCATAGGAATTGAACTTCAGTTCTTTAACCTTGCCGATTATGAGATTTTTCGGATAAACTCCGCCTGTTCCCGAGGTTACAACAATGTCGCCTACTTTGATTTTGTTGTTCTCTGCAATCTTTGTCAGACAGGTGAGATTATCGTCACAATATTCAGCGTTTCCGCTTATGATTCCGTTGTCGGAAGTCTTTTTGTCAATTGCAGACGCTTTGGTGTCGGGCGAAAGAATTGTTCTTACCCGACAGGTTGTGAGTTCAACATCACTCACCCAGCCGATAAGACCGTTTTCCGTGATTACGGGATCATTTTTTTCCACATTGTCTGTTGAACCCTTGTCAAGAGTGAACGAGTAGAAATCATCGTTCGCATCCCTTCTCAACACACCTGCCGGAAGAATGTCGTATGACGGATTTTCCTTTTTAAGCTCATAATATTTCCACAGCTTTGCATTTTCTTCCTTGGCGTCAAGGTAGTCAACAAGCTGTTCACGGAGTTCGGCATTTTCCTTTTTAAGCTGTTTGTTTTCTTTTTCAAGTTCTTCCTTTGATTTGTCGGAAGACGCCGCACCTGCGGTCAGCGTTGAAAGTCCTTTTGTAACCGTGTTTACCGCACCCGAAAAAATGTTACTGCCGTTATGAGAGAAAACACTCATCACAGTTAGTATGACGAGTGTAATTATCAAAATTTTTGAGTTTTCAT
>OGRD01000938.1_pt1 | contig 12980 bp, 10 predicted proteins | sample 1553441 | NCBI WGS metagenome assembly OGRD01 (sample SAMEA2580106, study PRJEB22360) | human gut metagenome | biome: human gut; feature: human-associated habitat; material: faeces | place: Denmark | collected 2008/2010
TTGCGGCGGCGTTTCGAGCATCAATCGCCCCGATGCCGATGGCGATGGGTATCCAGATGCCTCGGAAATCGCCGCCGGAAAATACGCCATCGTCCATGGTTTGCTCGATGGGCGCACGATATCGAGCGTTTTCGACATCGTCTGCAATCCAAATCTCACCGTCAAAGACGTCTTCGATTTCTATTTCGAATTGCCTTATCAAGGCGATTCCAAAGACGATATCCTCGAATTTATCCCAAAAGTATCGAAACTCGACCTCGTGTTTAACGTCGATACGACGGCGTCGATGACCGAAGCGATTGAAAACGTCAAAACGAATATCGGCAATACGATCGATCGCGTTCGCAAAATCGTCCCCGATACGGGGTTTGCCCTGACGAATTTCGACGATTATCCGGTAGGTGTGACGGCAGTTCCCGCTGTTATTAAGAATTCTGCAGGGACAATCATTGCAAATGCCTTTTATCAAATGCATGGCAATGCAACGGCAGGCGATTTGCCGTTCCGCGTTTTGGGCAAAGTTTCGACCGATGCGGAAGTCGTCACGTCGTATACGCAAAAAAGCCTATTCACGACGCGCCATGGCGAAGATGGCGCCGAAAGTGGCGCCGAATCTCTCTATCAGATTGCCACGGGCGTTGGCACGGCGTGGAAAACGAACAGCGCAACTGGTTATTGGCTCATCGGAGTGCATCCCGATGGAACGGGTGCTATTGATCGAATTACAAAGAATTGGAACGGAGGATCGACGCAGGCAAACGTCAATGCGCCTAGTACATGGGGTGGTGTCGATTTTCGCCAAAGTTCGTTGCCCGTCGTCGTGCATACGACCGACGTCTATTCGCACGATGCGGCGAGCATCTATAATTCATCGATTCCCGAGTATCTGTCCTATAATAGAGTCGTCGATTCGGTCGTCGATCCGCACTATACGGCCGATCTCGTTCCCGTGCTTCGCTCGAAGGGGATTCGCGTCATTACGCTAGGCGTGCCTTCGAATGGCGAAGCCTGCCATGCAAACGATTTGGGGCAGATGACGACTTGGTCGCGCGAGTCGGACGCCGTCGTGCCGGCTTGCGCTTTTGAAGGTGCGTGTGGGGCAAATAAATGTTGCCTCGGGACGAAGATTTCGGACCCTGTGACGATAGGCGAAAAGACCGATCAATGTGTGCTCTATTATGAAGCGGCGCAAAGCGACGTTTCGGAGACGGTGACAAAAGGCGTCGCGGCGCTCGTCAAATACGGAACTTACGAAGTTTCGACGCGCGTCGAGGGCGAGCCAATTGCCGGATCGTCGAAGACGACGGCTTGCTTTATCAAGCGCGTCGTGGCGACAAAATACTTGCCACCGCCCCAAGAGCCCGAGAAATCGTGCAATCCGACGGCTTTGCCCAAAAAGCTCAACGGCGCAGATTACGATAACGGCTTCGAGAACTTCGCTCCGGGCACGGCGAATCCCAATGTCGATGGTGCAAGGCTACATTTCACCGTCGTGGCTCAAAACGACGGTTGCGTCGAGCCGACCGATCAATTCCAAATTTTCAAAGCCTATATCGACGTCATCAATCCGACGACGGGGCTCGTCTTTGGGCGCCGTCAGGTTTCGATACTGGTGCCGCCCAAGGCGCTCGATGTGGTCAATTAGGCGATCGCATTCCCCTGAAAATTCGGATTACTTATCTAGAAATATGTGGTATTAGGGTGGGCGTTTAAATCCGTCGGTGCGCTTGGCCCGTCTCGTGTCAAGCGCAAATCGATCTCACATGTCGCGATATTTGACAGAAATACTCTTTTGGGGTTTACTAGCTAGCGATTTTGGGCTCGAAGTATTGCCCGTTCCATGTACTGAAGATTAGGTGGGTCACTCATGTCCTTTTTTAATTACACGACCAGAGAAATCGTCCTCAAGATAGTCTATTACGGACCGGGATTGTGTGGGAAAACGACGAACGTCAAGCACATCTATTCCGCGACAAACGACGATACGCGCGGCAAGCTCATCAGCCTCGAAACGCAGCAAGAGCGTACCCTCTATTTCGACTTTTTGCCCATCGAATTGCCCGAGATTCGCGGGTTCAAGACGCGACTTCACCTCTATACGGTGCCGGGGCAGCTCTTCTATGCCAATAGCCGTCGCCTCATCATGAAAGGCGCCGATGGCGTCGTGTTCGTCGCAGATAGCCAAGCCGAACGCCTCGAAGCAAACCTCATCTCGATGGACGACCTCCTCGACAACCTCGCCGCTTATAGCTACGACGTCGAAAAAATTCCGTTCGTCATTCAATACAATAAGCGCGATTTGCCCAATGCGCTCCCCGTCGAAATGTTGCGCAGCGAACTCAACCATTGGTATCCGAAAGTTCCCGATTTCGAAGCTTGTGCCGCCGATGGCACGGGCGTTTTCGAATGCCTCAAAGCCGTGACGAAGATGATTCTCATGGATCTCAAGAAGACGGGCAAATAAGCTCATCAGATGTTCAAAGGTCTGTGCATTAGCGCAGACCTTTTTTTGATCGATCCACGGACTCTATCCCATCGCCGCCAGAGCATGGCGCGGTATTGGGGCAGAATAGCTGCTATATGGATAAGAACTCGCGGGCGATGATGGCGACAGGGCGCAGAAAGATGGAAACTCGAGACATTTGGACGATAACCGATCGCGATATACTCTACGAAGACGAGGCAATGATTGCCATCGAAAAGCCCTACGGGCTCCCGAGTCAGCCGACGCTTGATCCGAAGCGCGATAATGCCTATGCCGCCGTGATGCGGCATTGTGCCCAATCGGGGGGCTATGCCGCGCTCCATCATCGGCTCGATGCGCTCACCAGTGGCATACTCGTGTTGGCGAAGTCGAAAGAAGCGAATCCATCGTTATCGGATCAGTTCCAAAATCATACGATTCGCAAGACGTATGTCGCGCTATGCGCCATGCCGCATAGCGTGTGCCCGAAGTATCGAACGCCGGGCGCATCGTGGATTATCGATGCGCCGATTGGCGAAGCAAAACCCGACGAAGCCAGATCGATGGCGATGGCTCGGGGGGCGAAGAAATCGCCCAAGATGCAAATGTTTTCGACGACTGGGAAGAACAGGAAACCGGCGAAGACGCGCGTATTTTGCGAGCGAATTGTCGAGTTTAGAGAGGGATATATTGGGGTTTATCGTTGCGAACCGATTACGGGGCGAACGCATCAAATTCGCGTACATTTGTCTTCTTGCGAACTATATATCGTCGAAGACCCGCTCTATGGCATGAAATTTCGGTCGATCCAGTCGATAACGCCTGGGCGCATGTGTTTGCATGCCGAGGCGATTTCGCTCCTTCACCCCGTGACACACGAACCGATGACGTTGACGAGCCCGCGCCCTGTAGCATTTGAACGGTTTATGTCGAAAGCCGAAAAGATGGCTCGAGCGAGTTCGTAGTGGTGGGGCGATTTTTCGCCGATGGCGCAAAGTGAAAAACAAGGTGCGATAGGTGCGAAAAAGTCATTGACAAAACGCAACTGATGGATTTGTCAAGCATAAACGATTGACCGTTTCGCCATTCTTTGGTAAGAGCGGTCGGCGTTTTTTATCCGAAGCCGCTTTTAATCGAGCGGTTTTGGCTTTTTAGCTTATTTGTTTTGCGTCTTAAGAGGCTTGATATATGGAAGGAATGAGTGGTGTTATATTCCTAGTCGTCTTTTTTGTCATCTTCATATTCATCACGATACTGCCGCAGCGCAATGCACAGAAGAAGTATGCAGCGATGCTTCAGGCCATCAAGGCAGGCGATCGCGTGGTGACGGTGGCGCGGATTATCGGCGTCGTCGTCGAAGTCGATGGCGAGAATGTAATCGTCGATTTGGGGGCATACGGCGATCGTTGTCGAGTCAAGATGCACTTAGAGGGCATTGCGCGGAATTTGACAGCCGAAGAAGCGACCGCCGAGAATAGTAAGAGTGACGACAAAGACAAAGAAGCGAAGAGTTGATAGACCGCACAAAGCGGTCGGGGAAGCCGTCGCGCGACGGAATGCGTCGCGACGGTGCCCAAAATACGCGTTCATAAGGGCGAATGCGGCGATCGGCGCCCGTTAGGTGATCGATTGCTTTCGTTCCCAAGTCATAGCATTGAATCATGAAATGAGGTTACGCGATGTCGCGAAGCTGGTGGGCTAGAGCCGCCCTGTTAGTGTTTTTATTAATCGTGTCGTGCGTCATTTTGATGCCGACTGTCGTCGAAATGGCGCTCTATCCGGAGTCTAAAGACGAAGTCGTCGGTCAGGACGAAGAAAATGCCGTACGCAATCCACCCTTGCCCGAATGGTATACGAGTTTGCCCTCGTGGTTGAAGTCGAAGACGTTGTCGCTCGGTCTCGACCTCCAGGGCGGTCTCATGTTGCGTTATTCCGTCGATATCGATTCGGCTATCGACGACAAACTCGCGTCGAATGCCGCCAATATCCGCAGTGCACTGGCAAATCAGGGCATTGCCGTGACGTATCGCGTCGATCGCGAACTCGACCAAGTCGCGTTGACGTTCGACAATTCCGACGATGCGAAGAAGGTCGATTCGAAGTTTCTCTACGATTTCCCGATGCTCGCCATTTCGACATCGCTCGACAATACGGTGACATTGGGCTTGCGCGACAATTACTTCAAAGAGTCGGAAGAATCGGCCGTTCAGCAGGCCGTCGAAATCATCCGCGAGCGCATTGATGGATTGGGCGTTGCCCAGCCCAACGTTCGCGTCGAATCGGGGCGCAATATTGCCGTCGAGTTGCCGGGCCTTTCGCGTTCGCGCGTCGCCGCAGCCGAAAAGCTCATTTCGACGACGGCCGTTTTGACGTTCAAACTCGTCGCGCCGCGCGAAGAGAATATCGCCGTGTTTACGACGCTTAGCCAGCGCCTAACGGCCGACGATCAGCAGTTGATTTCGGTGGGGGGCGGTACGCTTCGCGCCGACGATATCGTCGATCCGGCGACGAAACGCGTCGAAAAGACGGGTAAAGAAATCCTCAAAGAATTCGCCCTCCGCAACGAAGTCGACATTCCTAGCGGGCGCGAAATCGCCTACGAAAAAATCGATGTGCGCGAACGCGCCTACGAAGTCGAAGAAGGCACCGATGTGTCGAAACTCCCGACGCGTTGGCGCATGAGACTCGTTCGCACCGACTTGCCATCGCTTTCGGGCGAAAACGTCGAAGCGGCGTATCCGGCGAGCAACCCCGATACGAATATGCCTTACGTATCGCTCAAACTCGATCGAAACGGCGGCGATGTGTTCTACGAAATTACGAAGCAACACGTCGGCGATCAGCTCGCCATTCTCATGGACGACGTCTTAGTCAGCGATCCGGTCATTCGTAGTGAAATCCCCGGCGGCAACGTTTCGATCGAAATGGGGCGTGGCAATCGCCAGCAAACGCTCGATGAAGTCAACAACCTCGTTGTTTCGCTCCGTTCGGGTGCGTTGCCCGCTCCGATTCGCCAAGAATACAAAACGCTCGTCGGTCCGTCGCTCGGTATGGACTCGATTAAATCGGGTATGGAAGCGTTGGCGATCGGCTTCGTGCTCATCTTCCTCTTCATGTGCATCTATTATCGCGGTAGCGGTTTCATCGCTTCGTTTTCGCTCTTGTGCAATATCGTATTCATCATGGCGGGGGTGGGTTTTTTTGGGGGCGCCCCCCCCGGGGACCCGAGAAAGCCGAGGCGAAGCTTATAGTCGCTCATAGGATAGTCGAGCTCTTTTGCAACTTCGCACATATAAAGAGCATATGACGGGGTTGCGACAAGGGCGGTGGTGCCGAAATCGCGCATATACATAAGCGCCTTTTCGGTGTTTCCGCTCGAATTGGGAATAACGGTAGCACCGAGCTTTTCAAGTCCGTAGTGAAGTCCGAGCGCGCCGGTGAACATACCGTAGCCGAACGAAATCTGAACTATATCCTCATCGGTGGCACCCGCCGCCGCGGCGATACGCGCAACGCAGTCCGACCAGATGTCAAGATCATGCTTGGTGTAGCCGACAACGGTGGGTTTTCCGGTCGTTCCGGAAGAAGCGTGAATACGCACCATATCCTTCATGGGTCTTGCAAACAGACCGAAGGGATAGTTGTCGCGCAAGTCGGCTTTCGTAGTCGGCGGTATATATTTTATATCGCTGAGACTCTTGATTTTGTCGGCGGTAACGCCCGCCTCATCAAGCTTTTTTGTATAGAACGGTACATTTTTATAGCAATAGTCAACCGTCCATTTCAGTCTTTCGAGCTGCAGTGCTTCCAATTCACTGCGCTTCATTGTTTCGATTTCCTTTTGAAAAAACATCTTGAAATCTCCCTCTTTTATGATTCGACAGGGTACGTGAATTATTATAAATTATACCACTGTTACTCTTTTTCGACAATACCGTTGTAAAATAATTCGGTAATATTCTCATCCTCTTTGCCCGTTATCGCGCTGACGATGAAGCAGAGCGCGAGGGAAAGGAGCATAGCTATGCACGCGAAAAGCGGACCGAAACCCGCGAGAGATACCGCTGTGACATTTTCGAGTCCGAACGCTGTGAGCAGCTTGCAGATTGCGGGAATAATCGCAACGCAAAAGCCTCCTATCATCGCCGCCCATGCCCCCTGCCTGTTCATGCGTTTCCAAAACAGCGCAACAACATACGGTGCAAGGAAAGAGCCGGAAATAATTCCCCATGAGTAGCTCATCATGTCGAGTATGGGCGTGTCGGTGTTGGCGACGACATAGGAGCAGATAATGAAAACGACGCAGAGAATTTTCGTGAGCGCGGTAACTTTTTTCTCTTTCATCTCGGGCTTCAGCACACTCTTTACAAAGTCCATGGAGAAGGTGGAGCTTGCTGTAAGCGTTATGGAGCAAAGGGTTGAAACCGATGCGGCTATGAGCAGCACAAGCACGATTCCGAGCAGAATGTTCGGGAGGTTTGCAACCTTGAGCATATTGGGAACAATGTAGTCCTGAACGGGCTTTTTGAACGAAGCTATTTCGTCGGCAGTAAAGAATCTGTGGCAGAGAGAGCCGATAAAATATCCGCCTCCCGCAACGAGTAGGGCGAAAAATGTAGATATAACTATGCCGCGCTTTGCCTGCTTGTCGTCTTTTATGCCGAAATATTTCTGTATCATCTGCGGCAGTCCCCATGTGCCGAAGCTGGTCATGAGAACGGTTGCGATGAGCGACGCCGCAGCCTTAACTCCGAGCTTGGGAAGTCCCTGCGCCGAGTGAGCGTATTCTCTGAGCCCCTCGATTCCGCCGACTCTGTCGCAGCGGATAACAAAGATTATAAGCAGCGTTATGCCGAACATCATAACAATGCCCTGAACAAAATCCGCGCGTGCCTGAACGAGATATCCTCCGAGCAGCAGCAGAACGGCTGCGAGCACAGCTATAATTATCATGCATATTTTGTCGTCTATCCCGAGCAGAACCTCCGCAACCGAGGCGAGACCCTTATAGACCGAGGCCGAATACGGAATCATAAAAATAAATATGACCATGCAGGCGAATATTTTCATTGCGCGGCTGTTGTATCTCAGCTCAAAAAACTGAGGCATGGTTTTTATCTTCAGCCTGTTTGAAACATCGCGCGTTCTTCGGGCAAGCACTCGCCACGCGAGCCATGAGCCGAACACCGCATTGCCTATTCCGGCGGCTATGCCCCAGAGACCGTAGTTGAGTCCCGTACCGCCGGCGTAGCCGACAAACATGACTGCCGAAAAGTATGCGGTGCCGTAAGAAAGCGCCGAAAGCCAAGCTCCGGCGTTTCTTCCGCCGACGGTCAAGTCGGCTATGCTCTTCGATTTGCGTCCCGATACAATTCCGATTATCATCATAACCGCAACATATACCGCGATAGTTATCCAGACTGTGGTGTTTTCCATCCTAAAATTTCCCGCTTCCTGTTGTTTTTGTGCTTTAAAGCTTTTACCTGATAAAGTGCAACGAATATAATACAATAAAAAGCGACATTTGTCAAGCTGTTTTACGTTATTTTAAAAAGAATTAAATATATCTCTGAAGCCCCCGCTCTTTTTCGGCGGCGTGCAGCATTCCTGCCGTTTCAGACACACCAATACGGTGTCTTCTCCTATTACTTTTATGTCTTCCCAGCATATGCGAATATCCTCTCCCCGCCCGAGCAGTCCCAAGCATTTCGGCCTGCCGAACACGATTATTGCCACAACTCTGCCCGAGCAGGTATCGACCTCGACATCCGACACGGGTCCTAATATATCGCCGTCCTTTTGATTTATGACCTGCTTGTTTCTCAAATCCGTTACGCAGCAGTTCAAAAAAATCACCCCCAACGGCATTATATGCCGCCAAGGGTGCGTAGAATCACACGACATTCATCTCTCTTTTCAGGCGCTCTATAATCCTTTTTTCAAGCCTTGAGATATAGCTCTGCGATATGCCGAGCATATCCGCGACTTCCTTTTGGGTATATTCCTTGCCGCCGCCGAGCCCGAACCGCATTCGCATTATAAGCTTGTCGCGGTCGGCGAGAGTGTCCACGGTGCGCAGAAGCAGACTTTTTTCATCCTCCGCCTCTATTCCGCGGTTCACGGTATCGGGCTCGCTGCCGAGAATATCCGACAGCAGCAGTTCGTTTCCGTCCCAGTCCACATTAAGAGGCTCGTCGAGCGAAATTTCGTTTCTGATGTTGTTGGTTTTCCGCAAAAACATAAGAATCTCGTTTTCAATACAGCGAGAGGCATATGTAGCGAGCTTTATATTCTTTGACGGCCTGAATGTGTTGACCGCCTTTATAAGTCCTATTGTGCCTATGGATATCAGATCCTCTATCCCGACCCCGGAGCTTTCAAATTTTCGCGCTATATAGACAACAAGTCTCAGATTGTGGACTATCAGCGGTTCGCGTGCCGATTCGTCTCCCGCCTCAATTCGTTCGAAGATTTCTCTTTCCTCATCTTTTTTCAGCGGAGCCGGCAGTATATCATAGCCGTTTATGTAGTGTATCTCGCCTCGGTTTTTGCGGTTGAAAAATCGGATTATGAATTTTCTTAATATGACTTTCAGCTTTTTCATTTTCGCACTCTCCCCTTTTCGCTCTGTCAAAAAAATTGTTCCCGATAAGTGCCGAATATTCGCCCGCAGACAGCGAACCGACGTATATTGCGGCATATGTTTCATTACAAACAAAAGTGTCCTTGGAAGTTTTTACGGCTATACTGTCTGCTTTTATCGCCGGAAGCAGCCCGCTCCCGCCTATCGAACGGAAGCTTATAAACCTGACTCCGCAGCAGGCATTTGTATCTTCTTTAAAATTATTGCGAACAAGTTCTTTTATTTCACTCGGCAAGACCGACTCGACGGCTTTATATTCAAAAACTATCGCCGGATACGAGGAAAACGGCTCTTTCAGCGAGCTGCCGGTATCTATGAGCGCGGCGCACTCGGCTGTTTTATCGCAGATACTTATTTTGACCGTTGCCGTATGACTGTCAGGTGCATTTCGGCGCAGAAAATATGAAATGAGACGGATAACCGCGTAGCAGGCGGCAGATGTCAGCAGGAGCGTTACGGCGCTTATATCAAAATAGACAGCTCCGTTTTTATATGTAAGTCCGTCGGGCTTGAAGGCCAGCCATACGGCGAGCGTTATTCCCGCAAAAGCAAAGTTTGCCATAAGAAATCCGCCGCCCGCTCTCAAAAGCTCCTGCGGTGAGCGTATCGGAAACGCGATAAACAGCATTGCCGAAAAGCAGCCGACGCGCAGAGCTATCGAGAAAAATAGGTTCATATCGGGTAGAAATATTATAAGCGAGTAGGCAGCGCCGACGCACGCGGAAATGAGCATACGCCAGCTTCGCGTCGGAGCTTTCACCAACAGTCCCGCGGCCGAGAGCATCAAGAAGTTGACGAGCAGATTTATCATCAGCAGTATATCAACATATATTACGTTGTTCATCCCGAGCCTCCCTAATCGATATGACTCAATTATAAGCCGCGCAAAAGGTCTTTTTTGTCAAATCAAAGGGTGAGAAAAATAAAAATGCCCCGCGCTTTAAAAGCACAGGGCACAAAAAGTATGTTTATTTAAGATTGTCAACCGCAGCGCGTTCTATCGCAAGACCCGCTTTGTAGCGCTCCATATATTTCCTGAAGCCCTCGGCGTCGTCCGGGTCGGGAGACACGCTGTCTCCGAGTATGTCGCCGAAAACGTTTGAATCAAGGAAGCTGTCAAGCGCTTCACCGTCGGCTCGGTTCTTCATATAAGACGCAAGTAAGGCTATGCCCCATGCGCCGCCCTCCCCGGCCGTTGACATGACGGCTACGGGCGTCTCGAGCACGGCAGCCATAAGCCTCTGACCCACAACGGGTGTCTTGAACAGTCCTCCGTGGCCGAGAAGTCTGTCAACGCGGATAAATTCTTTTTCCGTCAGTATATTCATGCCGAACTTGAGTGTCGCCATGGAGGAAAAAAGTATCGCACGGGCAAAGTTCGCAAGGTTCATTTTGCTGTCCGGGAGCTTTGTGAAAAGCGGTCTGCCGGCTTCAAATCCGGTAGTGTGCTCGCCGGAATAATAGTTGTAGGAGAGCAGTCCGCCGCAGTCCGCCGCACCCTCAAGAGCGCTGTTATAGAACGTATCATAGAGCTTCGGCACATTGACGCTTCCGCTCATCAGCTCAACAGTCTCTTTGAGAAGACCTATCCATGAATCAAGGTCGGTGGTGCAATTGTTGCAGTGCACCATGGCAACGGGACTTCCGTCGGGTGTTGTCACCATGTCTATCTCGGGATATACTTTCGAGAGCGGCTTTTCGAGGACGATCATGGCAAAAATCGAAGTGCCTGCGGACACATTTCCGGTTCTCTGAGCAACACTGTTCGTCGCCACCATGCCCGTACCCGCATCGCCCTCGGGCGGACAAAACGGAATGCCGGGCTTGAGCCTTCCGGTAGGATCGAGAAGCTTTGCGCCCTCCTCCGTCAGCTTACCCGCGAAGTCTCCGGCGCAGCACACCCGAGGCATGATATCGCGGAGCTTCCACGGCAGCTTTTTATCGGCAATCCTCAAATCAAACTTCTCGATCATGGCTTCGTCAAAGTCGAGCGTCTCACTGTTTATCGGGAACATACCCGACGCCTCGCCTATGCCTATGACCTTTTCACCGGTCAGAGTGCGATGTACATAGCCGGAAAGCGTTGTCATAAAGTTGATTTTTGCTATGTGTTCCTCGTTGTTAAGTATGGCGCGGTCGAGATGCGCTATGCTCCAGCGCTGAGGAATATTGAAGCCGAAAAGCTCCGAGAGCTCGGCTGCCGAACGCTCGGTAACGGTATTTCGCCAAGTTCTGAAGTCGGCGAGCTGCCTGCCCTCTCTGTCAAATACAAGATATCCGTGCATCATGCCGGAAATGCCCATGGCGCCGACAGTAGTCAGCTCAATATCGTATTTGTTTCTTACATCCTCGGCAAGGGTTCTGTAGCATTCGCGCATACCTGTCCAAACATCGTTGAGATGATATGTCCAAATGCCGTTTTCGAGCTTATTCTCCCACGAATAGCCGCCGGACGCGATAACCTCGTTGTTTTCGTCGACGAGGATTCCCTTAATTCTCGTTGAGCCGAGCTCTATACCGAGCGACGTGTCGGCGCAGAGTATCGAGTTCTTTATTCTTTCAATATTCATACAGCACCTTCTTTTCTAATTTTTAAACAACAAAATTTTATCACATTAAACAAAAAAATAAAAGAGAAAAAGTAAAACTAATGCAATTTATATTGAAATAATCGAAGCGCTATGTTACAATTATGAAAAATGAAAGGCGGTGGACAGATTGACCTATAAAGCACTGAGCAAATATCGCGGAGTTCTTATGGGCTTTGCTATTCTGTGGGTAATGTATTTTCATATTCCTATAAAATCCGTTACCGAGGTCGGCTGGTTCATTCACAGAATAGGCTTTTACGGAGTTGATATTTTCCTGTTCCTCTCCGGGCTCGGCGTATATTTTTCGCTGATGAAGCGCCCGAATGTGCTCGGTTTTTATAGAGCGCGTCTTGCGCGTATTCTACCGGCTTATATTATAGTCGCCTGTGTTTCGTATTGCTTTTTGCGGCTCGATAAAGCGAGTGCGCTTGACTTTTTCTATTACATATCCGGCATAGGCTATTGGACTCGGCATACGCGCTTTGACTGGTATATTCCCACACAACTGGCGTTTTATCTTATAACTCCCCTCTTTCTGTTTTTCTATAAAAAGCTCGGCGGCAAAGGGCAGATAATATACACCGCCGTATGGATGTCGCTCTCCGTCCCGCTGTGCATAATAATGTATTACGGTAATCTTATTTATCTCTGGGGAACGGCAGTCAGGCTTTCGGTTTTCTTTCTGGGCATACACACGGGAAGGCTTGTCGCGGAGGACAAAAAGGTTACAAAGACTTCGCTTATACTCAATATTGCGGCATTTTCGGTCGGAACATTTTCAGCCTATTATCTGAACGGCTGCGTTAAAGAACCCGCGTATATTCAAAACGGTCTAAACTGTTATCCCGCGCTGCTAATGATGCCGTCCTTCTGCCTGCTCGTTTCTCTCGGACTTTCGGCACTCGGCAAAAAATATCCTAAGATTGAGAAAGCCATAGTCATTCCGTTTGGTTTTTTGGGGAAGTACAGTCTCGAGCTCTATTTACTCCACCAGCGCTTACAGTATATACTTCTGAAATATTTCGAACCCGGAGAAAACGCCACGACCAGAGCTATAGTGCAGCTCGCGGCTTTAATCATAACGCTCGTTGCGGCGCCGCTGCTCGGAACGGCAATAAGCTCCGTCAGAAATGCCTTAAAGAAACGCAAATCGGAAAGGAAGACCGCGAAAAATGTTTGATGTTACCGCAATAGGCGAACTGCTTATAGATATGGCGCAATCCGGTCTGTCCGATATCGGCTCCCCCCCCTTTCGAGCGGACCCCCGCCGCCATATCCGCTC
>OGRD01000944.1_pt1 | contig 12889 bp, 9 predicted proteins | sample 1553441 | NCBI WGS metagenome assembly OGRD01 (sample SAMEA2580106, study PRJEB22360) | human gut metagenome | biome: human gut; feature: human-associated habitat; material: faeces | place: Denmark | collected 2008/2010
GGGACCGCCACAGCGGTGGAAGGAGTTCGTCCCCCGTAGGGGCGCGCATTGCGCGCCCGTTCGTCCCCGACGTTATAACAACAACCCTTCGAAAGGGCGCGCGAAGGGGCTTAGAGGCGACCGGAAAGCCCTTAGGTTGATTCGACGTCAAGGCCGCAGGCCTTGACCGGCGAAACCCTCTCAATCCCCGACAGGGGTTGAAACAAGTTCATTTCATTCTCCTTGCATGAAATGATTCGTTTTGTGCGGAACCAATGATCTGACAATCAGATTCGAACTTTGTTTTCTTAATGATATACGGCTTGTAACCCGATAAACAAAGGCACGTGCAATTAAAAAAATACATATAATCCGCTTGGATGCGGGTTTATATAAAATTTTATTTATGAATTTCATAATAGAATAAATATTTGACGGTCAAACAGGAACAATGATATAAATAAGGCAGGGGATGACGATTCGTTGAATGTCGTCATCGAATAACACACCGAGGTCGTGATCCGGACATGATCGAGGGCAAAATGACACGAAACAAAGGAGGATCATGTAATTGAAAAAGTTGTTTTCTCTGCTCCTGGCGGCCACAATGACATTTTCCCTGACTCTCCCAGCGCTGGCCGATCACTACACGTACAGTGAGCCTGAAAAAAGCACGATGATGCCCCGTTCCACTCCTGAAACCCACGGTATGTCCTCTCAGTACATATTGGACTTGCTGGATGCATTCGATTATGCGGACGCCGAAGTGCATAACATCCTGATGGCGATCGACGGCGAGGTTGTCTTTGAAGGCCATTATGCGCCGTATACCGCGCTGGACCCGCACATCATGTTCTCCGGCACCAAGATCTTCACCAATGCCGCTGTCGGCGTTGCCGTCACCGAAGGGTATCTGCATCTGGACGACTATGTGTACGATGTGTTGAAGGATTACGTGACGCAGGACGTATCCGAGCTGCAATCCAAAGTGCAGCTGAAACACCTGCTCACCATGACCAGCGGCGTGGATCGCTTTATGAGCGGCAGCGAATTGCGCCCGCTAACCACCAGCTGGATCGAGCACATTCTGACGGAGCCCATTGTGCATGAGCCCGGCACCTACTACCTGTATTCCTCCGGCAACACCATGCTCTCTTCCGCTATGGTTACCGTTGCCACCGGCAAAACCTGCCTTGAACTGCTGAATACGACCGGCTTCTGCGAGGAGCTCGGCATTAAGAATTTCACCTGGGACATGAGCCCCGATGGATTCAACGCCGGTCACGGCGGCATTAAGATCACCGCCGAAGACCTGGCCAAGGTCGGCCAGCTTTACATGAATGGCGGCGTGTGGAACGGAAAGCAGATTCTTTCGAAGGAATGGTGCGATCTGGCCATCGGCTATGAAAAAACGGTGGAAAATCAGGGCGACTACGCTTATCACTGGACTGCCTACGAAGACGGCCTGTATTACACCGCCACCGGTTCCTACGGCCAGACGCTTGCCATCTGCCCGAAGCTGAACATGGTCATTGCGATTCAGGCGGGCACAAAGCAGAACATCGGAGAGCTGCTGTACCAAAACATCTTTAAGCCCTACGGCGACGCTTTGGATGCGGGAACCGTTCCGGAACCCGACGACGCGCTCAGCGCTGCCCTTGCAAAACGCGCCGAAAACCTGAATCTGATGTTCACAACGGATTTCACCGCTTCGCCGATCGGAGAACTCGTTGACGACGTAACCTTTACTGCGGCGGAAAATCAGTATGGAATTACGACGCTTTCGCTGGACGTTCACGACGATTATATTGATTACACGATGACCGATGCGCGCGGCACACACACCATTCGCAACGGCATCTGGCAGTGGCTCAAGGGCGAAACCAGCATGACCAGCAACTACACGCATCATCAGTATCAATACCCCACCGAGCCGGTATATGCTTATGCCGAATGGAAGGATGCGAATACGCTGCAGCTGACATGGCGCTTCCCCGAACTGGCCTTTGTCGATACCTTGACGTTGACCTTCTCGGACGACGGCAGCCAGATCGGCATGGTTCGTTCCGTAAACGTCAACTCCGGTCCTCTGGTCTGCGATGAGGTCGTGTTTACAAAGTAAAGTAAACGATAATAGCCCCCTTTATACGCTTCCAATGGCATTTCTGCCATTGGAAGTTTTTGTAAAGACGGGATTTGTCCGTGCCCAACGCGCGGAATATCCATAGTCATGGGATCCTCCGCCGTCTTTCCGAAAAATCAGCTTCTATTACTCGTATGCTTCGTATGCATCATATGCCCAAAGCATATGATGTTTTTCTTCAAAAACCATCAGGTGTCCTTCCGGAGAATGTCGAGATACTCGGCATGTTTTTTCATCGAATCAACGTATTTTGAAATTATAACGCGCTTGAAATTTCATAAAAACGCCGATTTATGAAATTTCCAATCAAAAAGAGCCGATCTTTTTTCAGGAAAATCGGCTCTTGTGCTTCATATGCTTCGTATGCTTCTTGTGCCTCGTATGCCTGCCGTGCGTCGGAAAACAGAAGGAAGTTCGGCATAAAAGCGATGGGGACGAACGCCTTCCGGCGCCTGAAAACTCCTTCCACCGCCCACAGGGCGGTCCCCCTCCCTCGATGAGGGAGGTCTGGGGATTCGCGCTTCCTCTCAAAGCCTCGTATACAACCCCGGGTCCAGGGTCTCAACCCTGGTCGTTTCAATGGGGGTTATGGGGTTCCTAGGGGATTTAAGGGGGAAAAATCGAAATCTCCCCCTAATCCCCTAGGCCTAGCGGAGCGCGTCCATCGTCCGCAGACGATGATTCCCCCACGTTCCCCAAAGCCACATTCATCCTGTGAATTTGGCTTTTTCTTCATATGCTTCATATGCCCAAAGCATATGATGTTTTTCGTCAAAAACCATCAGGTGTCCTTCCGGAGAATGTCGAGATCATCGGCATGTTTTTTTTCATCGAATCAACGTATTTTGAAATCAGAAAGCGCACGAAATTTCAGAAAAACGCCGATTTATGAAATTTCCAATTAAAAAGAGCCGATCTTTTTTCAGGAAAATCGGCTCTTGTGCTTCATATGCTTCATATGCTTCTTGTGCCTCGTATGCCTACTGTGCAGGGGGCTTCGCCGGTCAAGGCCTACGGCCTTGCCGTCGATTGGATATAGGGGCTTTGCGGTCGCCCCTATGACCCTTCGCGCGCCCTCTCGAAGATTCTCATACAACTCCGGGTGCAGGACATACGAAAAAAATTTCGGCGCAACATCCCTCTCCACCTTTACGGCGAATCAATCAGCCATTCCAGCGCGTTGATGCGGCGTATGCCCTCGTAATCGGCAGGAGGATCGTCGTCAAGCGTCAAAATCAGTTTGGGGTATGAATCCCGGATTTTTTGCAGCGGCCTCAATTCGCGCGCGAGCGTATGTTCATCCCGCACGGACGCGGCAACCTGCACATAGAGCGTTCCCGTCTGATTGACGGCGACAAAATCGACTTCCAACTCGTCGAGCTTGCCAATATACACGTCATATTCGCGGCGGAGCAGTTCAAGATAGATCACGTTTTCGAGGATGTGGCCGGTATCCGCATAGCGCCCGCCAAGCAGATAATACCGCAGGCCGATATCCACGGCATAATACTTTTCAAGCGTCTTGAGATGCTGCTTGCCGCGGATGTCATAGCGCCGCGCCTGATAGACGATGTAGCTGTCCACAAACGCCGACAGATATTTTTCAACCGTGCGCACGTCGAGCTTCCGCCCGTCGGAGCCCATCGTATCCGAAATTTTCTTGGTGGAAATCGGGCTGCCCGTGCTGCTGTATACGAACCGCAGAACGCTTTCCAACATCATCGGATCGGCGTTTTTCAGTCTCCCCACGACGTCCTTCAGCACGACCGTGTGATAGATGCCGCTCAGGTATTCCTCAATCGCCTTCCGGTCGCCGCCCAGCTCGGTGGCATAGGGAAAGCTCGTCTCCAGATAGCGACGGTATGTGGCGGTCAGGCCGTCCCGGCTGCCCGTAAACGCCGCATATTCCGAAAAGGAAAGCGGCAGCATGTCAATGGTGACGTAGCGCCCGGAAAGATGCGTCGCCAGCTCGCCGGACAGCATGTAGGCGTTCGAGCCGGTCAGGTAGAGATCCAGATTTTTGCGCAGAAAGAGGCTGTCGATCATCGGCGGAAAATCCCGGACATTCTGAATTTCATCCAGAAAGACATACGCCCGTTCGTTTCCCGCGCGCGACAAAATATAAGCGTGCAGCTTCATCGGGTCGCGCAGCTCGATGTTGGCGAAGTCCTCCAGATTGACGGCGATGATCTGCGAATCGGGAACGCCGTCAAGGCGAAGCTCCGCCTGAAACAGTTCCATCAGCGTCGATTTTCCGCAGCGCCGAATCCCCGTAATCACCTTGATCATCTGTTTGTCCTTCCAACGCCGGAGCGCTCGAAGGTATTGCGGTCGATCAATCATGCAAACCCTCCTCCCCTGCGCGCGCCGCGTCCATCGGCTTCATCGCGCTTATTGAACCATTTTATCCAAAAACATTTGTAATATCAATACTTTTTGGATTCTAGTGCATATTTCGACCGTTTTTTCTTATTCCCCCGCGTACCGTCTCTCCAGCTCCTGCCAGACGGCCGCAAAGAGCGCCGCTGCAAACGGCTGATCCGGAAAGGCGGCGACCTTCTCCCCCATGGCCGCGGCGGCGCGCAGCCAAATTGCCTCGCGCGCCTCCCCCGCCGCCGCGCGAAGCCGGTCGTCCGTCTCCAAATGGAAATCCCACGCGGCGCGGTACATGGCCTCGTAGCCCGAATCGAACGGCGTTTCGGCCTCGGGCACGGGCTCGAAGCCCTCCGGCACGGCGGCTGTCGGCCTCAGCGCGTCCAGCCGGGAAAAATCAATCTTCATCGTTCATCCGTCCCATCCGAAACCGGACATACAGCCCGATAAACGTCGCGTAATCGCCAATATCCACCTCATTGTCGGAGAGCTTCGCCTTCTTCGCGCCGCAGTATTCCCAGCTGTCCAGCACGCCGGCGCGCACGCAGCTGTCCAGCGCGGTTTCCAGCGGCGTTTTGATGCGGTTCTCCCAATGGCCGCGATCCGTCTTCTGCACCTCGTCGAAATCGGGGATGTCGCCGCACGCATCCAGCAGCGCCGAAACGGAAATGATGTCGGCGGTGCCGCGCTCGATGTTGCGGCGCACGGAGCTGTGATACGCCAGCTTGTAGCCGACGCGGTAGGCGCGCGGGCTGCGCTCGTCGATGCTCAGCAGCGCCTCGGGGTACTGCATCACATACGAGCAGAGCAGATACCGCGCGATGTCGTCGCTGAACTGAATGGAGATCATCCCGCGCTTGACGCCCTTGCGCTGGAGCAGGCGCACGTCCTGATAATCCGAAACGCGCCCCTTCTTTTCCGACCAGGAGAGCGACAGGCTGTAGAGCACGTCGAGCTGATCGTTGATCTTGCCGCGCACGTCCTTCATCAGGTTTTTGATGCGCCGCTTTTCCTTTTCGGCCTCCTCCGGCGTGGCCGTCTCCCGCTCATCGACGGGATAGCCCAGCAGCCGCGCGTAGGAGATCAGCGGAATCTGCACCTCCGTCTCGATCCGGGCGGATTCCTCCGGGCGGTAGTGGTTGTTCTGCGTCAGGTAGCGCCGCGGTGGAGAGCAGCTTCTGCGCGCCGACCGTCAGGCCGATTTTCAGCCCGTCGTAGCCCTCAAAAAACGCGCGGAAGCCCTCGTCCTCGATGACCGCGTCGCCGGTAATCGGGTTGATGGCCATGTTCCGCGTCGCCGTCATCGCCAGACGGCTGGTCGCCTCGCCCTGCACCATGGGATAATACGGGTCGTGGCGGCTGAGCAGATCGACGCTGTATCCGACCGGCTCAATCGTCTCCGGCGGCTCGACAATCAGGCCGGAGATGGCGCTGCGGATGGATTCCAGGTTTTCCGGTTCAAAAACCTGTTTCTTTTTCGGCATGTCGTCCTCCTCAGCGCAGCAGGCTGTCCAGCAGGCGGGTGTCGGCCATGGGGAACGTGTAGCCCCCTTCAAGAATCGCGCGCGCGTCGTCCAGCTTGTCGCGCGTCACGGCGATCTCGGCCAGATCGAACAGCCCCGCGCGGTGGCCGGATAGCTCGTCCAGCGTGCACGCCTCCTCGTACATCACGAGCTCGTCGTCCGCGTCGATCACGTAGCCGAACGTGTCAATCTGATAGGTGTCGCTGAGCAGGGTCATCAGCACGTTGAACGCCGCAATCGTCGAAAAGTTCTGGCGGAGGATGTCCACGCCCTCCTTGAGCTGCTCGTCGGACAGGGAGAGCGTCTCCGCCACGGCCTGCCGCCGGGCGCTCAGGCGCTCGTCCTTCAGCTCGGAGGCGGCGATGACCTGCTGCGCCATATCCACAAAGAGCCCGCGCCAGATGAGCTGTAATACCTGCATGGCGTGGCTCTTGAGCTGCAGCGTCTCGCGGCGGCGGATCACCAGCCAGTTGGACAGGCGCAGATACAGCTCCATCTCGCGGGGCTTCTCGGCGGACGCCTGCCGAATCCGCGCCTCCAGATCCGCGCCCGAAAAGAGCGCCGTCTTCTCCTCGTCCCCCAGATACGCATAGCCGGTCATGGCGATCAGCCCCTGCCCGGTCTCCTGCACCGTCCAGCGCTTGCGCGCCGCCATCTTCCTGGGGTCAAAATAATTCGTCTTCTTGAGATCCATGGCGCTCTCCTTCACGCATCTGGGCGCAGGGTCTTCATCTGCCGGTAGACGTCCGCGTGCTTCCGGCGGTCCGCCTCGATCAGCCGGTTGACGTAGGCCGTCGCGCCGCCGCTCTCCAGTTTGCCCATCGTGCGGATGTAGTCCATGTTCTCCTCGGAAAAGGCCATCGTCATGCGCAGCGCCTTTTTGCCCCGCTTGCCCTGCGTGTCGGCGGCGCGGTAAGCGCCGTCCGCCTTCGGCGCGCGAGCTTCATGTGCTTCGTATGCTTCTTGTGCTTCATGTGTCTCAGGCATACGATGCTCCCGTTCAACTTCATGTGCTTCATATGCTTCTTGTGTGTCAGACATACGAGGTGCTTCATAGGCTTCATGTGCCTGCTCCGCCGCCGTCACGCTGAACAGCCGCGCCACCGCGTCCGTCGCCCTGCCCTTTTTAATCGCCATGCTTCTCGTCCTCCTGCCTGAGATAGTCCGCGACAAACGCCGCGTAGTCCGCCGTCACCGCCGCCTTGGGGTGCGAATCGAACAGGCTTTCCTGCATCACCTGCGCCTCGCGCACGGCCACCGCCTCGCGGATCACCGTCGGATACAGATAGACGTCCAAATCCTTCGCCGTCTGCCCGATCACGTCGATCAATTCGCGCGTCAGGCTGGCGCGGTTGCCCCGTCGCGTGATCAGAATCCCCGCGACCGTTAGCCGCGGGTTGCAGTAGCGCCGCACGTTCTCCACCGTGTTAAAAAGCTGCTTGAGCCCCTGCAGCGAGAACACCTCGAGCCCCACCGGAATCACCATGTCGTCCGCCGCCGTCAGCGCGTTGAGCGTCAGCACGCCCAGCGCGGGCGGGCAGTCCACGATGATGTGGTCGTAGGACGCGGCGACCGCGTCGCACAGCCCGCGCAGCAGGTATTCGCGCCCCACGCGGGTGAACTCCATATCCGCCGCGGACAGGTCGAGCGACGACGCGACCAGATCCACGCCCTGCCGCGTCGCCTGAATCACATCCGCAGCCGCCGCGTCGCCCCGCAGCGCCTCGTACAGCCCGGCCAGCGTATCGTCCGCCCGCATCGAAAAGGACAGATTGCCCTGCGGGTCGCAGTCGATCGCCAGCACGCGCTTACCCTGACGGGCGAGCCCCACCGCCAGCGCATGGGCCGTCGTCGTCTTCGCAACGCCGCCCTTTTGATTGATCAGTGCCGTTATCCGAGCCATAGCGCCCTCCCCCTCGCGCGCGTTTTCCGCGCCAAACTTCATATGCTTCGTATGCTTCATGCGCTTCGTATGCCTGATATGCTTCATATACCTCATATTCTTCGCATGTCTCCCCGCCATTATACCAAGCGCGCCGCCCAGCGTCAAATCCCCGCCCGGATCGGGCGCTTTTCCCCCGACCTAGCCGTTTTGAAAAAGGGGGGTAGTTGTTCCCGCACGGAATCGAGCCGCCACATGGGCAAACCGGCATTTTTGCCCGCGGAGGATTTTTTGAAAAAGGGGGGTAGTTGTTCCCGCAAAAGGGGGGTAGTTGTTCCCGCAAAAGGGGGGTAGTTGTTCCCGCAAAAAATTTTTTTTGGCCTTACGCCATCTAGGTTTTTGGGGGGGCATTTTTCTTAAAACGGTTAAAACGGTTAAAGGCGCACACGCTCACGCCTTTAGGGCGTGAGCCTATGCTAAAATAAATGAGCCGCGGGGGAACGAGGAGACGGGGGACGTTGGGGCTTTGCCCCAAACCCCACAAGGGAACTGAGTTCCCTTGACCTTCCGCTTCGCTTCGCGGCGGATTGAACAGACTTAGCGTACAGTGCGCATGCGCACTGTACGTCAAATCACTTAAAACTGCGCGAAGCAATGGGGGAGGTCCAGGAACCTCAGGTTCCTGGCGGGAGTTTGAGGGCAGAGCCCTCAAGCCGGCAGCCCAAGAAAGGTTACTTATGAACGAAGCGATGGTCGAGGCGATTAACGAACGGGAACCCGCGTTTCTGGCGCGGGACGGAAAGGGGAAGGGCTATGTCTGCCCGCAGTGCGGCAGCGGCAGCGGCCCCAAGGGCACGGGGCTGCACCGCGATCCCGGCGCGCCCACGCACTGGAAATGCTTTGCCTGCGGCGGCTATTTTGACGTGCTGGATCTCTACGGGCTGGCGTTCGGGCTGGAGACGTTTCCGGAGAAGCTCGCCGGGGCGGCGGCCTATTACGGGCTGACGGTGAGCGCGCCGCGCCGGATGACCGAGCGCGCTGCCGCGCGCCCGGCCGCGCCCGAGCCGGACTGCACCGCCTTCTTCAAGGCCGCGCAGGCGCGCCTGGCGCAGACGGATTATCCGCAGCGGCGCGGGCTGTCCGCCGCGACCTGCGCCCGGTTCCATCTGGGGTATGACCCCGCGTGGCGCAACCCCAAGGCGCCGGAGACCGTGCCGCCCTCGCCCCGGCTGATTATCCCGACCGGCCGCACCAGCTATCTGGCACGCGACGTGCGCGGCAAGGACGAGCTCAGCGAGCAGGAGGCGCGATACACGAAGGTCAAGGTCGGCAAGACGCGCCTGTTCAACGCTGAGGCGCTCGATACGGCGGAAAAGCCCGTCTTCATCGTCGAGGGCGAGATCGACGCGATGAGCATCGTCGAGGCCGGCGGCGAGGCCGTGGGGCTGGGCAGCGCGTCAAACGTGCGCCTGCTGCTCGAGCGCCTCGCGGAAAAAAAGCCCGCGCAGCCGCTGATCCTCGCCCTTGACAACGACGAGCGCGGGCGGAAGGCCTCCTGCGAGCTGGAAGACGGCCTGCGCGCAGCCAGCCTGCCGTATTTCGTCTACAACCCGTGCGGCGACTGCAAGGACGCGAACGAAGCGCTGCAAATGGCTCCAGAATCGTTTCTAAGGCGGGTAGGAGACGGCGAACGCCTGCCCGAGATAGAAAGGCTTACCTACTTGCAGACGAGCGCACAGGGGCATTTACAGGCCTTTGTGGACGGCATCGCCGAAAGCGTCAACACGCCGTGCCTGCCCACGGGGTTTGACGCGCTGGATCGGGCGCTGGACGGCGGGCTGTACGAGGGGCTGTACATCGTCGGCGCGATTTCCTCGCTGGGCAAAACGACGCTGGTGACGCAGATCGGCGACCAGATCGCTTCCGGCGGGCAGGATGTGCTCGTCTTCTCGCTGGAGATGGCGCGCGCCGAGCTGATGGCCAAGTCGATTTCGCGCCACACGCTGACCCTCGCGCTGGCGCGCAAGTGGGGCACGGCCTGCGCCAAGACGGCCAGAGGCGTGACGGACGGCCGCCGCTACGCGCAGTACGGCGAACGGGAGCGCGAGGTCATCCGCGACGCGGTGACGCGCTACGGGGAATACGCCGGGCATCTGTTCATCGCCGAGGGCGTGGGCGACATCGGCGTGACGGCCATTCGCGAGCGCATCGCCCGCCATATCGACATGACCGGCAAAACCCCGCTGGTGATCGTGGACTATCTGCAAATCATCGCGCCCTACAACGAGCGGGCGACGGACAAGCAGAACATGGACAAGGCGGTGCTGGAGCTCAAGCGCATCAGCCGCGATTTCAAGCTGCCCGTGATCGCCGTTTCCAGCCTGAACCGCATGAGCTACGGCCAGCGCATCAGCATGGAGGCGTTCAAGGAATCCGGCGCAATCGAGTATTCCAGCGACGTGCTGATCGGCTTGCAGCTTCGCGGCGCGGGCGAGGCGGCCTTCGACCCGACGGAAGCGAAAAAGAAAAATCCCCGGCAGATCGAGGCCGTGATTTTGAAAAACCGGAACGGCCGCGTCGGGGAGAAGATCGAGTTTGAATATTACCCGATGTTCAATTATTTCACGGAGAAGGGCTGAGCGGGATAACGGGGAACGTTGTTTTTTCCGGGGGCTGTGTTTGCGGAAAAAGAACGCAATAACTCAAAAAAAGAGAAAAAAACATCATATGCCTGATGTGTGTCTGGCATATGATGCATATGAAGCATATGAAGCATATGAAGTTTGGAAGGGGCTTTTCTTAACGCCTTCCACCGCCGGAAACTCCTTCCACCGCCTGCGGGCGGTCCCCCTCCCTCGAAGAGGGAGGTCTTGGGGCTTCGCCGGTCAAGGCCTGCGGCCTTGCCGTCGATTGGATGTAGGGGCTTTGCGGTCGCCCCTAAGACCCTTCGCGCGCCCGCTCGAAGGGTTATTATAACATCGGGGATAAACGGGCGCGCGATGCGCGCCTCTACGGGGTGCGGCGGTGCAACCGACGGTTGCAAATACATCTGACCGTTGCAATGATGCAACCCAGCGTTGCAAATGCATCTCGCAGTTGCAATTTTCCGCCGCGTCGTAGGGGCGCGCATCGCGCGCCCGCCGACATTCTGCAAACGCTCGATTTCCTCACCCCCCAGACCTCCCTCCTTGAGGGAGGGGGACCGCCCGCAGGCGGTGGAAGGAGTAAACCCCATTTTCGCACCCAAGGATTGTAAAAGAACAGATGATCTGTTATACTATAATGTCAGGAGTGGACTGCCAAGCGCCGTCCCTGCGCCTCATCCATTATCGAAAGGACGTGGCAGCGTGAAAAAGCGCACCCCCTTATATTTGGCCATCCTCGGCGCGTTCGTCCTGATTTTTGTTGAAATCGCGCGATACAGCTATATCAACCGGGGCTTGATGCGTCAGGAAAACGTCTCCCATTTGCAGGCGAGCTACGCGCAGGTGGCGCGGACGTTCGCCCTGTTTGCGGAGCGAAACTGGAAGCTGCTGGACGAGTGGGACAGCGATCTGCCCAACCAGTTCTACAATCTCACGTCGGAAGAGGCGTGGTCGGTCATCAGGGACAAGGCGGCGCGCTGGCAGTACAGCGAGCTGTACATGTTCAACCAGAACGGCGAATACAGCAGCGTCAGCGGGCGGCACGGCATTTCGCCGCACAAGGAAAGCGTGTTTCTGGATATATACCGCGAGAATCAGTCGGTGCTCACGTCGTATGAGTCCACGGACGGCGCGCGCAAGGTCGTCTTCGCCAAGCCGATCCGCACGCCCGTGCTGATGGAGGGCTCGACATACACCGGGCTGGCCGTCACCTTTCGAAACGACGTGCTGGAAGAGACGATTTCCGTCTCGCTCTACGACGGGGCGAGCGACTGCTATATGGTGAAACGCGACGGCACGGTCGTGCTTTCGCTGGAATCGCAGACCGAGTTTGACGGGCTGCATGACAACATCCTCGACTTTGTGGATGACGCGCTGGCCGTGAGCCGGAGCGAAAAGGCCGAGATGCGCGCGGATATCGCCGAGGGGAAGCGCGGCGGCCTCGTCGGGTGGCTGGAAGGGGAAGAATACTACATCGTCTATCAGCCGTCCGGGATGGAGGACTGGTCCATCGTCGGCGTGGTGCGCGCCTCCGTCGTCGAGGCGGGCGCGCGGAAGATGCAGGCCGACACCATCTCGCTGGCGACGCTTATCGCCTCGCTGGCGATGCTGGGCGTTTCGTGGCTGATTCTGGCCAACATGAAGGCCGAGGCCAAATCGCTGAAGATGGAACAGCAGATGCTCTCCCGGCAGAAGGAGGTCTCCGACCGGCTGTTCACCGGCATGGGGCGGATTGCGGATCGCTACGCCGTCTGCGACCTCGTGCGCGACCGATACGAGTATCGCGAAAACATGCTCTCCAAGCCGCTCTACCCCGAAACGGGGCGCTACCGCGATTTTGTCGAGCTGATGAGCCGCCGGTATCTGGTGCTCGGCAAGGCGGAGGGGATGAAGATGGATCAGATCCTCGAGCCGGAGTATCTGCGCCGCGTGCTGCGCAAGGAAACGGACATCCTCAAATTCGAATACTGCATCCGGGAGAAAAACGTCTATGCGCTGCTGAACATCATTCCCATCGAGTTTGACGGCGACGGCCTGCTGACGCAGGTGATGATGATCGGGCAGGACGTCGGCCAGAAGGTCGAACTGGAGAATCTGGCGAACACGGACGGCCTGACCGGCCTGTACAACGAGCGGTATTTCAGCCGCGTGCTCGCCAATCTGGAAAAGAAGAAGATGCCGTTCGCGCTGTATTACATCGATCTGGACTTTTTCAAGCCCATCAACGACAAGTATGGGCACGACATGGGCGACAAGCTGCTCAAGGCCGTCGCCCAGCGCCTGCAAACCTGCATCCGCAGCCGCGACTGCGCGTTCCGCATCGGCGGGGGCGGGTTATTTTTTT
>OGRD01000945.1_pt1 | contig 12883 bp, 9 predicted proteins | sample 1553441 | NCBI WGS metagenome assembly OGRD01 (sample SAMEA2580106, study PRJEB22360) | human gut metagenome | biome: human gut; feature: human-associated habitat; material: faeces | place: Denmark | collected 2008/2010
GACCCCCATAAATTCTATAGGATTTTTAAAAACCCCAACGAATTCTATCTAGTCTATTTAACGGGCGATGCGACGGACAAAATTTGTCCGCCGCACTCCTTGATCATAGCATCCGGCAAGACGGAAATTTCATTGTCCGTCACACCCTGTACGTTTGACTTTTGCGTGCAAGCAAAGCTTGCGCCCGCTTGGGCGTTTGCAAAAACCCTAACTTAAGTTTTTTATTTTGCAAGACCAATTGTAAATGTTCCTGCGCCGGCAGTTTCAACATCAACAACAATCAAAAAGGTTGCAGTGCTGTTCGTTATCATATTTGACGCATATCCTGCCATCCATTCGAAAGTGTTTGCTTCATTGCTTTCATCTATCATCTCTGCACCTGATTGGTTATATACGAACATAGATGATAGGGTAGTTGCTTCATCAGTTGCAGGAGTGAATGTAATAGATGAGAATGCCTTAGTTTTTGACGAATCTTTCATAGCAATATAATATCTTCCCGGTGCTGTGAATTCGTAACTAAAACTCATTTTATCATCTGTTTCTGCCTCAAGCAATTCAATAAGGTTGCAACCCGAAGTGTCTTTATAAGCTTCAACATCAACTTTAAAACTTCTTTGTGTCATAGCTTTTATTTCATCGCTAATAGAATGATTGGCATAAAATGCATCTTTCAGTGCATATGAAAACACCCAGCCGGTATTATTAACATTAGAATAATTTGAAGCATAATTTTCGTCGGAAAACACCGGATAAACAAAAACCTGTTCCTTGTGGTCACAATTGTCGCATTTTAATAACATTGCGCCTTCAGTTTTTTCTGTCGGTGCAACAAATGTGCAAGTTGAAGAATTATATGTGTATGTGTATTCATGTTCTGCCATCTCAACTTCTCTCGTTTCTTTTTTGTCGCAGACAGTACACGTTCTTTCTTCTTCACCCTTTTCGGTGCAGGTTGCGCTTGCGGTTACAGTCCACGCGCTCCAGGTATGTTCTGCCATCTCAACTTCTCTCGTTTCTTTTTTGCCGCAGACAGTACACGTTCTTTCTTCTTCGCCATTTTCGGTGCAGGTTGCGCTTACGGTTACAGTCCACGCGCTCCAAGTATGCTCTGCTTCGTCCAACTTATCGTCGTGACCTTTGGTTGCGCACTCGTGCCAGTGTTGTGTGTCGTTGTACTTCCACTCAGACTTTGCTTCATGCTTGTTCTTGTTACAAGCAACAAGAGAAACGCTAAGCAATAAGCAAAGCATAAGAGAAAGCATACCGATAATTTTCTTTTTCATGTTCATAACTCCTTTAGTTTTTGTTTTTTATCTCAAATCGCCATAATGCGATATGAAACCTATATTATTTTTTCTTGAACAACGCAATCAGGTCGGCGAATTTCTTCTTCTTGATAACAAACCAGAAGAGAGAGAAACCTCCCACGCCTGCTACCGCTACCGAACCAACGGCAATACCGGCGATAGCGCCACCGGAAAGCCCGGTCTTTTCAGGTTCGATCTCTCCGCCGGGATTGTCGGCATTGCCCATTGCATAATCGCAAATATCGCACTTGCCGTCGTTGTTTTCGTCTGCGTGCGCCGCTTTATTTGCCTTATCTCCGCAGGAGCATTCATGCCAGTGCTCGTCGGCGTCAGCTTTCCAGTCAGAGCTATAGTTGTGTGTATGTTCGATGCCGGTTGCCAGGATCGTCGCGGTTTCCATTACATAGCCGCAAACGGTGCATTCCTTATGCTTCGTACCGTCAGTGGTAGCCGTTGCCGCGGTGTCGATGATCCATTCGCTGGCGGTATGAGCTGCTTTGCTGTCTTCAATGATGACGCCACAACCATCAACGGTACAAATGTGCCAATGGTTGTTGCTGTCGGACTTCCACTCTGTTCCCGAAGTATGCTCGTGCAACGGTACAAACATGCCGCAAAGGTAAGCACTGTTATTTTCGCCGTAATAAATATCATTGTAAAGAGGCATTCCGTTGACGGTGCCGGTTGTGGTTTCGCTTATCTTGTAGCCAAGGTTCGTATCTAAGAACATACCAACTAAATAATAATAGCCTGTCTTAAACGCTTCATCCGTTTCCAGCTCATCCCAGGGGTCTTCGTTGGTTCCCTTGAAATCAGCTTTGGCAATTTTATACCATTTGCATGTGGGATAATCCTCGTTATATTTAACACCGTTTTCGGGAGTCGATACATATTCAGGAGAATAATCGGGAGTTGCGCCAAGCTCCGGAGCGGTGAACGTAACTGCAATATTATTTACGACTTTTGCAACGGTGATGTTGTCGCCGGGATTTGTGTCACGAATTTCTATATATTTGTGCGATTTATCCCATGTATAGTTAGAATCAGAGCTCGCATAATAAGGGGCACTGTTTGATGTACGCCACCAATGCGTATTTGTATTAGTAAGGCCAGACCACAGAGCTGCGGTTTCACCTGTGGCAATCAAGGTGCCACCGGTCATGTACGCATTAAGGCATCCTATACTATTATTAGCTGCCTTGCCGCCCTTTGCGGTGACTTTGCCACCTCTGATCGATGCTGACGATATGCCACAGCTATCCCCAGCTGTTGATGTGCCTCCAATTGCAGTGACATCGCCGCCTTCGATTTTGACACCGTATGCGCTGATGCCAAAGCTGTGAGAAGCCGACTTGCCTCCGGTTACAGTGAGCTTGCCTTCACCTTTGATGGTCAGATAACTATTGTTAACGAAAATACCGTAGCAAATCTTATAAGGATCATCCGACGATCCTACGCCGGTGATCGTATTTTCACCATGCAAGATGATTGTCGCACCTTCAGGTAAATACAACGCAGTATCCGCGGTAGTTTCAAAGTTCACACCATTGAGGGTTAATGTATTGGTATTTACATCCCACGTGCTTTCCTCTGTGCCTGTCTTATAGGTATTGAGCAAATTCAGTGCTGCAGTAGGGGCATCATCTACAAAGTTCGCTGTCCTCGATTCCGGTGTCGGCTCTTCTGCCATTGCTGTGGTGGCAGGTATAAGCGCCACTACCATCACAAGGGCGAGCAGGAAGCTCAGCAGTATTGAAAATTTTGTTTTTGCTTTCACAAGCAATTCCTCCTTTTTTCCTTTTTGGAATTAAGACCTTGAAGTTATGTTTTGCTGCGTTAAAGCGCTTGCAATACGTCCGCCATGTAATCGGACGGCACCGATTCGTAAAAGAACACGTCAATCAGTCCTTCTTCTTTTGCGCGCATGACGTTGAAAGAGACGTCCTCGTCCGATACGTTGTCGCAGAACAATCCGATTTTGATATCGGCATTCTGTTTTCTGACCGCAATCACGGTTTCCTTGCGCTTTTCAAACGTGCCGTCTCCTACCCTTGTCACGTCCATAAGCAACAGATTGGCAAAAGACGCGTCGCAGAGCTTTGCGATGGCGTCGGTTGTTTGCGAAAACGACTTCGTCGTGACAAAGCCGATTTTTCTCAACGCCATACAGACGGCTTCGGAAACAAGGCTGTTCGTAATGGCTACCACCGTTCTTTTCATTTCATACAGTATCTCCTTTTCCGTTATTCTTACTTCCCCATTATCATTATATCACATCATCTTTTTTTCGAAGTAGTCCGTTCGGACTATATAACGCAAATTTTTTTGAAATTTTTTTGTTTCTTTTATAAAAAAACAGCCGCCCGTTCAAAGCGACTGTCTCTGTATTTTCCGTCCACGGATTCTAAATATCGTCCTCTGTTCTTTCCATGATGACGATGCCCGCCTCTCTTGCTCTTACGGCAAGTTCGATACGGTTGCGAAAACCCGTTTTAAGCAGCATATTCGCAACGTGGTTTTTTACGGTGTTCGAGGCGATTCCGTATTTTTCCGCAATCTCCTGATTGCTGAATCCACCCGTAATTTCACGCAAGTTCGTCAGTTCCCTGTCTGTAAACTCGCAACTCAAAGCAAGTCCGAGTTTTACGGGCTGTAACCCGTCCGGATATACTATTTCTCCGTTCATCACCCGATCCATCAACGAGAGAATGGGCTCTTTGCTCGTTTCTTTATACCAAAATCCTTCCACTCCGATTTTTTTTGCCCGTTTGATATAAGAACACTCCGGCATACTCGTTACAATGACGATTTTTACTTTCGGAAATTTCGCCTTAATCTTTTCCGCCGCGTCCAGACCGCTCGCACCGTCCGCCGTGACCACGTCCATAAGAATCAGGTCGATTTTTTCACCCATACAATAGACGTCGGCTAAAGCGGCAGAATTGATGCTTGCCGCAAGCTCGTATTTTTCGGAAGAACGCACGAAATGCTCGAACAACTGCGCGGGCATCGCCTGATCTTCCACTATCAACACTGAATATTTCCCGTTTCTCATCAGATTCCTCCTTGCGGCAAAATTATTTTCAACTCGAATTCAGGCAGACTTTTCACGATCATTGTCCCGCCTTCCCGCTCCACAAGCGCCCGAAGCGACGATAATCCACCGCCTTCTTTAATTTCTTCGGCGGGCGGTAAACCGTTGTTTTTTATTATCAATTCAAGCGACGCTCCGCATTCGTTTATCGTAACGTACATTTCATCGCCCTTTGCGTGAGAGGCGGTGTTCGTCATACATTCCACAGCCGCGGTCACGACGATTTTCTTTGTTCGTTTGCCCGTCGGTCGAATGCCGTCGAAAACGATTTTTACCCCTATCGTCTTTGCCGCCTGCATCAATTCGCGATAAGAATCGTGCTTGCGATCTTTTCCGAAAACGCCGAACGCTTCCAGATCTTCCCGCCACATTTTCAGCAGATTGCGTTTTTCCTGTGCCGAGGGCTTTTCCTGCAAACGCTTTGACGTGGTAAGAAGCAGTTTTCCGAGTTCGTCGTGAATATGAATCTTCGCTTCGAGCGCCTCTTTTTCCGCTGTATATTCGTCGATTTTTTCTCCGTAAAGACGCATACGGCGGTTAAATTCCGAAAGTTCCGCATTCTTTTCCTGCAAATCAAGAGAAAGGGCATACTCTTTTGTAATATCCACGGCAATTATCTCATACATGGTTTTCTCTGCTACCCTACGTTCATAGCGACTGAAAGAAAAAACTCTGCCGTCCTCAAATTTTACCATCGGATTGTCGCCTGTCTGAACCGCCGTTCCCCCTGCAGCGACGTTTCCGTCTGTCAATGCCGTCCAAAAAGAATCCGCGTTCAGCAGTGATTTTCCCGTCGCCGCCATACACAATTCGTTCATTCTGACATTGACAAGACGAGGGAGTCCGCTGGTCTCCGCAAAACACACGCCGGTAGACAGACTGTCCAGACTCTCTTTTAAGGACATCGCAGAAAGACGCGTTTTGCCATAAAAATGAAGCATTACAAGCCCCGTTACGCAGATCGTCGCCAATAAAACGGTATACGTTAGCAAAATCCATAACGGCAATCTCACGATTCGCGCCGCAAGTGAATACGGGAAACCGCCTGAAGTTTCATACATCTCCCAATTCAGAAAAAGCGCAGAAAAAAAGGCAAGCGCAAGCGTTATGCAGGCAAGTACGACGTAGATAGGCTTGACTTTACGCATGACGCTAAAAAACACGTTGACGATTCCCGCAATAATAAGAATCGCATAAATAATCTGTATGAATCTTTGCAAAACGACGGGAGATGTCAGGAAAGTCATTGCTTTTCACCTCCCGTGTAAAACGTCAACGTCTGATAAACCACGCCATCCTCTTCTTCAAAAATCACCGTGCCGAAATTTTCTTTAATTTTTGCAATGCATTCTTCGACCGATCCGCTTGCGTCCGTAGCGGCAACGCGCAGCGAAAGGTGCTCCGAATTTGCCGAAAGATTGACAAGCATACCGCTGACCGTCGGCAAAGCACGCCTGACGCATTCTTCAAAAAACTCATACAGGAGAATGCAACGTCTGCTCGGAAACTCCCCTTCTCCCACAACGGTCAGCGAGGTTGCGACACCGCAATCGGAGAGATACTTCAGCGACTCCTTCACAGAAACGGCAATTTCTTTCACGTCCATTGTTTTACGGCGTTCCTCTATCACGGCAAGGTTACTGCGACGTTTGATATATGCCGCAAGAACGCACACAATGTGCATCTTTTTCTCAAAATCGGAACTGTTTTCGTCAATTTCCCCGACGTATGATTTTGCCAACGACAATTCGTCTGCGACTAATGCAAGAATGCTCTCGTACAATTTGTTTTTTTGTTCGATATGCGCTTTTTTCTCTTTCAATTCATTTTCGTAGGCGACAAGGTCGTTCTCCTCTGAAAGCACTTCGTTTACATCGGTAAGCCGAGCATTTAACTCATTGATGGCGGACAGATTTTCCGTCCAGAAAACTCGCCCGCCCGAAATCTCGCGGGATGACAAACGGGTGTTATCATCAATCATAACGTGATCGTGCAATGCTTCTGCCAACTGTTCCTTTGTAAGCGACGGAGCGTCCTGAGAACGGACGGCAATTCTCAAATCCTTATCCGTTATCACCGACGATACTTGGGAAAGATTGTAGTATTCCGTGTAATTCTCATTGGAAGGAATCAGACCGATTCCGATACAGCTTTCAAATATGACAATGAAGGAAAAAGAAAACAACTCCGGCACCTTATAAACAGCGGCGGCAAATTTATAACATATAAAGCAGACAATAGCGCATAACAAAAACGTCAATAGAGGTATCCACTTTCTTTTACGGCAAGCGGAAATGCTGCATTTTATAAACAGAACGATTCCCCCGGCTAACGTCATACCGACAATCCAGACAATCGCAAGAAAATATCCGAACTCGTGCCGATAATCTTTCGAGAAGTTTTTAAATCCCGGCTGAAAAGAAAAAACCGCCTGATGCAAGTCGTTTGTAAATATCAACAGTATCAGCAGGACGGCGGGCACAAAAATCAGATACGTAAGCCTTGAAATCGGCTTATCGTTCTTCCTTTCTATTCCCAAAGCGGCAAGCAAACCCACGGGCGGGACAAGACATTGCGGAATATAATAGGCATACCATAAATAGCGACTGACAGTATCCTGCTCGTCAATAAACCTATATTTAACCATTCGTATCAACAGCCACAAGATAAGGAGAACGGCAACGAGTATCAGATTCCGTCTGACAGACGGCTGAACAATTCTTATATGAATGGAAATCGCCCACGCAATCAACAGAGAAAAGAAAATGAGATCTGCAAGATAGGAGCAAAAATAGTTTCCGAAAATAGAAAGGTGCGAATCGATATATTGACAAACTCCGGCGATTACGAAAAATACGCCGGCAAGAGAAAATAAAACGATTTTCTTCTTGTTTATTCCCAATGTCATTCTCTTACCTCCTTTCGATTTAGTTACAAAAAAATAATTGTAATGTATTTATTTCCCGACGTCAATCGTTTTTCGATGATACGATTGTTTTAGCTTTCGTCATCCCGATTCCATACCAACCAAGAATAAAACCGACGTATTGACCAAAACATTTACTCGGCTTTTCCCATAAAATATTTTCCCATAAAATACCTATTATCATAAAATACCTATTATATTATACCTTTTTTCTCGCCATTTGTCAAGATAGCATCATATTCATGACAATATTTATCGATTTTGAATTTATTTCTCTATCCGCTTATAACAAAATATGATTGAACCTTTGGGAAACTACACTCAAACAGCAACAAAAAAGAGAGAACCTAAAAAACTTGTTCACTCTTAAAAATTATTATGAAATAGTATTCTCCTTATCGAGCAAAAACGACATGTCGTAAGTTCAAGACCTGTTTTCCCCAAAAAGCGCCAAAATGCAGCTGTTTATTTCAAAGATTTTGTCCGACAGCAAAAACACAAGATATAGTAACAAAAAAGCACAAGATACGCAATATCTTGTGCTTTTTGTGTGTTGTAGCTTTTTCGTACTACAAAGATGCTCCCCCCTGTAAGATTTGAACCTACAACTTACATTTCCCGTCACTTTATAGATAATCACTACCAATATCCAGAATTTTATTTTCATCAAGATGTAAGGATTTTAACCACTCATCCTTTTCCTTTTGTAGTTTACGGTAGCTTTCACTACCGGGATCGCAGAAAGACATCAATAGGTTATAATGTTTCAGTTTGTTCCTTACTATATCATTCGGATCATCCTCGTCCGAACAAGGTTTGCGGTATTGAATATAGAAAAGCCCAAAACTCGCCCAGCTGTATGCTTTCAAGTTTTGCTTTGCCGCTCGTTTGCAATATCTACGCCAGCAAAGCCGTAAAGACGACTGATGCTTACGCATCTGAAACTCTTCCCATTTAAAGTCAGGGATTAGATAACCTTTATCTTTTTTTACACGTTCGGGAAATAGTAAAATTCGAAGCTCTTCCTCGCTCATTCTTTGAATATCAGCAAATATAGTTTCGATTTTATTAAACCTATTTAAGACTTCCCACACAACAGTTCGAGAGCAACCGCAAAGCGTTGCAATTTGACTATTGTTGTTACCTTTTTGATAGTATTCGATAATTAACTTATATTTTACCATAAAAACACTCCATTTTATCGCCCTCTTTTACCTATATCCGTAGATACGGGAAAGTGTTCATTTTTATTGGCCACCCCCGATTTTGAGGTCTATTTTTCGGTTTTTGCGAGACTTGGAGGAGAAAAAAAGCAGTCGCTCTTTCTCAAGAATGACTGCTTTTTGCTTGTTTTAGTATAAAATATGAGTTTTTAAGCCGTTTTTGACCTTATTTGGTCGCCCTCGGATTACGGATGTTCGCTTGTGCAGCTGCAAGTCTTGCAACAGGAACACGGAATGGAGAGCAAGAAACATAATCTAATCCTACTTTATGATAGAATTCAATTGATTTAGGATCTCCACCAGTTTCACCACAAACACCTACATGTAAATCACTTCTTGTAGAACGACCAAGTTTAACAGCCATTTCAACAAGTTTACCAACACCATTTTGGTCTAAAGTCTTGAATGGATCTTCTTCGAAAATCTTGTTTTCATAATAAGCTGGTAAGAACTTACCTGCGTCATCACGAGAGAAACCGAATGTCATTTGTGTTAAGTCATTTGTACCAAATGAGAAGAATTCAGCATCTTTTGCGATTTCGTCTGCTAATAATGCGGCACGTGGAATTTCAATCATTGTACCAACATGATATTGCATATCTAATCCTGATTCAGCAATTAATTTATCTGCTGTAGTAGAAATGATATTCTTAACAAATTTTAATTCTCTTTCTTCAAGAACAAGTGGTACCATAATTTCTGGAGAAACTAATTTACCAGTTTTCTTAGAAACGTTAATAGCAGCTTTGATAATAGCAGTAGTTTGCATTTCGCAAATTTCTGGATATGTAACTGCCAGACGGCATCCACGGTGACCCATCATAGGGTTAGCTTCGTGAAGTTCAGCAATACGATCTTTAACTTCTGCTACGCTCTTATTAATAGCTTTAGCTAATTCTTCGATTAGTGAATCTTCTTGAGGTAAGAATTCATGTAGAGGAGGGTCTAATAAACGAACATTAACGTTCATACCATCCATGATTTCATATAAATCTTCGAAATCTTTTTGTTGCATTGGTTCAAGTTCAGCTAATGCTTCACGACGACCTTCAACTGTATCTGCTAAAATCATCTTTCTCATAGAGAAAATACGATCTTTATCAAAGAACATGTGTTCAGTACGGCATAGACCAATACCTTGTGCACCAAAGATAACTGCTTGTTTAGCATCACGAGGTGTATCAGCATTAGTACGAACCTTTAAAGCACGCATTTCATCAACCCAACCCATTAATCTACCGAAGTAACCAGCAGTTAAATCTGGGCTAACAGTTTTGATTGCGCCAAGGTAAACATTACCTGTAGAACCATCGATTGAGAAAGTATCTTCAGCAGTATAAACTTTACCATTGATAGTAACAGTTTTTGCTTCTTCATCAATAATTGCAGAACCGCATCCACATACGCAGCATTTACCCATACCACGTGCTACTACGGCAGCGTGTGAAGTCATTCCACCACGCATAGTTAAGATTGCTTCAGATGCAACCATACCAACGATATCTTCAGGAGAAGTTTCAGCACGTACTAAAACAACTTTTTCACCATTAGCATGTCTTGCTTCAGCTTCTTCAGCTGTAAACGCAAGTTTACCAGTACCAGCACCAGGACCTGCTGCTAAACCAGTTGCGATTGGAGTTGCATTCTTTAATTCTTTCTTATCAAATTCAGGTAATAATAATTTATCGAAAGATTGAGCATCAATTCTTAATACCGCTTCTTCTTTAGTGATTAATCCTTCATCTACTAAATCACAAGCAATCTTTAATGCTGCAGCTGGAGTTCTCTTACCATTACGAGTTTGTAAAAAGTATAATTTACCATCTTCAACAGTAAATTCCATATCTTGCATATCACGATAGTGATTTTCCATTAATTTAATAGTTTCCATGAATTGATCATATACTTTAGGCATACGACGTTTTAATTCATCGATATGTAAAGGTGTACGAATACCCGCAACAACGTCTTCACCTTGTGCATTAGGTAAATATTCAGCTGAAACAACTTTTTCACCAGTACCAGGGTCACGTGAGAAAGCAACACCTGTACCAGAAGTTTCACCTTTATTACCGAAAGCCATTGATTGAACGTTAACTGCTGTACCCCAAGAGTAAGGGATGTTGTTCATCATACGGTATACGTTAGCTCTAGGGTTATCCCATGATCTAAATACAGCTGTAATAGCTTCTAATAATTGAGTATATGGATCATTAGGGAAATCTTCACCAAAAGTTTTATGATAATATTTTTTATATCTATTAACTAATTCCTTAAGTTCTTCTGCAGTAACTTCAGTATCTAGTTTATAGCCTCTTGAACTCTTTAATTCTTCTAACATCTTATCCATATCAGTTCTAGGATGACCTTTTGCGATGTTTGTGAACATTAAGATAAATCTACGATAGCTATCATAAGCAAATCTTTCATTACCAGTTTCTTTTGCTAAAACATCAACAGTTTCATCATTTAAGCCTAAATTTAGGATTGTATCCATCATACCAGGCATTGAAACTCTAGCACCAGAACGAACAGAAACTAATAGTGGGTTATGATCTCCACCAAATTTTTTGCCAGTTTCTTTTTCAATTGATTTTACAGCTTCGTAAACTTCCTTGATAAGATAGTCAGGTAAAGTTTTACCAGAATCATAATATAATGTACATGCTTCAGTAGTAATTGTAAAACCTTGAGGAATTGGAACGCCAATATTAGTCATTTCTGCAAGGCCTGCCCCTTTACCGCCTAGAAGATTACGCATCGATGCATTACCTTCTTTAAATAAATAAACATATTTATGCATATATTTTTCTCCTTTTCTAATATAATAATAGTTTTTTACTATTAAAATTACTTATTTATTATAACATATTTTACCATTCTTGGCAACAAAAACATATATAAAACAAAAAAAATAAGCTATTTTTTAATATTTAATAGCTTATTTTAGCTTTTTTTATTCATTTTCTATGATTATTGAAGTTTTTACTGCGTTAGTATATTCTCCACTTGGATAGTACTTGGCATACTCACCTGCTAATTTGTCTGCAACAGTTCGATAATTCTTTATAATGATGGTAGCAAGGTCCTCAACATTATCCTCGGTAGTTCTAATACTAATCTCTTCTACTCCTGTAAATAAATCCTTTTCAAAGATTTCAACTGATTTAGGAATGAACAGGTTAATCTTCTTACAATTTCTAAAAGCCCCATACGAGATTTTCTTTAAATTTTTTGGCAAATTCACTAAACTTAAAGCTTTACAATTACTAAATGCATTACTTTCAATTGTTTCAAGTTTATCATTAAATGTTATATCATCTAATTTTTCGCAATAACTAAAAGCATATCTCCCAATTGATGTAATATTTTCTGATAATTCTATTCCCTTCAAATGCTTTGAATTATAGAAAGCATAATCAGCAATCTTCTCGACTGTTGTAGGAACTTTATAAGTTAAAGGATTATCATTTGTAGGACCTTTTGCGACAGGGAATTTAACTAAAATAGTTTTTTCTTTATTAAATAAAACTCCTGAAACACTAGAAAATTTAGTATTTTCATCTGAAACATTTATTTCAGTTAAACTTGTAGCATTTACAAAAATACTATTCCCAAATTCATTTGTAACTAATTCTTCATCACTAGGTATACTATTTCCAATCCATTTAATGTTTTTACCCAATTTGATTGTTATGACATTAGAAAAGCTAGCAAAATCATTAGAATCGATTAACATTGTAACTGGGATGTTATCAATTGCATCAGGTATTTCAATTTTAGCTTTATAAGTGTTAGAATTATTTTGTAATCTTTTCAAAATGTATTCATTTTTCTTTTCATCAAGTATTACTTCAGAAAATATTTTTTCTGCCGCAAGTAATTCTTCACTTTTTCCGTTTGTTGTTTCGCTTTTCTTATTTTTAGCAACTATAACAATTAGTGTAGTTAAAACTACTAATAATACTGATATGATAATAATTAAATTACGTTTTTTCATATTACACCTCGCTTTTATTATATACCAATTTAAGGTTTTTTAAAATCCATTTGCGATAATTTCATCATTTTTTAGATTATTTAAATGGTATAGAACAACAAGATGCTTAATTTTTTCTTCTTTTTGAACTTTAATATAGTTCACAACGTTCAAATAGACTAAAACTAAAAAAATAATAATTACTCCATAAAGTTTAAATATTAATGAAAAGATTATAGAAATCATACAAACTATCAAACTAGATAAAAATATAATTTGTCGAATAAGATACCTATATTTAAAATTTACAAAAAGATTATTGATAATGCGATATCCATCTAAAGGATATAT
>OGRD01000947.1_pt1 | contig 12835 bp, 5 predicted proteins | sample 1553441 | NCBI WGS metagenome assembly OGRD01 (sample SAMEA2580106, study PRJEB22360) | human gut metagenome | biome: human gut; feature: human-associated habitat; material: faeces | place: Denmark | collected 2008/2010
GCCGTGTCGGCGATTCGCCGGTATTCGGTCCCAGCGCGGACGGTCCCGACGGAGGGTGCGTCGAAGATCCGCGCATCGTGAAGTTCGACAACGAGTTTTACATTACCTACGCCTACCGCGCCCATGCCCCCGGGCAGTACTGGACTTTCGCGCACGACGTGGTGCGTCTGCCCCGATGCGGAGCTTATGCGCCGGCTGCCATGGCGCAGAATCTGGGAAATACGGGGCTTGCCGTGACGACCGACTTCCGGAATTTCCGTCGGCTGGGGCGGCTTACGTCGCCCGTGCTCGACGATCGGGACGTGATCCTTTTCCCGGAGAAAATCGGCGGGAAGTTCGCCATGATGCACCGTCCCAAACAGTTCGTGGGCGAACGTTACGGGGTGAAATACCCTTCGATCTGGCTGAAGTTCTCCGACGACCTGCTGGCATGGGAGGACAAGCCCAGCCATCTGCTTATCGCCGGCCGCGAAGGAACCTGGGAGGAGAAGATCGGCGGAAGCACGCCGCCGATCCTGACCGAGGCAGGGTGGCTGACGCTCTACCACGGAGTTGCCGACGGCGGCACGGCCGAATACCGCGTCGGGGCGCTGCTGCTCGACCGGGAGAATCCACTGCGGGTGCTGGCCCGGACGCCGGAACCGATCCTCGAACCCGAATTTTTCTATGAAACCGAAGGTTTTTACAGCCATTGCGTCTTCCCGACCGGCAATGTGGTCGTCGACGGCGTGCTGTACGTCTATTACGGCGGAGCGGACAAATATGTAGGCGTTGCAACCTGCCGGCTGGAGGAATTATTAAATTATTTGACGGAGAAATGCCGTTGCGAATAGCCCATTTGCGCTTTGTTTTCATAAAAGTATAATCAATCAGCGATTTTCTAAAACAGTTCTTCCGTAGCAGCATGTTACTTTGCAGTGTCCGGTGCAGTTCCCGGAACCGCCCCGGACCGTATCAATAAACTACTCTAATCTAAAACTTATGAAAATGAAATTTTACCTGATCGTTCTCTCCCTGCTGGCGGTCTGCCTGTGGGGGACGGGAGACGTCCGCGCCCAGTCCGCATCACGGAGCATGACCGTGACGGGCAAGGTCGTGGATCAGAACGGCGCCGCCGTAACGGGCGCGTCGGTTGTCGTCGTCGGCACGACGAAAGGAACCACAACCGGGGCCGACGGAGCCTTTTCATTGACCGGAGTGGCTTCGGACGCCCGCCTTGCCGTCAATTTCATCGGCTATAAATCGCAGACGGTGGAGGTCGGCGGCCGCACCTCTTTCAACATCGTGCTGGTCGAGGAGGCCACGGCCGTGGACGAAGTGGTGGTCGTGGGTTACGGACAGGTCAAGAAGAGCGACCTGACGGGTTCCGTGGCCTCGGTCAAGGCCGAGAAACTCACCGACATCCCGGCCAACTCGATCGACGGGCTGTTGCAGGGCCGCGTGGCCGGCGTGCAGGTGGTCAACTCTTCGCAGGACCCCGGCGCCTCGTCGACGGTCCGCATCCGCGGCAACTCGTCGCTCAACGGTTCGAATGCCCCGCTGGTGGTCATCGACGGATTCCCTTGGGGCGACGCCGGCGATTTGAAGCAGATCAACCCGCAGGACATCGTTTCGATGGAGGTGCTCAAAGATGCTTCGGCGTCGGCCATCTACGGTTCGCGCGGAGCCAACGGCGTGATCCTCATCACCACGCGCAAGGCGCAGGAGAACGTGACGCGCATCACGCTGCGCCAGCAGACGACCGTTTCGGGATTCAGCTCCGAGCTGAATCTCTGGCGCGATCCCGTGCTGATGGCGATGCTCTCGAACGAAAGCAGCATCAACGCCGGACTGACGCCGACCTACATCGGTGCGACCAATGCCAACGGCGTCTATTATCCCTCGATTGCGGAGTTGCAGACGACCTGGACGACCAACACGCGCTGGGACGACCTGGTGTTCCGCTCCACCCCCGTGTCGAACAACACCACCGTGCAGGTGCAGAGCAGCAACGACCGCACGATGTTCCAGGCCAGCGCCAACTATTACCTCGACAACGGCATGTACATCGAGGACACCTACCGCAAATACGGCGGTAATTTCTCGGTCGAGCACAAACTGCTGGACAACCTGCGCATGAAGGCCAGCGCCAACATCACCAGCAACAAGCGTCACAACAACGGCGGACTGGCCTACTGGCGCAACCCGATCTTCCCGGTCTACGACGACAACGGCGATTACTGGCTGTACGGCGCGCAGGACTATTCGCATCCGCTGGCCCTGACCGATTTGCAGAAGAACGATTCGAAGGGCCTCGACATCATTTCGTTCGCTTCGGTGAACTGGGAGGTGCTTCCCTGCCTGAACATCATGGCGCAGTTCAACTACAAGCACGGCGAACAGATCACCGACAAATATTTCCCGAAGAAGTATTCCGAGAGGGGCGTGTTCAACGACGGTTACGGGTCGATCGACAACTGGAAGGACGACAACATCGTTTTCGAGGCTTACGCCACGTTCGATCGGACCTTCGCTGAAAAGCACCGGCTGACGGTGATGGGCGGTTACTCTTACGAGAACTACCAGTCGCGCAGTTCGTCGCTGGCCGCCAAGGGCTTCATCAACGAATCGCTGGGCAACGAGAACCTCGCTGCGGGCGATTCGGAGACCTATTCGATCGGCAACGGCTCCTACAAGACCGAGCTGGTCTCGGCCCTCACGCGTATCAACTACACGTTCGACAACCGGTTCCTCTTCACCTTCACGGCCCGCGCCGACGGTTCTTCGAAATTCGGCTCCAACAACAAGTGGGCCTTCTTCCCCTCGGGGGCGTTCAGCTGGAAGATGCACGAGGAGCGGTTCATCCGGAACCTGAACGTTTTCGACGTGCTGAAGATCCGCGCCTCCTACGGTATTTCGGGCAACCAGGGTATTTCGGCCTACCAGACGCTGAGCCGCTACGGACAGCACAAGTATTTCAACGGAGGCAAGTGGGTGACGGCCATCGGACCCGGCTATCAGTCGGGCACCACGGGGCAGGACGGCATCTATGCGCTTTGGAGCGGCATCCCGAACAAGGGGCTGAAATGGGAGACCACCGCGCAGGTCGACCTCGGACTGGACATGTCGTTCTTCGGCAACCGTCTGAACGTGACTTTCGACTGGTACGACAAGCGCACCTCGGACCTGCTGCGCGAGCGCAACATCGCGCCTTCGTCGGGTTACGACAAGATGTGGGTCAACGACGGCGAGATCCGCAACCGCGGCATCGAACTGACGATCGACGGCGTGGCGTTCCAGAACCGCGACTGGCGCGTGGGCGGCACCTTCGTCTTCTCGCGCAACCGCAACAAGGTGCTCAGCCTCGGAAACGCCGTGCAGACCGGTCTGAAAACCGACCTGCGGACCGGCATGCAGTATGAATATTACGGCAACCAGAGCGAACAGTTCCGCGCCTATACGAATATCCTCGCCGTAGGGCAGCCGATGTACGTCTTTTACGGATACAGGACCGACGGCATCGTGCAGTCGCTGGCCGAGGGCCTGAGCGCCGGTCTTTCGGGCGACGACGCCCAGCCGGGTGAGTTCAAGTATGTGGATATTTACGACGGCGACGGATTGGAGACCGTCGACGAGAACGACATGTGCATCATCGGCGACCCGAATCCCGACTGGATGGCCTCGCTGGGCATCGACGTTTCGTGGCGTCGTTTCGACTTCAGCATCTTCTTCAACGGCGTCTTCGGCAACGACGTGCTGAACACCAAGCGTTTCGACCAGCCGAGCAATATGCCGATGCGCTGGACGACCGACAACCCGACCAATTCCTACCCGCGGCTGAACGCCAACCGCCAAACCAAGCTCTCCGACTGGTGGGTCGAGGACGGTTCGTTCGTGCGCATCCAGACCATGACGCTGGGATATTCGATCCCCTTCTCGAAGAAGGATGCGGCACGCAAGATACGCCTCTACGTCAGTGCCGACAATCTCTACACCTTCACCGGCTTCGAGGGCTACGATCCCGAAGTGGGGATGACGGGTATCTATTCGGGCGGCTATCCGCGCCTGCGCAAATGGACGTTCGGAGCCGACTTCACCTTCTAAACATTGCCAACCATGAAAATCAAACACCTTATACTTGCGTTCGGGGGAGCCTCTCTCCTGGCGGCCTGCAATCTGGACGAGTATCCCTACGGCTTCTACTCCGAGGACAACTTCTACAAGACGGAGGCGGACGCCGAGTCGGCCGTGAACTATATCTACGACGCGATCAATTACATCGAATATTCGCGTTCGATCGTCTTCCTGGGCGACATGAACACCGACGACATGGAGCCGAAAGGCGACGCTGCGGCGGCCAACAAGGAGCTGGACGGATGGAAGATCAACAATTTCAAGACCAACACCACGCTCGGCAATTTCTACAAGTACTCCTACATCACGATCAACCGTGCCAACGCCGTGATCAAGAAGGTACCGGGAATGAACATCGACGAGGGTCGCAGGAACCGCTTCCTCGGCGAGGCCTATTTCATGCGCGCCTATTCGTATTTCAACCTCGCGCGCAACTTCGGCTGCGTGCCCGTCCACACGACGCCTGTCGAGACGCTCGAAGATACGGCCGTCCCCGCCGCCGAGTCGCTCGACGCCATGTGGAAGCTCGTCATCGAGGACTTCAAGACCGCCGGTACGCTGCTGCCGTTCTTCGCGGCGCCCGAAACGGGCCGTGCGGACCGCGCCGCGGCCTACGGAATGCTGGCCAAGGCTTATCTCTACATCGCGTCGGCCAAGGAGCACGGCGTGCCCCAGTACGCCGCCATGTCGCACGACGTGGACGAATACTATGCCGAGGCGGTGAAATACGCCGGACTGGTGGTCGACAATCCCGAGCAGACGGTCTTCCGTTTCGACGACAACCTGCTCGATATTTACGACGTCGAGCAGCCGACCGGACCCGAGCATATCTTCATCATGTCGATGGACCGCACGGGAGAATCGGAGGGGCAGTATTCGAAGATCTCGAAGATGTACCTGCCCTATGTTTCGGGAGCCACGATCTATCTCAAGCAGGGCGATTCCGACCAGATGGTCCCGACCCACGACGGCTGGGGCGAGTACCGGACCGCGCTGTCGTTCTACGATGCGTTCGCCTCGGGCGACCGCCGTCACGACTGGCTGATCGTCGACAAGGTGTACGACGCCGCGGGCAATGTGGTGGCTTCGACGGCCGACGGCAAACTGAACTATCCGTTCTGCCGCAAATTCATCGACCCGAATTTCTCGGGAGACAAAACCTCCACGCGTCCCTACCTGCTCCGCTATTCGGACGTCGCATTGACCTATGCCGAAGCCGCCGGACCTACGGTCAAGGCGTATGAACTGGTGAACTTCATCCGCAATCGCGCCGGGCTGGGCGATCTGGAGCCGGGGCTGGACAAGGAGACGTTCCGGGAGCGCGTGATGGACGAGCGCCGTTTCGAACTGGCTTTCGAAGGGAACCGCTGCTATGACCTGCGCCGCTGGAACCGCCTGCACACGGACATCGCCGAAGCCAAGGGACAGGGGTTGAGCGCCGAGCAGATGGTGTTCTATCCGATCCCGTCCGTCGAGTCCGACCTGAACCCGAATCTTTAACCTTTTAAGAAAACGCAGAATTATGAACAAGCTGAAATATTTGCTGAGCGCTTTCGTCCTGCTGTGCTTCGCATCCTGCAAGGACGATCCGTGGGAAGATGTCGCCGACGGCGGCTGGAACCACGAGCGGTCGATCATCGACGTCAAGTTCGAGGGTCAGGCCGGAACGCCAACCATCACGGAGACCGATTCCGAAACGGGCGTCATCGAGCTGCAACTGGCGTCGGACATGGTCGCGGACATGTCGAAGGTCCGGGTCGAAACGCTGACGCTCTCCTATAAGGCCACGGCCAATGTCGCCTCGGGCGGGACGATCGACTTCACGAAGGGCGATCCGCAGATCGTCGTGACCTCTCCCAACGGCGAATCGCGCACCTATACGCTCGAAATGACCGAGTTCACGGAGACGCTGACCGGAACGTATACGATCAGCAACCTCTGGGTCTACGGAGGCACGGGCGCCGCTTACGACTGTACGAAGCTCTACAAACCCGCCGACAAGTCGTGGTGCTGGAACGGCGAAGGCCGGGGACCCGCCGCCGAGATGGACAACTATCTGGTGTTCACGCTCGGAGAGATCCTCGCCGACGGCAATACGACCGGAACCTGCATGAACTGGGCCGGCGAGGACGCCAAAAACTGGGACTGCGTCTTTGCCGGGGCGTCGAACCCCGACACCGGAAAGCCGGTGGACCTGACGCAGTTCTACCGTCAGATTCCCAAGGGCGAAAGCACCTGGCTGCGCAACTATTCCGACGGGACGATCACCTTCACCGATGCCGACGGGAACAAGACCTCCTGCACGCTCGTGCCGAAGGGCACCTACCAGATGCCCAATGTGCCGCCGATTCCGCTGACGCTCGAATCCGAGGCCTTCAAATTCAACCTGAAAGGCACGGAGGACTGGAACAACACCTACAACGATTACGGGGTCTTCGCCCGCAATCCGGTGACGTATTACATCGAGATCGTGAAGCAGCCGGCCGGTTTCGAGGTTCCCGAGGCGTCGAAGACGATCGAGGAGCCGGTCGATCCCGAACCGGAACCGGAGCCAGATCCGGAGGAGACCTCGCTCGCCGGAACCTACTCCGTAGGCCGTCTGACGGTCTACGGCGGTTCGGCCGACCCCGCGTTCGTCAACCCGGTGGACAAGAGCTGGGTGTGGGACGATTCGATCTGGAAGGAATCCGACAACATCCTGGCAATGACCGCCACGGGCACCGACGACGCCGGCCGCGAGACGGGCGAGTGCGAATACCTGCCCGGTGAGGACGGCGGATACTGGAATTACATCCTCAAAGCCGACTATAACAAGGAGGGAACGGGGGCTCTCGACCTGACCAAATATTACGGCCTGCTGCCCCACGGCAAAAGCGCCTACGTATATGACGCCGAAGCCGGAACCGTGGTGTTCACCTCGGGAATCGTCTCCATCACGGCGAAGCTCCTGCGGGAGGGGGATTACAGCTACGGCTCCTCGACGCTCAGCGTTCCCGGAATCGCCTTCGACTTCGCACTGCCCGGGCAGACGACGCAGGGGGCCTATCCCTGGACCGATTACGACCGGTTCGCCGTCGGGCCGCGCAACTACGTGATGCTCTTCAACAAGCAGGCGGAAGCCGGCGAATGATCCGATAACGTCCGCATGCAGGTCCGGCCTGCATGCGGACTTATAACCGATGCCTATGAAAAACTTCGGAAACCTTCTGCTCGCATGCATGGCGGCGCTGCTGGGGGCCTGTGCGGGAGAATCCGCCGGGAAATGCGACGCCGTGGTGCGTATCGATGCCGACAGCGTCGTCAATCGCGGCTACATCGGCAACGGGGTCCAGTGGGACCCTTATGCGCTCGACTACGGAAAGGGGCGCGTCGAAATCAGCGATGCCGACTGGGCGAAACTCTATGCCCGGCTCGATTTCATGCGGCCGGCCTTTATCCGCGTGATGACCAACACGACCTCGGTCGTGCGCGACGGACGGCTCGATCGCATGCGCGGATTCGAACACCTCTCGCACATACTCGACTACTGCCAGTCGCGCGGCGTGACGGTGATGTTCGGCGACTGGGGCGGATCGCTCATGGACGCCCGGGCCGGGACGGTCAACCGCACGCTGCTGGACCACGCCGCGGCCTATGTCGCCTGGCTGGTCGGCGAAAAGGGCTATGACTGCATCCGTTACTACAACCTCGTCAACGAACCCAACGGCTTCTGGTCGGCGGCCGACGGCGATTTCGACCTGTGGGCGAAGGCCGTGAGTTATTTCCGCGGGCGGCTCGACGCCGAGGGGCTTGCCGGGAAAGTGGAGCTGGTCGGTCCCGACGCCGCGATCTGGGGACCCGAAGAGGCGTGGTGGGTGAGCCGCAGCCGCGATGAGCTGGGCGACAGGATCGGCCTGTACGACATCCACACCTATCCGTCGAAATGCACGGTCAACTCGGGGGAGTACACCCGTATCCTGGAGGCTTACCGCAGGGAGGTTCCCGCCGGGAAGAAGATCGTGATGGGGGAGATCGGCTTCAAGTTCGTCGAGCCGGCCGATTCGCTTTTGCAGGCCGAGAACCTGCGCCGGGCCGCAGCGCATCCGAACGCCTCGACGGACGATTCGCAGATGTTCGTATACGACCCTATGTACGGCACGGACATGGCCGATGCGTTGTTCCAGACGATTCATGCGGGCTATTCGGGCTGCATCGCGTGGATGCTCGACGATGCGATGCACTTCAAGGAGGCGCCCGACAAACTCAAGATATGGGGTTTCTGGAACATCTTCGGCGACGAGATTTTCGGAGCCGGCGAGGAACGGGTGCGCCCGTGGTATTATGCCTGGTCGCTGCTGTGCCGCACGCTGCGGCCGGGAAGCGACTTCTTCGCCGCCGACGTGCGGGGTGCCGCCGGGATCAAGGCCGTCGCCGCCGTGAAAGACGGACGGCGCACCGTCGCCGTCGTGAACGTGTCGCGCGAACCGCGCCGCGTGCGGATCGAGTGTCCGGGCTGGGAGCGGTTCAGGCAGGCAACCCGCTATCGCTACGGCGAGGGGCTGATGCGCACGGAGGGCGACCACACGCTGTTGCCCGACGCCACCGGCCTGCGGATTGATTTCCGCTCCGGCGCGGAGTACGATATGCCCGGAGAGTCGATGATTTTACTGACCGAACAAAACGATTGATTATGAAAAGATTTCTGACACCCGCGCTTGCCGCGGCCGTACTGTTCTCCGCCTGCGATGCGGGGCAGGCCCTCCGGGTCGAAGTGACCGACCGGGTCATCAGTTCGGATTACGTCGGCAACGGCGTCGAGTGGGACCCTTACGACGAAGCCGAAGCGTGGGGCGCGGAGGTGAGCGACGCCGATTGGGCGAAGCTCTCCGAACGCCTCGATTTCATGCGCCCGGGTTATGTGCGCTGCATGATCAACAGCCCCTACCGCTATTACGATGCCGCGACGGGCCGTTACGACCGCATGCGCAACCTCGCGTCGCTCCGCCGCCTGCTGCAATATTGTCAGGACAACGGCATCACGGTGGCCTACGGTGAATACAATCCGCCGACGTGGGCGATGAAGGATTCGCAGCAATGGGTGGAGATGTCGGTCGATTACCTGAATTTTCTGGTCTGCGACCTCGGGTTCGACTGCATCCGCCATTTCATCATCTTCAACGAACCCGACGGCAACTGGGCCTCGACCGACGGCGATTACGACCTGTGGCGCTCGATGGCGCAGCGTTTCGACGCCGAAATGGCCCGGTATCCGGACCTGAAACGAAAGGTGTCGCTTGCGGCGCCCGACGTGGTGATGAGTTACAAGAACCCGGCGTCGGAGTACGACACGGCGGGATGGGTGGCCCGGAGCGCGCAGGACCTCGGCGCGCAGATCGGCATCTACGACGTGCATGCCTATCCCGGCCAGCACGAGGTGCGCAGCGGGGCTTACGCCGAAAAGCTGCGCCGCATCCGCGCCGAAGTCCCGGCCGGGAAAAAACTGATTCTCGGCGAGGCCGGGTACAAGTACTCGGCGCCGGAGGATTCGCTGCTGAAAGCCGAGTACGACCGTCGGGTCGCCGGGCATCCCTTCACCAAAGGCTCGGACTGCAACATGCTCTGCTACGACTATTTCTACGGGCTGGATATGCCGCTGCTGGCGATAGAGGTGATGAACAACGGCCTTTCGGGGGTGGCGGCGTGGATGCTCGACGACGCCATGCATTCGAACGGCGATTCGGGCCGCACGGAGGACGTGAAGATCTGGGGAATGTGGAACATCCTCGGCGAGGAGGTCTTCGGCGACGCTTCGCAGGAGGAACTGCGGCCCTGGTACTACACCTGGTCGCTGATGTGCCGTCATTTTCCCGCCGGGTGCGACATCCTCGCCTGCGAGGTTCCGCAGCGCGAGGGGCTGCGCGTGGCGGCAGCCCGCAAGGATGCGGCATACAGCGTCGCTGCGGTCAACTTCTCGCAGGAACCGTGCACCCTTGAGATTGTCCTGCCCGGAGACTTTGCCGGAGGCGTTCTTTACCGTTATACGGAGAGCGACCGGGCTTGCGACGCAAACGGATTTCCCGCGCCGTGCGAACGCGGCATTGCGGGGAAGCGTTTCCGCACGACGGTTCCCGCCGAAAGTTTCGTTCTGTTGACCAATGTCTAATAATCAAATACCTGAAACCATGAAAAGAATTCCGTTTGTGTTATTGGCGCTGCTGCTTTCCGGCGTGGCGTGCAGCGATGACAGCGAAGGGCCGAAAAAGGAGGGGGAGAGCGATCCCGTGACCCTCACGCTGTCGGACCCGAATGCCACCGAAGAGACCAAAGCGCTCTATTCGAACCTCTGGGCCATCCAGAGCAAGGGGTTCATGTTCGGTCACCACGATGACCTGATGTACGGCCGCACGTGGTACGGCACCGAAGGCGGTTCCGACACAAAGGCCGTCTGCGGCGACTATCCCGCCGTATACAGTTTCGATTTTGCGGAGCATATCGACGATCGCCACGCTTCGGACCCGGATGCCCAGGCGCTGCGGCTGCGCTGCTGCCGGGAGGCTTACGACCGCGGCATGGTGCTCACGTCGTGCATTCACATCAACAATCCGCTTACCGGCGGCGATTCGTGGGACAACTCCAGCAATCGGGTGGCCGCAGAGATTCTGACGGAGGGCAGCGCCACGAATAGGACATTCAAGGAGTGGCTCGACCGCCTGGCCGACATCGCACACAACCTGCGGGGCAGCGACGGCAAGCTGATTCCCGTGATTTTCCGCCCGTTCCACGAACATACGCAGACCTGGTCCTGGTGGGGCGCGTCGTGCACGACGACCGAAGAGTTCGTCAACCTGTGGAAATTCACGGTGAAGTATCTGCGCGACACGAAGGGCGTGCATAATTTCATCTACGCCATCTCCCCGCAGATGGACAGCGCGAAGACCGTCGATGACTTCTACTTCCGCTGGCCGGGCGACGAATGGGTCGATTTCGTAGGCATGGACTGCTATCAGGGTATCAACAATGCGGTTTTCGTGACGAATCTGAAAGCCATTTCGAAGGTTTCGCTGGCCAAACTCAAGCCGTGCGGCGTAACCGAGACGGGCGTCGAAGGCTTCACGGCGACCGACTACTGGACCACGAACATCCATGCTCCGCTGACGGGACGCCGTGTGAGCATGGTGGTGACGTGGCGCAACAAGTACGACCCGATGGAGAGCGGGACGCACTATTTCTCGGTGTTCCCCGGGCACCCTTCGGAACGTGATTTCGTGAAGATGTACAATCAGGAGAACTCTTTCTTTTGCAGCGACCTGCCCGATATGTACACCCCGGCGGAAAATGTGACGGTGCTGTAATTTGCGAAATATCGATATGTCTGCAAGGGGTTGCCTTTCCGGAGGCAACCCCTTGTTCGGTACGGCAAAAGGGAGCGGCAGGCTTCTTCAACCGGGACCCGGCGAACGTCTTTCCCGAAGGAGCGGAGCAGACCGGAGAACAGACCGATGGATCGGGGCAGCGGGTCGGCGGACCCGTCAGGCGGAATATTCCCGAAAACAGCCTCCCGAAAAGTTTCGATAAAAAACCCACCGGTTTCGTTTCGAATCCCGGAATTTTTTCATAGATTTGTAATCGGACGGCCCGGGGACCACCCGGCCGGATTCCGGCGCAACGATTAAACCGAAAAAATATGGAGCAGTACATTTTGTCATTGGATCAGGGAACGAGCAGTTCCCGCGCGATCGTTTTCGACCGCAAGGGGCAAATTTGCTCGATGGCCCAGCGGGAGTTCACCCAGTATTTCCCCAAACCGGGATGGGTGGAGCACAATCCGCACGAAATCTGGTCGTCGCAGGCGTCGGTGATCGCCGAAGCCATCGCGGCCATCGACATCAACGGGCTGAACATAGCCGGAATAGGCATCACCAACCAGCGCGAGACGACGATCGTGTGGGACCGCGAAACGGAGGAACCGGTCTACAACGCCATCGTGTGGCAGGACCGCCGGACCTCGGAGTACTGCGACTCGCTGAAGGCCGAAGGAAAAACCGAGTGGATCCGCGAAAAGACGGGCCTGATCATCGACGCCTATTTCAGCGCCACGAAGATCAAATGGATTCTGGACAACGTGCCGGGCGCGCGGGAGCGGGCCGAGAAGGGCAAGCTGATGTTCGGAACGGTCGACACATGGCTGATCTGGCGGCTGACGCGCGGCGAAGTGCACGTGACCGACCCGAGCAACGCCTCACGCACGATGCTGTTCAACATCCGCACGCTGCAATGGGACGAGGAGTTGCTGAAGCTGTTCGACATTCCGGCGTCGATGATGCCCGAGGTGCGCTCGTCGAGCGAGGTTTACGGAGCGACGAAAACCACGATCTTCGCCCACAAAGTCCCCATCGCGGGTATCGCCGGCGACCAGCAGGCGGCCCTGTTCGGACAGATGTGCGTCGAGCCGGGATCGGTGAAAAACACCTACGGCACGGGCTGCTTCCTGCTGATGAACAGCGGCGAAAAGCCCATCGCCTCGAAAAACAACCTGCTGACGACCATCGCCTGGAAGATCGGCGACAAGGTCAACTACGCCCTCGAAGGGAGCATCTTCGTCGGCGGATCGGTGGTGCAGTGGCTGCGCGACGGGCTGGGGATCATCCGCTCCTCGTCGGAGGTGGAGGCGCTGGCGGCGTCGGTTCCCGACACCGGAGGCGTCTACTTCGTGCCCGCGCTGACGGGACTGGCGGCCCCGCAC
>OGRD01000950.1_pt1 | contig 12793 bp, 17 predicted proteins | sample 1553441 | NCBI WGS metagenome assembly OGRD01 (sample SAMEA2580106, study PRJEB22360) | human gut metagenome | biome: human gut; feature: human-associated habitat; material: faeces | place: Denmark | collected 2008/2010
TAGGTACAAAAACAAGAGAGGTGGAAAACATGAACAGGGCAAAGAACTTATTGAAAGAAGAGTATCTGACGATACAAAAGCGTTGGGAATATTGGTACGAACGTTCTGTATTCGAAGACGACGAAGAAGTTGACGCACTTGAAAGATTTTGGAACAACGTATTACAGCAAATAAAAGACCTGATCAAGAACTCATAACGAACGAAACCGCGCGCGGTCGGTCAATACCGCGCAGATAAAATTCAAGGAGAAAGCGGAAATGAAAAAATTTATTGTTTGGGAAATTCGGAATACAGATGGGCAATATTTGGGATATTATCCTGAAGAAGAATACGCATTGGCGGTGTTGTATGCGAACAGTTTTAACGGGTACGCAAGAGTAGTTAAATCATACCGTTATACGGAAGTTTAATAAAAACAGGAGGTAAGGAAATCATGAAGAAATTTTACAAGGTAGAAGCATTCAGACCAGGAGAGGAAAGCGCGTTGAAATATACATTTCACGTGTATTCCGAGAACGAGCCGAGCGCAAAGAATATGGTGTATAGATATACCAAGTATAACGGGTATCGGGTACGGATTGCGAACGTGAAAGAGATTGAGATTTTAAAACTGCTCGGAATGGCAAGCGCCAAGACGAGAGAAGAAGAGGTGCGGGAAATCATAGATTACGTTGCCAACGTATTAAGTGTAGGAAGTTGCAGGAGGGTATATGATGACAGATAGTATAAAAGCAGATGTTCTGTTTAAATCTAAAATCGAGGAATATAACGCGGAGTTTGATGCGTTGTATAATAAATAATTTTTAAAGGAGTTTGTAGCAATGAACAAAATTTATCTGATTGGAAGAGTGGTGCGCGACGTCGAATGCGTCCAGACGAAAACCGAGAAAAAGATGGTGAATAATAGTTTGGCAATCGATTGCGGAAAGGATGCCGAGGGAAATAAACAGACGATGTTTGTGGATATCACGCTCTTCGATAAGACGGCAGAAATCTTTAAACTTTACGTAGAAAAAGGCGATAAAGTAGCAGTGAACGGCGAGTTACGCATCCGAGATTTTACGCGCGAGGACGGTGGCAAGGGCAGGTCGGTGAACGTGCTTGTACGTGATTTGGAACTCATCGAGCCTAAGAAAGGGAACGATAAAGCACCGAAAAATTTCGATGTGACGAATGAAGATTGCCCTTTTTAATATGAATATAGTAGTAGATTATGAAACGATGGCGGAGGGGCTTAAAAAAGCCCTTTCGTCAACGGATTTGAAATAGTTGCGCAATACTTTGATTATCCTTGCGGGATGTATAGACGGAGCACATTTTTCAGCAGTATCGAAAGCATATAAGGAGCGTATGAAATGGCAATTTCAAGATATAACTATATCCATAGAAACAAATCCAACATCACGGTCGGAATAAAAGGTCAGGCAAAGAGCGTATTTGAAATAAAAGATATAGTGGCAAATGTTTCAAAGGTACAACAGCAATCGATAAAATTATCGATGGAATACAGCAAAAACGCGAAGTTTCCCGATTTTCTCGGCATGGACAAAGAATATACGAAGATACTTCGGGAAATCCCGTATAAATTGAGCGATGTCATAGAAAAGAAAGGGCACTACGAGCCGCAACAGATATTGGAAGCGTTGAAATACCTGAAAGGCATTGCGACCGACGAGGAGAGTTTTAAGCGAGAATTTTATAACGAGGTAAACAAATACTACGGCACAAATTTCGATGTAAAACAGACCGAAATATTACTGAAAAAAGGTACGTTTATGTACGTTCCTCACGATTACTCGCATAAACCGTCCGACCCTGTACCTCTACAGGATTGGATAATCAAGAACACAGAACTTGACGAAAGCCAAATCAGAAGAATAAACGACCTTGAGGAATTGAAAAAAATCGCGCAGACATATATTCAGGCGAGGGAGTTGGCATGAAATTATTTTATCCGGATATAAAAACAACCGAAAGAGGATTGGAAACGCACGTATTTACAACACAAACAGATGGGGAACGTGCAATAACTGTAAATATAGAGGACTTACTTGGTTTTAACGAATACGACCCTGAAAATTCGTTTATCATCCTCGTATCGTTTTCCATCTGCAAGCCGTCACTGATATGGTGTTTGCTGAATAATCCCGAATTCCATCAGCAACGCGACCCGTCAGACAAAACCATGTCTTGGAACGTATACGGCGATTATATGGAAATATATCGCACGAAAAAAGAAAAAATAACGATATGCTCCTACGAAAAGAAGTTCTTGCAGGACTATACGGACGCGGAAACGGCAAAGCGTCTGATGCTTACGGATACATATTTCAAGCCCACGTGCACGCAGACGGCAAAGGCTGAGTTCATGGAGTGCGTAACTGGTTGCAAGAACGAATTCATCAACCGATACAAATTCGACAAGATATTTCCGCAACCTGAGGAGGAAGAGTTCATTACGTGGAAGAAAACGAAAGAAAGCGTGAAAGCGTTCATGTACCTGAAAAAGGCAGGGAATTATAAAGATGTATACAGTTACGACATCCGCGCATCGTTCCCGTCTGAATTATATAACTCGTTATTCCCGCAGGGGAAAGGCACAAGAGGATTGATAGAAGTACCCGTAAAGCATTGGTACATTGCCAAGATACGCGTATACCGCTGTATTCCCATCGTATACGACTTTTTCGGATTGTTCGATAAATTCATAGAGAACCAAAGACAGCCGTTTAATACGTACCTTACAAAGGATATGTTGGAATGTTTGGAAGAGTTCTATGATGTGGAATACGCGATACAGTTCAAGTATTCGTACAAGATGCAGAAAAGCATATTTGATAAGTTTATCGAAGACAATATCTACACGCCCGACAAGCCGATACGTAAGTATAACAAGGCAAAAAACAATACGCTGATAGGCTCATTCGGAGCGAACGACCAATATCCCGTGTACGAGTACATGATAGGCGGGGACAAGAAAAACAGAGTAAACGCGACGATAACATATGAAACGAAAGACAAGAAAGCGTTTTATCCGTTGTATCTGTACGTGAACGGCTCGGCCAAAGTCAAGATTTGCAGGTTATTGCAATCGAACTGGGAGCATATCATATACGCCAACACGGACGGTTTCGTATCAGATGCCCCCATCGAAATGGATTTAAGGTTTAATTCCAGGTACTCCGATGTGGTAGGGAAAGTGGAACTACGTCAATACTATCTTGAGTTTGCGGTAAAGGAAATATCCAATTACAGCGCGATATTTGCCAACGAGGACGGCGAAATCATGCAAGACATAAGATTGTCAGGTAGACGCATCATGGAGCCGCCTACCCACCAGAAATTCATCGACGGCGGGTTCGAAACGTTATTACTGCAACAATCGGATTACGGTTTTATCAAGCCCGTAGTGTTTGTGGAACAGAGTTTGAAATATTATCAGTTAATAGAGGAGAGGGACAGAAATGGAAGAAAATAGAGATTATTTATATGATGTTGTAAGAAATTGTATTATTGCGCATACACAGTGTGAAAAAAAAGATGCAGAAGATGCCACAAGAGATATACTTAGTATGGTAGTTAAAAATAGAATAAGTATCGCGGAAGAAATTGCGGATTTAAACGATACGTTAAAAGCATTCCGCGACGACTACCGCACGGCGCACGGCATGAATTACGAGGGCGGCGGCGGTATGTTCGGTGGATTATTCGGGAGGAAGAAATAAATGAATAATGACCATATGCCACTTGATAAAGCCGAAGCGCGGCTTGCAGAAATGAAAGGAGAGTAGGAATGATAGACCATTACCAACAATCTATATTCGACGGTACAGAACAGTCGATGTACAACCAGTCTATTGAACTGATCAAGATCTTTGAGGAAGTAGCGTTGCAAAGGAACCCAGTCGGATATGTCGTAGGATACAGTGGCGGGAAAGACAGCGATGTACTCGTTGACCTGTTCCGTAAGTCTGGTGTTAAATTCATGGTTAGGCATAACCATACAACGCTTGATGCTCCCGAAACGGTTTATTACGTGCGCAGAAAGTTTGCAGAATGGAGAGCGCAGGGGATACTTTGTAAGATATATTACCCCGAGATGTCGTTTTGGTCGTTATGCCTGAAAAAGAAAGTGTTACCGTCAAGGTTTGCCCGATTTTGTTGCAGTAAATTGAAAGAGCGGGATATACCCGAACTGAAATTTGCAACGCATTCATTCGGTGTAAGAAAATCGGAAAGTGTAAGACGTTCCTTGCACCGTGACAGTATTGAGATGCGGGATAAGGAAAATTATAAGGATATTCAGTTATTCCATTTTGACAAGAGCGAAGAAGTGCGGCAGACAGATACCTGCTATACAAAGAATTACTTTATTGTAAATCCTCTGGCATATTGGAACGACAATTATCTTTGGAATTATATCCATAGCGAACGGATAGAAATAAATCCTTTATACTCGCAAGGTTTTGACAGAGTAGGTTGTATCGGCTGTCCTATGGCAGGATTACATCGTGTTTTCGAATTTGAGAGATACCCGAAATACAAGGCAAGATTTATAAAACTTTGCGATGATATCATGGAGCTGAGGAAACGAGAAAACCTATCCAACAAATACGGATTTAAAAACGGAACAGAGTATTTTAATTACTGGCTATATGAAGAGTTACCGAAGGGTGAATCACTGTTTGATATGGAGGTACAGAGATGAAATAGGGTTGGGGGAATTTAAACAGATGAAGATTAGTTTTTACTATTGACAAATTCACATAAATGTAGTATAATATAAACAGGGAGAGGGGGCGACAAAGTAGTACTGTTTGGGTTTTATCGCAATTTTAATCGGCGCGAGCCGTCCCATAGTGTCCGAAAGACCAGGCTACCCGCCCCCCTATCTATCCATGGGAAACAGCATTTACGAGAGCCAGGCACGGAAAGTGTTTGACTATAACCAATTCAGAATAAAAATATTGACGGGCGTGCGCGGAGCGGGTAAAACCTACCCCGTGCATGAGCATATCTTGAATAAGTATTTCAAGAAAGGCGAGTACTTCGTACTCGTGCGCGAAACGCAAGAAGAAGTGGATAATATGCTCGCGGGCGCGTTTTGGGACAGTTATCTATTGGACGATAAAAAGTACAAAGGTCACCAATACACGACTATGGGCAATAAAGTGATAATCGACGGTATCATTGTAGGATATGCGGTCGCTCTTTCCACGTACGGGAAGTTCCGCGGCGCGGTATCGCCCGTAGGACAGCGTGCCGTAAAGTCGAGGCGCGAACAGGAACTCGAGGAACAGATCGAGGAAATGGAAGAGTTCGTCAAGAACAATATCGAAAAGACCACCACCGCGTTCTTCGACGAGTTTATCCCGCTTACCCCGAAAATGTCGGACGATAAAAGATACCATGGATTTCTACACTTTTTGGAAACAGTTTTTCGATTTCGTCGCAATTGTATGGTTATACTATGCGGCAACATTACAAAGCCGTACGATATATTTCTTGAAAATTTCAATTTCAAACAGCCGCTCGATATTTCCTACGGAATCAAAAAATCTTATACGATTTATAAGCCGAGTTATCCGATAAAGCCGCTTGCGGTATGGTGCCATATCAAGCCGAACCCGAAGTGGCTTGCTGCACGAGAAGAGAGCATCGTAGGCATGATTACCCGAGGAAAGGAAGAGGATATGTTCTCTACGGGTAACGCATACGTGAATACCGACGTAAGATATATTACGGGTAAGCCAGACAAGCGCAAAGCGATGTATAATCTCTCGGACGGAGAACGGCGCGTCACGTTCTGGAAGTCTTTGGAGCGGAACAAGTATTACATCACGGAACCGACGCGGAATAATTACACGACTTACGTATTCGATATCAAGTTATGTCGCCCCGACAACAGGTTGATACTGAAAAGCCTTGAAACGGCTATCGTGGAGATATTTGAAAGCGGGCTTATCGAGTTCGAGAATGCGAAGGTGTTCGATACCTTTGTAAATATATTGCCGACAAAAAGGAGTAAGAAATGAGTGAATGGTTAGATTTCGGGTTCAGGATAGCGACCTACGCCGCATGCCTTGCAACGTGGATACTGTTGCTAATAGCGCAACTACGGAAAGCGTTCAAAGAAGCGCGCAGCAAAAACACCGAAAAGGTGATGAATATAAATAAAGAAAAGCAGAAAAAAGAAGAAAAGGAGTTGGAACCTATGGCAGTATTTCTATGCGATAAGTGCGGTACACAAGTAAAAGTGTCCGAAGCGAAACAGTACAAAGATTTCGATGTATGCGCGGCGTGCTATGATAAACTCAACCGCAAAGACGGTGAATTGAAACAGTTGGACGCGCAGATTGCGGAGTATGAACGCGTGCTCGCGGAACTGAAACAGCGTAAAGACCAAGTGGAGCATGAATAATGACGGACGAAGAATTTAACGAACTGCTTACACGGCTTGCGGATAAGGGGTTCAAGCCTGCCGCCACTTCAGAGCCTGAGCCCCCCGCAACAGATGATGAGAAAGACGCGAAAATAAAAGCGTTGGAAGATGAAATACTACTGCTCAGACAGCAGAACGCACTGCTCGGCGCACAGGCGAAAGTAACGCCCGAGGACGAGCAGAAAAAGAAAGAGGATGAAGAGGCAAAACAAGTTGCCGAATATTTTAAAAACAGGAGAGTATAAACAATGTCGCATTTGATGAGTAATGAAAAGGTATTGAAAGCCGCGGGAGTGACCGATGAGGAAATCACCGCCATCAATACCGCAGACGCAAACGTAATCGTAAACACGTTGGAGCCTATCTTCAACAAACTGATGTCGTACGTACAGATCCAGCGCGTGGAAGTTGCAAGACTTGATAACCCTTTGCGCGGGCTTGAAAAGGGCTACGCCGCAATGAACGGCGGGAGCCTGAACGGTATGTTCCAGGAAGTCCTTGTACAGGCGCGAGATAAAGGTGCGGATAATCTGTACGGCGGGAAGAAATATGCGCCTAAGACCATTACGAACCCTTACGTAACATTCGATTACGGCAAAGACCCGCTTTCGTTTATCTATAAAATCAACGCGAAAATGGAGCGTATGATTGACTACGATGCGGCTGATATGTTGATGGCGCTCAAAAACAATTCGCTCGATGATTTTATCATGGGCAAACTTGCGGTGCTCCAGTCCGAGAATAACGCGGCTGAGTATGCCATGGAAAACAACGTTCTGAACTGCGAAGAGTATCAGTACGATACCTACGCCAACGTACAGAAATTCAGCGATGCGGCGTCCCTCAATGCGTTCATGCATAAAGTGTTTGCAATGCAGAGATACCCCGAATCGAACATGCAGTACAAGAAAGTTAAGTTCAACACCACGAGAGGTACGGGCGATTTCGTGCTTATCATCGATACGCAGTTCGCGTTTGACTTCGCGCAGAAGTTCACCTACAAGCAGTATCTGAAACCGTTCCTGTTCCGTTTCGAGGACAGCGATAAATACGGTATGCAGGAAGAGCGTTCCCGTATCATCGAGGTAGACGCGCTCAATCCTACGACGCTTGCCGCGAATACCAACCTCGACCCCATGAACATGACGAAAGCGACTATTACGGGCGGTAAACTCATCGGGCGTATCGTTGACTTCAACGCCGTGAAGTTCGGGCTCGGGTTCAAGTCCGCTATCTCTAAACCGTTGAACGCGCGTACCACGTACTACAACGAGATTCAGGATTACTGTTTCGATATGTGCCCCGCGTACGTAAACGTTCCGCTGGTCATTGCAGACGACTTCAAGTCCGACCGTATCATCAGCGTTTCCAACGTAGCCGCAGGCGCGTAATAAATTAAAAAGGAGTAGTCAAATATGTTTGTAGACATCAAACTTTATATGACTACGATTGACGAAGAAAATCTGTTTGTGGGGAGTTCACAAGAAAACCGTGAACTCTCCCTCAACAGTTTAAAAGTTCAAACGGAAATCATAAAAGCACCGTTCAATCCTACAGACCCGTTCAGATTGGAAGGGAACTATCTCGAATACCAACGGAAGTATAACTATGCGCGGTTTAAGTATTACGTGAATAACGACGATACCGAGCCGAGCGTGACGAGGTATTATTTCATACGGGATTTCGAGTACGTAAACGATATGGTATGCCGTATGGTTTGCGACGAGGATTTAGTATCCAATATATTCTGGCAGTTGAAATTCGCAAGGTTCTATCCGTCTATGTGTACGTATAACAGCAATAAACTGACGGCGAAAAAGAGAACGTATAAAGAAATCGAAACAACAGAATTATTTAATACTGTATCGGAAAACAACCTTTTATTGAAAAATTCTAAATATGCTTTGGGATTTGTGATATTCTCATGTTTAGTAGATAAATTTCAAACATATTGGGACCCTGAATTTGATACTTATACAGAAAATGGATTGATGTATCCGTTTTATAATGTGATACTACCGTTTATCTATGATACACAGACCGAAAGTATCATACAGGGAAGAGAACAACCTCAATTTTATTTTAAAAATTCAGGCGGAACTGAAACTGAAATTTTTAATATCTCGCATTTTCAAGAGTTCGCATCAAACCTTTTAGCAGGGTTCAAGATAATTTCGTCGATGATTACTACAAGTACAAAAGGTCTTGCGGGATTTTCAATAAACAGTACTTCAGACCCGACAAAAATTGTTATAAATCAAGTAAACGATGGATACGAATTTAAACTACAACCGTTGACAACGGGCGGTGATAACCCACAGCCGACAAGCGTGAAAGCACTCACTGTAAAAAAAGGGAATACCACGCAAGTTTTGCTGAACTCTCTTTCGATAGACGAATACAGTGTGCCCGCCTATAAAAAAGCGAATATTCTTGCGGGAAGTTCAACCATCGAACTCGATTTAAGGCGTATAAACCAAGCGACACCGATTTACTTTGAACAGTCTTTGCTCCCGCCATACGTATACACGGTATCGTGGGTAGACGAAGCGAACCAATATACGGCGAATAACTTTAACCAAGGTCAAACTGATACTGCGTTCATGGATTATAAAGAACAGTACGCAGAATGGTACCGCTCTAACTATAATGCGCAGATAACAGGATTAAAAGTAAAACAACAGACGGAACAGGGAAATCTTGGAATACGTACGGCAACAGGCTTAGCATCTACTATATTAGGAATAGGGACTACATTAGTAGGCGGAAATATTTCAGCAAGTATAAATAAAAACATGGCAGCACCGCCACTTGCGGGATTAAACGCGATAAAACAAGCGGGAAATTTTGCGCTCGATACCATGGGAAATTATATGACGCTGAACAACAACCAAGCGAAAGAAAGGAAACTACAGGAACTCCAAATACAAGATATACGGAATACGCCTGATAACGTATCGTTTAATTCTTCATTGGGAGTATATATCAGAACGAAACAATACGTAAGGCTTATGAGATATGAAAACGTATTTTTAGATCAAATAAAAGCATACCACAAGGCTTACGGTTTCGAAAGCATGATTGATATTTCCGACAGTTTCCAACAGCATACTATTTTCGATTACTACCGCGCGGACGATACCGTATTGAACACCGATGAGGTTTTCCTCGATGAGATGGAACGAAGTCAGGTAGAAGATACGTTTTCGAAAGGTGTGCGCGTGTGGTATGACTATAACAACATGAAAAACTTTACTATAGAAAATCCAGAAAAGGCGGTGTAAAATGGGAAAACTAAACGACAGGCTTATGCAACTCGAGGCCGCCAATAATAAATCGCAAAAGGATAACCAAATCCTGCGCGAGCAAATATTTAAACTGACCGCACAGGCGGCGCGCGCAAAGGTCGAGAAAAGCGATAGGGCGAAACTCCGCAATCATGTGAAACGGCTATACATGAACTCGTTCCAGGAAACGGCTATATCCATTTTCGATTGGCAGAACTTACCTGAGCCAAAGGAAATCGTAGGCGGTACAAGGTTCGACAGTAAACGTATCGAAAGCATGATTGCACGGTGCGGACGCGTGGCGATATTCCCGTATTATTACTCGTTCCCAAATCTTGACGGACATATGGTACGGAAAAAAACATACCTCGCGTTACCGTTTACGGGCTCTTACGGGCTCGACTGCTACGGTGAGTTCGGCGTGGTGCGTCCTTACGCGGCGTTTGGCGGGTCGCAGTATTTCAAAGACATGATAGTCAACAAAGACTGCGTTATCGTTTCCGATTTCTTCTTCCCTACGCTTACGGCGGGTAACACATCGTTCACAGTATTTCAGGCGATAGAACTGTACGCCGCGATGGTAGCCGACTGCGAAGTAGCGAAAAAGGTCAACCGAAACTGGATAAAACTTCCAATGCTGTTCGGTATCGATACAAGCGATGAGGATACTATCAAGACCGCCAACGCATTGTCTTTGGAAATCAAACAGTTACTGCTTGCGACCGAGGATAACGAGGACGCTTTCGTATCCAGAGTAGTTCCGTATCTCAAAACGCTGAGCACCAATGCACAGTATTTCGGGAAGGAGTTATCCGAGGAAATCAAGAACTACAAAAACGAAATGTTCGAGTTCCTCGGCATAGCGCATAACCAAAACGAAAAGAAAGAACGGCAGATAACTTCCGAAATCGAAGTCACGGCGGACCAATACAACATGAATATAACCAAACGCCTGAAAAACCGTACCGATGCGTTGGAACAGGCAAAAAGGCTTTGGCCTGAGGATTGGGGCGGCGTGAACATAAAAGTAAACCTGAACGGGTTCAACGAAAAGGAGGAGAAGAAAGATGGCGAATTTGACGCTGACGCTGAAAGAGATTGATTTGATTATCGGCGGAATTACTTCTCCCCGTGAACCGCATCAAGGTGTATTCGATATGTGCTCGGGCGATATCAACGTGGAGTACCTCGGGGAAAACTGGGGTACTTCCGATATCGAAACGCTCATCATGAACGAGTATGCGTTCCGTGAAATGGCATTCGAAACTATTGACGAGTTTCAGCAGTATTTCACAAACATATGGCACCGTGGGTTCTACATCATGAAACAGAACGTAGAAAACGCGCAAAAAATGACATTCCAAGACCAATCCGAAGAGTATTCCGAGAACACGAGTGCGAAGTCTACATCGACTACGAGCGCGAGCGGGGACAGTAAGTTTACGAACGTGCCGAACCAGTACAAAAAGGAAACGGACGCAGGGCTTACCTCAAGGAATATGAATACTTCAGAAGGAACGGGTCAAAGTTTAGGTTCTGGCGAGCGTACGTTTAACTCGACCAAAACGGGGAACCCGTTCGAAAAATGGCTCGCGTACTCGGAGCAGAACCGTAACATTATTTATAAATTCGTAGATAGTTTCAATCCCATATTCATAAATACCGTTACTATACAAAATTTCTATAGGAGATATCTCGATGGCTACAATAAATGATAAGACGTACTCTGCATCGGAACATGAGCCTAAAACCGTCGCGGAACTGCTGTACCGCATGGAATTGATGCTGAAACAGGCGTTATTGCTCGGAGGGTTAAACTATAAAGGGATATACGATAGCGCAACAGTATACAGCAAAAACGACGCTGTTGTATATGCAGAAGACGGTCAAGGCTATGTACATGTAGGGGAAACCGATACAACTGGAGTTCCGCCTACAGATACAAGCGTATGGGAAATCTATGTAAGCGGCGTGCCGGGTGTTCCTGGGAAAGACGGACGAGGCGTTCAATCAGTACAAATCGTGGAGGTTTAATAAATGGCTACAAGAACTTATGAAATAAAAGGTAAATACACAGACGGCACCGATTATACCGCGGGTACGTTTACTGTTTCAGACGGTACGAACGGAACCAACGGTACGAACGGGAAAAGTGCGATAACATATTTATTAACTATTGAAACAGAACAACCCTTCCAAGGTGCACAAAAAACGTTGCTTTTAGAAAATTTTTCATCGCAAGAATTAGAATTTAACGATACATTTTTTTCGGTATGCAAATACGATACGGATAAATCTTATATAGGAATATGGGTTGTTCAATCCGTTGTAGAAAGTAACGTGACTTGTGTTCTTATTTCATTTATTATTACAACGGGTGCTACAGGTTCGCCAGGGACAAACGGTACCGATGGTAAAAACGGTAATGACGGTGTAGGGTTCTATTACACCACGGACGCATCGACAGGAACGAGCGGGATATCTACATTGCTTTCAAATATTATGCCGAGCGGAATAAAGGTAGATGATTTTCTCGTGAATGCAAACGGAAAAGTATGCCAAGTTACTGAAATAAGCGGTACAAATGTTTCCGCGCAATACCGTACATCTATTAAAGGCGCAACGGGTGCAACAGGTTCGCCAGGTGCTACGGGAAAAGGCATCGCGTCCGTACAAGTAGTTGAGGTGTAATTATGGCAAAATTTGAATTAAAGGGGAAATACACCGATGGTTCCGACTGGACAGCAGGTACTTTCGATGTGCCTACAAGTCTAAAGTACCAACATAATATTTGTATGAAAACAGACGGAGCATATGCTATTTCATTTCAAGTAGTATCTGACATCGCACGTAAATATGTCACAATTTCGCAACTTAAAGATTTGTTTTCTGAATTAATCGACTACCCCGCATCGGGTCTTGTTTTAGTCGGGACCGAATATAAGAATGTGTGGTCAATTAAAAAGATAACAAATATTATGTATATTCAGCCGTGGGAAGGTGCATCAAGCGCCGCATATACTTTGGCTGATACAGCAATGATAACACAAGATACTGTTGTAA
>OGRD01000953.1_pt1 | contig 12755 bp, 10 predicted proteins | sample 1553441 | NCBI WGS metagenome assembly OGRD01 (sample SAMEA2580106, study PRJEB22360) | human gut metagenome | biome: human gut; feature: human-associated habitat; material: faeces | place: Denmark | collected 2008/2010
CCTGACGCTGCAGCTGCTGGAGCTGGGTCGGCCGGTGGTGGTGGCCCTGAACATGATGGATGAAGTGCGCAGCCACGGAGATTCCATCGATCTGGCCGGGCTGGAAAAGGGATTGGGCGTGCCGGTGGTGGCCATCTGCGCCCGGAAGGGCGAGGGCATCGACGAACTGGTGAGCCGGGCTATGGAGGCGGCGGAAAACAAGACCGTGCCCCCGAAGCTGGACATCTGTGACGGCGAGGCCCATACGGCGCTGCACGCCATTGCCCATCTGGTGGAGGACGAAGCGAGGGAGCATCATATGCAGCCCCGCTACATCGCCACCAAGCTCTTCGAGGGCGACAAGCCGCTGGAAGAAGAACTGGGTCTGAGCGAGGAGACCCGGCACATCATCGAGGAAATTCTTTCCTCCATGGAAAAGGCCGTGGGCATGGAGCGCGCCGCCGTCATGGCGGACACCCGCTACCGCTTCATCGAAAAGCTGCTGTCCACCTGCTTTAAGCGGGGACAAACGGATGAAAATACGCTGACCGACCGCATCGACAACGTGCTGACCCATCCGCTGCTGTCCATTCCCGTGTTCCTGCTGATGATGTTTTTGGTGTTTTTTCTCACCTTCGGGCCGGTAGGCAGCTTCTTTGCCGATGGATTCGCTCTGCTGATCGACAGCGGCGTGGGGCTGATCGCCCGGGCGCTGCGGAATGCGGGCGTGGCCGAATGGGTGCAGGACCTGGTCGTGGGCGGCGTGCTGACCGGCGTAGGCAGCGTGCTCAAGTTCCTTCCCACCATCGTGATCCTGTTTCTGCTGCTGTCCATTCTGGAGGACAGCGGCTATATGGCCCGGGCAGCTTTCCTGATGGATAAGCCCCTGCGCAAGCTGGGCCTGAACGGCCGCAGCTTCATCCCCATGATGATGGGCTTCGGCTGCAACGCCGCCGGGGTTACGGGCTGCCGCATAATCGACGCTCCCCGCGAGCGTCTCATGGCGGCGGCAACGAACGGTTTTGTGCCCTGCAACGGCAGATTTCCGACGCTGATATCGCTGATCTCCCTGTTTGTCGCAGGCGCTCTGCCCGCTCCGTTTAACTCGTTTGCGGGCGCCGCTCTGCTGACGCTGCTGATAGTTCTGTCCGTCCTCATGACGTTTGCCGCCTGCTCTCTGCTCTCGAAAACAATTCTCCGCGGCGTGCCGTCATCCTTTACGCTCGAGCTGCCGCCGTATCGCCGCCCGCAGATAGGCAAAGTCATTGTGCGTTCGATTTTTGACCGCACGCTGTTTGTGCTCGGACGCGCCGCGGCGGTCGCGGCTCCTGCGGGGCTTATAATATGGATAACCGCGAACATAAAGCTAAACGGCACGAGTATTTTTTCTTACTGCTCCGATTTTCTTGACCCGATAGCGCGGCTTTTCGGCATGGACGGGGTTATTCTTACGGCATTTATTCTCGGCTTCCCCGCCAACGAGACCGTTGTGCCTATAATGCTCATGGGCTATCTCGCGGACAGCAGCATTTCGCAGACGGACGGCGCGGCTCTGCACTCGCTGCTGACGGCGAACGGCTGGGATATCGGCACGGCGATATGCGTAATAATATTCATGCTCTTTCACTGGCCGTGCTCCACGACGCTCATAACCGTAAAAAAAGAGACGGGCAGCATGAAGTGGACTCTTATCGCCGCACTTCTGCCGACCGTCGCAGGGCTTATATTATGTTTTGCCGTGTCTCACATTTTCGCGCTTATCTGACGGAGAACCGCGGGTATCTCCGAAAGAGTCTTTACGGTAAAGTCGGGTTTTATGCCGCCGTCATTCGGGAGCCCCTTGGGATTGAACCAGACAGTCGCTATATCGGCGTTTATTCCGCCCTTTATATCGGAGCTGAGGCTGTCGCCGACTATTACCGTCTCGGCGCGGGAAAAGTCCGGTATCTTCGCAAAGCAGATATCAAAAAATTCCCTGTCCGGCTTATTGACTCCGAGAAGCTGAGATATAAATATGCCGTCCATATACTTTGCGATTCCGGAGCTGCTTATCCTGCGCTCCTGCACCTTTGCCGTACCGTTTGAGACGATATAGAGCCTGTATTTTCCGTGCAGCTCTTCGAGCAGCTCGGGCGCGCCGGGGATAAAATAATGCCCTACCCCGAGCATATTTTCATAGTATGCGGTGGCCTCCTCGGGATCGCGCTCAACGCCTATCGTTTCAAACAGCTCGCGGTAACGCCCGACCTTGACCTCCTCGCGCGAAAGCTCTCCGAGCTCAAGGCGCTTCCAGTGCGCCGCATTTATCGAGCTGTAAAGCGCCAGCGTCTCCTCCGTGGGATCGACGCCGAAATGCACAAGCGTCTTTGTGAGCGCTATTTTCTCCGCCTTGTGAAAGTCAAACAGCGTATCGTCCAAGTCAAAAAGCACATTTCTTATCATCGCAAGCCTCCGCATTTTTCTAACCATTATACCACCCGCTCTGCCTTCGGAAAGTATGCGCGGGAATTTTTTAGAAATATTTTTCGCCGCCCGGTGATTGTTCACAGTTTGTTTAAATTCGGGTGGTAGGATTGTCGTGTTTGGAATAAGGGGTCATTGGGAGGCCTTGCAAGAAATGAACAGCACGACGGAAAGAAGAAGAAAAAAAGCACTTCTTATTGTCAATCCCTGCGCGGGAAAGAACAGGACAAGAGCAAATCTCAGCGAGATAGTGGACGCTTTTCCCGACGGCGTATTTGACTTCACCATCAAATACACCACCTGTCAGGGCGACGCCATAAACATAGCACGCGATTTCGCCCGGGAGCATGACCTCGTTATCTGCTGCGGCGGAGACGGCACGCTCAACGAAACTATAAACGGGCTGATGAGCGCGGGGGTGTCTGTTCCGATAGGCTATCTGCCTATGGGCTCGACCAACGACCTCGCCGCGACGCTCGGTATACCGACAAAGCTCAAAGAGGCCGCCGAGCTTATCGCCTCGGGACACACAAACGGCTACGACGTCGGCGACTGCAACGGGCATCAGTTCTCATATGTAGCCTGCTTCGGCCCCGGCACAAAGATATCCTACAGCACCCCGCAGAAGATGAAAAATCTTCTCGGATACAACGCATATATGATAAACGGCTTTTTCCTGCATCTCATTCCCGCCCTTGCGGATGTAAAGCCAAGGCATATAAAAATCGAATATGACGGAAATGTGTTGGAGGACGATTTCTATTTCGGCTCGTTTTCAAACTCGACGTCCGTCGCGGGACTTTTCAAGTTCGACAAGAACGATATAAAGCTTGACGACGGCAAGTTCGAGCTTCTGCTCGTGCGCAAGCTCTCAAGCCCGCTCGCGGCGTTCGGTATGCTGCACAGAATAATGAAGCGCGATTTCGACGGGGATTCGCTTATATTCATAAAGGCTTCCGAAGTAAAATTCACTTTCGAAAAGCCCGAAGAATGGACTCTCGACGGAGAATGCGGCGGCTCGACAACACAGGTCGATTTAAAGGTCCTTAACCGCGCAGTGAGCATATTCTCGCCCGAAAACCCGATGTTTTCATCCCAAGAAGAAAAAGAAGAAGCAACAGTATAAAAGGCAAAAACTTTATCCGCAGGCTCGCTCTGCGGATTTTTTTGTTTTTAAAATTGCCGACGTTTTCTTGCGCCGAGTCTTATAATTTTGTAGATTTTACGGAGTGTATGTGGTATTATATTTACATATATAAGTGCTTTCGCCGCCGAACGCACGGCATAACTCACAGGAGGACGCAGCATGAATCTTGTTCATTTGAAATATGCAGTCGAGGTAGCCGAAACGGGGTCTATAAACAAGGCCTCCGAGAAGCTCTATGTCAGCCAGCCGAACCTCAGCAGGGCGATAAAGGAGCTTGAGGCGAGCCTCGGTGTAACGATATTCGACCGAAGCGCCAAGGGTATGGTGCTGACGCCCGACGGCGAGGTTTTTGTGCGCTACGCACGCTCGATACTTCGACAGGTCGACGCTATAGAAACGGTATTCAGCAACGGCTCAACCGAGAAGAAAAAATTCTCGATATCCGTGCCGAGAGCGAGCTACGTGACCGACGCTTTTGCCGAATTTTCAAAGCTTCTCGACAGGGATACTCCGGTCGAGGTGTTCTATAAAGAAACAAACTCCATGCGCTCAATGAAGAATATTCTTCAGGACGAATACAAGCTCGTCATAATCCGCTACGCCGAGAATTACGACAAGTATTACAAATCCACCTTCGACGAAAAGGGACTGACCTACGAGCTCATCACGGAGTTTCAATATGTCCTGCTCATGAATAGAAAAAGCCCGCTCGCAGATAAAGAAAATATCACCTTCGACGACCTCAAAAATCTCATCGAGATAGCGCACGCCGACCCGTATGTGCCCTCACTGCCGCTGTCCGAGGTCAAGAAAGAGGAGCTGCCCGACAATTCCCAGAGACGAATATTCGTATTCGAGAGGGCGAGCCAATTCGAGCTGCTCTCGCGCAATCCCGACACTTTCATGTGGGTCTCCCCCATTCCGCAGGAGCTGCTCGACAGATACGGGCTCATTCAGCGCGTCTGCCCGGAGAACACGCGCAAATATAAAGACGTTCTGGTTCACCGCAAGGACTATGAGCTGACGGCGCTCGACAACATGTTCATCGAACAGCTCGTCAAGGCCAAGAGAAAAATTTTCGAATAAAGGAGACTTCGCTATGAAATGGTTCATAGCTTCCGACATTCACGGCAGCGCATACTACTGCCGCAGAATGCTTGAAAGATATAAAGAAGAGAATGCCGACCGCCTGCTTCTGCTCGGCGACGTACTCTATCACGGCCCGCGCAACGACCTGCCGAATGGCTACGCGCCCAAAGAGGTCATTGAAATGCTCAATGCTATCAAGGATGATATACTCTGCGTGCGCGGCAACTGTGAGGCGGAGGTTGATCAGATGGTGCTGAAGTTCCCCGTCCTTGCCGACTACGCGATAATAGACCTCGGAGACAGCTTAATCTACGCGACGCACGGACATATATATAACGAAAACAACCTCCCGCCGCTTAAATGCGGAGACGTGCTTCTGCATGGCCACACCCATATTCCTGAGTGCACAGAGCATGAAAATTATATTTATATGAACCCCGGCTCGGTCTCAATACCGAAAGAGAACAGCCATCACGGCTACATGACGCTCGAAAACAAAAAATTTATCTGGAAGGATCTCGACGGAAACGTCAAAAAAGAGTTCGTTTTAAGATAAAAACACCATAAAAAAACAGAATATTCCCTACTATCTGTAAACTACGCCGAATAAAGGTAAAGGTATATCGATATCAATAATATCGATATACAAAAGTCGTAATTCCCTTTCGCTCCGTTATGCGATAGAATAGTATCGGTCAGAAGTCATATTACTACTATTCGGGAGGTGCAGCATGAAAACTACGGACGTGTCCAGAGCCGCTCTGGGGCGCATCCCTGTTTATCTCAGATTTCTCGAGAGCCTGCCGCAGGACACCGAAACCGTTTCGGCAACTGTAATAGCAAAGGAGCTGGGCTTCGGCGAAGTTCAGGTTCGCAAGGATCTCGGAGCGATATGCGGCTCGGGCAAGCCGAGGATAGGATACACCGTATCCGACCTCAAGAAATGCCTCGGCGGCCTCATAGACAGCCGCAACGGAAAGGCGGTCATAGTCGGCGCGGGAAAGCTCGGCAGAGCGCTGCTCGACTACGGCGGATTTTCCGACTACGGGCTTGACATTCTCGCGGCGTTCGACACGGAGGTTCCGCCGAACGGCGAAAGCGAAAAGCCGATATTGCCGCTTGACGGTCTTGCGGATTTCTGCAAGAAAAACAATGTCAGCATCGGAGTTATCGCGGTTCCGGCAGAGGCGGCGCAGGAGGGCTGCGACAAGCTCTGCCAAAGCGGAATAAAAGCCGTTATGAGCTTCGCTCCATGCAGACTCACGGCGCCGGAGGGCGTAGCCGTTCAATACGAAAACATGGCGCTCTCGCTCGCACACCTGAAAGCACAGATAAAACAGTAAAACCGTTTAGGGGGATAAAATCATGAACAACGAAAGAAAAATCATCGACAGCGTTGAAACACTCGAGGCCGCTCTCGCTTCGCTCAAGGAAGCGGAGAAGAAGTTTTCGACTTACACCCAGGAGCAGGTAGATAAAATCTTCCTTGCTGCCGCTTCCGCCGCAAACAAGGCGAGAATACCGCTTGCAAAAATGGCGGTTGAGGAGACCGGCATGGGCGTAGTTGAGGACAAGGTCATAAAGAACAACTACGCTGCAGAATATATTTATAATGCCTACAAAAATACAAAAACCTGTGGTATAATCGAAGAGGACAAGGCTTTCGGCTTAAAGAAGATAGCCGAGCCCGTCGGCGTTATCGCTGCGGTCATCCCCACGACCAACCCGACCTCCACCGCCATATTCAAGTGCCTGCTTGCCCTCAAAACGAGAAACGCTATCATCATCAGTCCCCATCCCCGCGCCAAGCAGTCGACCGCGGCCGCGGCAAAGGTTATCCTCGACGCGGCAGTTAAGGCCGGCGCTCCCGAGGGTATTATAGAATGGATAGACATCCCGAGCCTTGAGATGACGAACCTCGTTATGAAAGAGGCGGATATAATCCTTGCCACCGGCGGCCCCGGAATGGTCAAGGCGGCATATTCCTCCGGCAAGCCCGCAGTCGGCGTCGGCGCAGGCAACACGCCCGCCATCATCGACGAGACGGCGGATATCGTCCTCGCGGTCAACTCGATAATCCACTCCAAGACCTTCGATAACGGCATGATCTGCGCTTCCGAGCAGTCCGTTATAGTTCATCAGAACGTCTATGACGCGGTGAAAACCGAGTTTGCGGCCCGCGGCTGCTACTTCCTCGATCCCGACGAGACGGAGAAGGTCAGAAAGACAATTATCATAAACGGTGCGCTCAACGCAAAAATCGTCGGTCAGCCGGCGGTCAAAATCGCGGAGCTCGCAGGAGTGACCGTTCCCGAGGGCACGAAGATACTCATCGGCGAAGTCGAGAGCGTTGAGCTCTCCGAGGAGTTCGCCCACGAGAAGCTCTCCCCCGTGCTTGCCATGTACAAGGCGGCGGACATTCAGGACGCATTCGGCAAGGCCGAGCGCCTCATTGCCGACGGCGGCTACGGTCACACATCCTCGATATATCTCAACGAAATAACCGAGCACGATAAGCTCGACGAGTTCGCGGCACGCATGAAGACCTGCCGTATCCTCGTCAACACCCCCTCCTCACAGGGCGGCATCGGCGATCTCTACAACTTCAAGCTTGCTCCCTCCCTCACCCTCGGTTGCGGCTCATGGGGCGGCAACAGCGTCAGCGAGAACGTCGGCGTCAAGCATCTTATCAACATCAAGACCGTGGCTGAGAGGAGAGAGAATATGCTTTGGTTCAGAGCACCTGAAAAGGTCTATATCAAGAAGGGCTGCCTGCCCGTCGCTCTCGATGAGCTCAAGAACATCATGGGCAAGAAGAGAGCGTTCATAGTCACCGACAACTTCCTTTACAAAAACGGCTACACCAAGCCGATAACCGATAAGCTCGACGAGATGGGCATAGTACACGCGACCTTCGGCGACGTTGCTCCCGACCCGACGCTCCAGTGCGCCGAAAAGGGCGTTGAGCAGATGAGAGCCTTCGAGCCCGACACGATAATCGCCCTGGGCGGCGGCTCCGCTATGGACGCGGCAAAAATCATGTGGGTTCTCTACGAGCATCCCGAGGCGGACTTCATGGATATGGCAATGCGCTTCATGGATATCCGCAAGCGCGTCTACACCTTCCCGAAGATGGGCGAAAAGGCGTATTTCATCGCTATCCCGACCTCGGCAGGTACCGGCAGCGAGGTAACTCCCTTCGCCGTTATCACCGACGAGACAACGGGCATTAAATATCCCCTCGCAGACTATCAGCTCATGCCCAACATGGCAATAGTTGACACCGACTTCCACATGAGCGCCCCCAAGGGACTGACCGCCGCCTCCGGTATCGACGCAGTCACCCACGCGCTCGAGGCCTATGCCTCCGTTATGGCGACCGACTACACCGACGGACTCGCAAAGCAGGCGCTCAAGGTCATATTCGACTACCTGCCCAGAGCATATGAGAACGGTCAGACCGATATCGAAGCCCGCGAGAAGATGGCTAACGCCGCAACGATGGCCGGTATGGCATTCGCAAACGCATTCCTCGGCGTCTGCCACTCCATGGCGCATAAGCTCGGCGCTTATCACCACCTCCCCCACGGCGTTGCCAACGCGCTGATGATCGAAGAGGTTCTCCGCTTCAACGCTGCCGAGGCTCCCGCAAAGATGGGCACCTTCCCGCAGTACGATCACCCGCACACCCTTGCCCGCTACGCAGAGGTTGCCGACAGCCTCGGACTCGGCGGCAAGAACGACAAGGAGAAGCTTGAGAGACTTATAAAGGCCATAAACGAGCTCAAGGAGCGCGTCGGAATAAAGAAGAGCATAAAGGACTACGGCATTGACGAGAAATACTTCCTCGAAACTCTCGACGAGATGACCGAGAACGCATTCGACGATCAATGCACCGGCGCAAACCCGAGATACCCGCTCATGAGCGAGATAAAGCAGATGTACCTCAACGCATACTACGGCAAGAAGCATTTTGAAGAGAAGCCCATGCCGACCGAAGCGGACATCGCCGAGGACGACAGCGCTCACAACTTCAAGCAGGCCTACCGCAGAGCGGAAAACGGCAAGAACAAGGCATAAGGAGGGTTCACAATGAATCTTGACAGAATTATAGCAGTAAGAAACAACAAGACGGTTTACCGCGACGGCGATCGCTGCCTCAAGGTTTTTAACGAGGGTTATTCCAAGGCAGACGTGCTCAACGAGGCGCTCAATCAGGCGCGTATCGAGGAGACGGGGCTCAACATTCCCAAGGTCCTCGAGGTTACGGTCATCGACGGCAAATGGACGATAGTGTCCGACTATATCAAGGGCAAGACGCTCGCGCAGCTGATGCAGGAGAATCCCGAGAAGAAGGACGAATATCTCAACCTCTTCGTGGATATCCAGCTTGAGATACAGTCAAAGACCTGTCCCCTGCTTAACAAGCTCAAGGATAAGATGAACAGGAAAATCTGCCAGACAGACCTTTCCGCAACGGTCAGATATGACCTGCACACCCGCCTTGAGTCTATGCCAAAGCACAACAAGGTCTGCCACGGCGACTTCAACCCCTCGAACGTTATAATCACCGACGACGGCACGCCCTATATCATAGACTGGTCGCACGCCACTCAGGGCAACGCCTCCGCCGACGCCGCACGCACCTATCTCCTTTTCTGGCTCAACGGGGATATCGACGCGGCAAAGAAGTATCTGAATCTTTTCTGCGAGAAGAGCGATACCGCAATACAGTATGTCCAGAAATGGATGCCCATCGTCGCCGCATCACAGACGGTAAAGGGCAACGCTGCTGAGCGCGAATTCCTTCACTCGTGGATCGATGTTGTTGACTACTCGTGAAAGAGGTGAAACAAATGAAAATAACCGTTTGCATCGGCTCCTCCTGCCACATAAAGGGCTCGCGCCAGGTTGTCGAACAGCTCCAGTATCTTATAAAAGAGAACGACCTTAACGACAAGGTTGAGCTCTCCGGCACCTTCTGCATGGGCAAATGCCAGCAGGGTGTGTGCGTCACGGTAGACGACGACTTCTTCTCCGTGAAGCCCGACACGGTCAGGGATTTCTTCAACGAAAACGTTCTTGCAAAGGTTTGAAGCATATGATTATCCAGATTTGCGTAGGCTCCGCCTGCCACCTCAAGGGCTCGGAAAAGTTAGTCGGGCTGTTTGAGGACGCTCTGAAAAAATATGACCTCGAAAACGATGTTACACTTGCCGGCAGCTTCTGCACCGGCAGGTGCAACCGAGAGGGCGTGACCATATCGGTTGACGACGATGTATATACCGGAATAACGCCCGAGGGGTTCAACAGCTTCTTCGAGGAGAAGGTACTAAAACGGATAAGGGAAGAGAGGGTGTGACGGCATGGACTGCCTGACTCTTAAAAAATCCAACTGCAAAAACTGTTATAAATGCATACGCCATTGCCCGGTGAAGTCTATTCGCTTCTCGGGCAATCAGGCATATATTATCGGCAACGAATGTATCCTCTGCGGACAGTGCTTTGTCGTGTGCCCGCAGGATGCAAAGCAGATAGTTGACGAGACCGAGAAGGTAAAAGTCCTGCTCCAGGGCAGCGACCCGGTCATCGTCAGCTTAGCCCCGTCCTTTATAGCGAACTATGAGGGCGTGGGCATAAACGCTATGCGCGACGCGATAAAAAAGCTCGGCTTTTTCGACGCCGAGGAGACCGCCGTCGGCGCAACAATAGTCAAGACAGAATATGAGCACATGGTAGACAGCGACACGAGGGATATCATAATCTCCTCCTGCTGCCACTCCGTCAACCTGCTCATTCAAAAATATTTTCCGGCGGAGCTGCCGTATCTCGCAAATGTGCTCTCCCCCATGCAGGCTCACTGCAAGGATATAAAGCGCAGATATCCGAACGCAAAGACCGTTTTTGTCGGCCCCTGCGTTGCCAAAAAGGATGAGGCGCAATACTATGAGGGCATAGTTGACGCGGTTCTGACCTTTGACGAGCTGACAAGCTGGTTTAAATCGGCGGACGTTGAGCTTAACCGCGAGACGGACTCCGACGAGCACAGCCGCGCGCGCTTTTTCCCGACGACCGGCGGCATACTCAAGACCATGGCGCAGGATAATCCGAAATACACCTATATGGCGATAGACGGCGTCGAGAACTGCATAGCCGCGCTCAAGGATATTGAGGATGGCAAGATACATAACTGCTTTGTTGAGATGTCCGCCTGCTCCGGCAGCTGCATAGGCGGCCCGGTAATGGAGAAATTCCACCGCGCGCCCGTCAAGGACTACATGGCGGTAGCTCAGTTCGCGGGCAAAAAGGACTTTGAGGTCGAGCAGCCCGACAGCTACGCGCTGCAGAAGAACTTCACGGTCATCGAGCGCAAGCTTCAGCCCCCGTCGGAGGCCGAAATAACCGAGATTCTTCACCGCATGGGCAAAACAAAGCCCTCGGACGAACTCAACTGCGGCTCCTGCGGCTACAACACCTGCCGCGAAAAGGCTATCGCGATATATCACGGCAAGGCCGAGATATCCATGTGCCTGCCCTATCTCAAGGACAAGGCCGAGAGCTTTTCGGACAACATCGTGCGCAACACTCCGAACGGACTTATTCTCCTCAACGAAAAGCTTGAGGTTCAGCAGATAAACAAGGCTGCGCTCAAAATCATGAATCTCCGCTCACCCTCCGATATTCTCGGAGACGGCGTTGTGCGCGTGCTCGACCCGCAGGATTTCCTCACCGTTCTTCAAACGGGCAGAAATATACACGACAAGCCCATGTACCTCGCCGAATACGACAAATATGTTGAGGAAACTATAATATACGATAAGGAATACCGCCTGCTCATCTGCATAATGCGCGATGTTACGCAGGAGGAGACGGTGCGCGAGCAGAAAGAAAACATCAGCCGCCAGACCGTCGAAATAGCCGACAAGGTCGTTGACAAGCAGATGCGCATCGTTCAGGAGATTGCGTCCCTGCTCGGCGAGACTGCGGCGGAAACCAAGATAGCGCTATCCAAGCTCAAGGAGTCGATCAGCAATGAATAACCTCTGCGCCGAGATAGGCTGGAAGAGTATAAACCACGAGGGCGAACAGCTCTGCGGCGACCACGTTGACATAATTGAACAGGACGAAAATTCAACTGTCATCGTGCTCGCGGACGGACTCGGAAGCGGCGTAAAAGCCAGCATTCTCTCCACCCTCACCTCAAAAATAATATCTACCATGATGGCCGAGGGTCTGCCGCTCGAGGAGTGCGTGTCAACCATAGCCGCAACGCTGCCGATATGCTCGGTGCGCGGAGTCGCCTATTCGACCTTCACCATCATACATCTCATAAACAACGAAACTGCCGAGATAATACAGTACGACAATCCGCACGTTATAATGATACGCGACTGCGAGCCGTTCAAATATACGGAGACGGAGCTCAGCATCGGCGGAAAGAGCATTTTCAAGTCGCAGATAAAGCTGCAGGAGGGTGATGTTTTCGTTGCGATGAGCGACGGCTGCCCGCACGCGGGAATCGGAACGGCTTTCAACTTCGGCTGGAAGCGCGACGATATTGCGGACTTCATGTCCTCTCTCGTGCCTGTCGGCTACACGGCGAAAACGCTCTCCACCATGCTCATTGACGAATGCAACAAGCTCTACGGCAGTCATCCCGGAGACGACGCGACGGCGTGCGTAGTCAAAATACGCAAGCGCGAGCCGATGAATCTGCTCTTCGGCCCGCCGCGCAATCCCGACGACTGCGACCGCATGATGTCGCTGTTCTTCTCTAAGGAGGGCAAGCACATCATCTGCGGCGGCACTACCTCCTCAATCGCCGCAAAATATCTCGGCAAACCGCTCAAGGCGAGCCTCAATTTTGAGCAGAGCGACGTTCCGCCCATAGCGGAGATCGAGGGAGTCGATTTGGTGACAGAGGGCGTCATAACGATAAACAAGGTCATCGAATATGCCAAAGACGCTCTGGGCAAAAACGAGCTGTATGAGGAATGGGGCTTTAAGCGCGACGGCGCTTCTCTCATATGCCGAATGCTGTTCGAGGAGGCTACCGACATCAACTTCTATGTCGGCA
>OGRD01000957.1_pt1 | contig 12740 bp, 9 predicted proteins | sample 1553441 | NCBI WGS metagenome assembly OGRD01 (sample SAMEA2580106, study PRJEB22360) | human gut metagenome | biome: human gut; feature: human-associated habitat; material: faeces | place: Denmark | collected 2008/2010
TGGCATGGAACCCTTTTCGGTGTGTCACCGCCCCCACCCCCCGCCATAATGGTGGCCTGCGCCTTCTGGCGGCTCTCCTGCAAGCCCTGCTCCACCAGCAGGACATCCAGTCTTGTTTTATTGCTCATGGCACGCCTCCTTCAACGCGGCCGCCACGCTTGCCGCATCCAGTCCGCACTGGGCATACAGCTGCGGCACGGTGCCGTGACAGGGGATGGTGTCCCCCAGGTTCTTCAAAATAAGCCGCTCCGGCATCCGGCCACGCTGAGCCAGAATGGCCGTCAGCCACTGGCCTACACAGCCGCTGCCCACGCAGTCCTCCAGCACTAGCAGGCGCTTTTCACTGCCCAGCGCCGCCAGCACCGCGTTGCCGTCCAGCGGCGCGATGGCGTTCAGCTTCACCACCCGGGTCTCGACCCCCGCTTCATGCAGCAGCTCCGCCGCCGCCAGCGCTTCGTTGATCAGGACGCCGTAGGTCAGGATGGTGCAGTCCGCTCCCGGACGCACCTGCGTAAAGGTCTCATTGCCGCAGCAGTCCTGATACGCACCCTCGCCGCCGCGGGGATAGCGGACAGCAACAGGGCCGGTCAGCTCCAACACCGCCCGTCGCAGCATCTGCCGCAGCTCGGCAAAGCTGGCGGGGCACAGCACCGTCATGTGGGGCACCTGAGAGAGATACAGGGCATCGAAGCAGCCGTGGTGCGTCTCGCCGTCAGCGCCCACGAGACCCGCCCGGTCAACGCCCAGCACCACATGCAGGCCATCCAGCGCCACATCCTGAAGCAGCTGGTCGTAGCCCCGCTGCAAAAAGCTGGAGTATACGGCAAACACCGGGACAAGTCCCTGCTTCGCCATGCCGCCCGCCATGGACACGGCATGTCCCTCGGCAATGCCTACGTCAAAAAGGCGGTCGGGATATTTCCGGGCGAACTCCGTCAGTCCGGTGCCCTCCTGCATGGCGGCGGTGATGGCGCATACGCGCCCGTCCTCCCCTGCCAGCGCGGTCAACTCCTGGCCGAACACGTGGGAGAAATCCATTTTTGCAGTACGCAGTGGCTTACCGGTGACCGGATCAAAGGGCGATACGCCGTGATAGTCGGCGGGGCGCTCCTCGGCGGGAGAATAGCCCTTCCCTTTTACAGTGCGCACATGCAGCAGCACGGGACAGCGCTGCTCCCGCGCCCATTGCAGAGATTGCGTCAGCGCTTCCACATCGTGTCCGTCCACCGGACCCATGTAGGAAAAGCCCATACTCTCAAACATAGAACTGTCCGGCAGCAGCGTCTTTTTCAGCGCCGTCTTGATGTCATGGCTGACGTGATAGAGCTTTCCGCCCACCGGGCCGTTCCCCAGCAGCTGGCGGTAACGCTTCTTGAATTCATAGTAGCCCGGCTTCGTCCGCAAACGGGACAGATGGCGGCTGACCGCGCCCACATTGGGAGCGATGGACATGCCGTTGTCATTCAAAATGACGATCATGGGCTCGCCGGAGGCTCCGGCGTTATTCAGCCCCTCAAAGCTGAGACCGCCGCCCAGTGCACCGTCACCGATCAGAGCGATCACGTCGTAGCTTTCATGGCGCATGGTGCGTGCTTTCGCCATGCCCAGCGCCACCGACACAGAGTTGGAAGCATGTCCTGCCATAAAGGCGTCGTGAACGCTCTCATAGGGCTTGGGGAAGCCGGAAAGCCCGCCAAACTGCCGCAGGGTATCCATCTGCTCCCGGCGGCCCGTTAAAATTTTATGCACATAGCACTGGTGTCCTACGTCGAACACCAGCCGGTCGCGGGACGTGTCAAACACCCGGTGGATGGCGACAGTCAGCTCCACCACGCCCAGATTGGATGCCAGATGGCCGCCGGTCTTTGCCACGCTGTGCACCAGAAAGGCACGCAGCTCATCGCAAAGCTGACGGGTCTGGGTACTGTTCAGCCGCTTCACATCGGAGGGGCTGTGGATCGATTCCAGCATCAGGGGTCATTCCTCATTTCAGCGATAGAGATGCAGCGCGTGCATGATCCGCGCCACCCGGTACACCACGGCGGTACATTCATTGATGGCCACCTTCTTGAACAAAGCCTTGCCGCCGATGGTCAGGCCGGAGATCAGCGCCGTCACACCGATGGAGATCATCACGTTGGTGGTGCTGAGATCCCGCTGCAGGGCAGCCACGATCACCGCCGCGGTAGAACCGCTGACGATGCCGCAGATATCGCCCACCACGTCGTTGCACACGGAGCTGACGCGGTTGGCGTTGGACAGCAGGCGAATGGCCTCCTTGCCGCCCTTTTCCTTATGGGCGGCCATGGAGTGAAACGGCTTGGGGTCGGCCGCCGTCACCGCCACGCCGATCATATCGAACACGATGCCCAGGGCGATAAACGCCGCCAGCACAAGGCCCGCCACCACATAGCCCGCTCCGTTCAGCGCAGTAGAGGAGAAAAAACTCAGCAGCGCGCTGAGTATCACCGCCATGAAAAAGACCCGTAAGGGCCAGTGGTCGTTCTTCTTTTTGGGCTTGTTTTTGTCACTCAAGATGAAAAAACCTCATTTCAAAACACCGGACTTACTCCGGCGATCAAAGTCAAAAACTGAACAGGGCAGCATTGGGAGTAAATCTTGCGGCTTAGGTACGGGTTGGATTTCCCCACAGCACGCCTCTCGTCGCCGATCAGGTGGTTTCCCCTTAGGTGCTGTATCACGGCGTTGCCGCGTCGTGATACCCGACTGCCACTTAGTCCGCACTGCAATCCTCCCAAGGCCCCACAGAAATGGACAGCCTAGGTGATTTCCACTGCAGTCACGCCGCCTCTTATCCTCTTTTGCAGGCAGGGTTTCAAGGGAATCGCACGCGGACCCTGGCCGGGGTCTTTGGTGCTTCAGCTCCCCTATTCACCGTGCCCACGCAAGGCAGGCTACTCTGCACACAGCGTTCACGGCACAAAGGCCGGGTAGCACCGCGATGCAGGTTTCTTGCCATCGGGGTCGATGACGTCAACTGCCTCGTACACAGGTCGCTTACCACAGGGGGAGTACGCCTGTGCACAACAGCAGGTCTCCACGGAAGCAGGGTCGGGTCCCTCATGCCATTGAGGGGCGCCCTACATCCGCAGGCGGGCATTTCGCACGCCTCCCTCCAGCACCCACCCCAAACTGGGCGTAAGAAGCAAGCACCAGAGGTTTCACAGTTGTGCCCTTTAAAGGATTTTTAGGCCCTTCTTAGGAGACGGCAGATCTGACTAGGATACTGCGCCGCTGTTCAGTAATTTCATATCATACCACACTTCTCTCCGTTTCGCAACTGGTTTTATGCAGAATATTCTGTATATTTTGACCTCCGCCGCAGCGTGCAGAAGTCTTAATAGAATTTTAACATAATCTTTATAAAGTATTGAAAACTATCTTGCCAAACGCGGAATGCTGTGGTATACTTGGTATACGTACCAAGGACACACAGTTTTTCACCGGAGGACAGCGCCGCGCTCTCCGGCACGCTGAATGTATCACGCTTTATCCATATCTCCTCGTGTAGATTTTAGGCAGAGAAACGGACAGACGCGAAAGCGTCTGTCCGTTTCTCATTTCTTATCGTTATTTCGCCAGCGCCTCGGCCCACTGGCCGTACTTTTCGATGTTGGCGTCACGCTCAGTGGCGTCCTTGCCCTGGGTCAGAATGTAGACCTTGATCTTCGGCTCGGTGCCGGAGGGGCGCACCAGAATGGTGGTGCCGTCCGCCAGCTCATAGCGCAGCACGTTGCTGCCCTTCAGCTCCATTTCGGATACCGCGCCGGTGGCGCAGTCCACCACGCTGCCGTCGGTATAGTCCTTGCGGCGGGCCACAGCCACGCCGGAGATCGCAGCGGGCGGATTCTGGCGCAGGGACTTCATCAGATTCGCCATCTTCTCCAGACCGTCCAGACCAGGCATCACCAGATTGTAGGTCTTTTCGCCGTACCAGCCGTACTTCCTGTACAGCACGTCCAGCGCGTCGTACAGGGTCATACCCTGAGTGGCGTACCACGCGGCCATCTCCGTCAGCAGCAGAGACGCGGTAACGGCGTCCTTATCCCGGACATAGTCGCCCAGCATGTAGCCGTAGCTCTCCTCATAGGAGAACACCACCTTGCCCTGACCGGCAGATTCCAGCTGGTTCTTCTTCTCGGCCATGAACTTGAAGCCGGTGAAGGTATCGTAGCAGGTGACGCCGTGGGCCTCGGCCACCTTGCGGGCCATCTCGGTGGTGACGATGGTTTTCAGCATCACGGGGTTTTTCGGCAGCTTGCCGCTGCGCTTCATGGCGCCGTACAGGTAATCGCTCAGCAGTACGCCGGTCTGGTTGCCGCTGACAGGCTGGAACTTGCCCTCCTTGTTGCGCACCATGATGCCCACGCGGTCGCTGTCCGGGTCGGTGCCCACGATGAAGTCGGCCTTCACCTTGTCGGCCAGCGCAATGGCCAGATAGAAGCCCTCGGGGTTCTCCGGGTTGGGAGACACTACCGTGGGGAAGTCGCCGTCGATGACCATCTGCTCCGGCACGCAGTGCAGATGCCTGATACCCAGACGGGTCAGAGCCTCCGGCACCAGCTTATAGCCGCAGCCGTGGAAAGGGGTATACACCACCTGGAAGGTATCCGCCACCTTGGCGACGGAATCGTAATCGTTGACCATATCCATGACATTTGCCATGAATTTGCGGTCGGTCTCGTCGCCCATGGTCTCGATGAGGCCCGCCTTGACGGCCTCGTCGAAGTCCATGCGCTTCACGCCGGTGAAGATGTCAATCTTCTCCAGCTCGGCGGCGATGGCGGCGGCGTGGTGGGGCGGCAGCTGCGCACCGTCCTCCCAGTAAACCTTATAGCCGTTGTATTCCTTGGGGTTGTGGCTGGCGGTGACGTTGATGCCCGCCTGGCAGCCATACTCCCGCACGGCAAAGCTCAGCTCCGGGGTGGGACGCAGAGACTCGAAGATCCGCACATGGATGCCGTTGGCGGCGCATACCTCGGCGGCGGCCCGGGCAAACTCCATGGAGTGGTGGCGGCAGTCCATGCAGATGGCCACGCCCCGCTTTTTGGCGTCCTCGCCCTCGGCGCAGATCACGTTGGCAAAGCCCTGGGTGGCCCAGCGGATCACGTACACGTTCATCTGGTGCAGACCCACCTTCATGGTGCCCCGCAATCCCGCCGTGCCGAACTCCAGCGGGCCGTAGAACCGGCTCTCGATCTCCTTTTCGTCCCCGGCGATGGACTGAAGCTCCTGCACCTCGTCCGCCGTCAGTGCGCCGCTATGCAGCCACTTTTCGTACTCATTCATGTAATTCAGCATCGTTTTCGTCCTCCTCTACCGCTTCCGCGTTCAGAATATTTTGCGCATCCTCCAGCATGGTCTGGGGCACATACAGCGACGCGCCGTAGCCGGAAAAGCCGTTGATGACCTTTCCTGCGCCGCCCTCTTTTTCGTAGTATTTGAAGCAGGGAATGCCGTAGGCCGCCAGCATGGAGATCATCATGTCGGACTCCGCCGGGGAGTCAAAGGTCTCCTTCAGCAGCACGGCCTTCACCTTTTCGCCGTTTTCCTCCAGCGGCCAGTCCAGCTTCCTTTTGTGGAAATGCCACCCGGAAGCACTGTCCTCCCAGAAATTCTGCGGCAGCTCCCCCTTGTTGAACCAATCAGTCAAAAATCCCATCACGAAACCTCCCTACGTCGTCATTTATGATAGCGCGTGCCCTCCGCGATCTGACACGCCCGATAGATCTGCTCCAGCAGCATCACCCGCGCCAGATGGTGCGGGAACGTCATAGGCGACATGCTCAGCCGCCAGTCTGCCTGCTTCTTCAGCGTTTCGTCCAAGCCGAAGCTGCCGCCGATCAAAAACGTCACCCGGCTCTTTCCCTCCAGCGCGAAGTCCGCCAGCTTTTTCGACAGTGCCTCGCTGGAGCAGGTCTTGCCCTCGATGCACATAGCCACCACCGCGCCGGCCTCCAGCTTCTGCCGGATGGCGTTGGCTTCCGCCGCCAGCGCCTTCTGGATCTCCGCAGGAGAGGGATCCTCTGGCAGACGGGTCTCCGGCAGCTCTATGACGTCCAGCTTGCAGTAGCGGCTCAGCCGCTTGATGTACTCCGCCGCCGCGTCGGCATAAAATTTTTCTTTCAGCTTGCCTACGCACAGCACGGTGATCCGCTGCATATGTCCCCCTCGTAAAAGTAACTCAGCGCCCGCCGGTATCGCCGGGCAGACGCTGAATATGGTGTTGCTTCTCAGCCGATACGGGCCTCGTCCTTTTCTGTTTCCGGTTCGTCCACCATGGAGATATCCGCGCCCACAGCCCGCAGCTTGCCCACGATATCCTCGTAGCCGCGCTCGATATACTGCACATGGCTGATCTCGGTGGTGCCATGAGCCGCCAGCGCCGCGATCACCAGCGCTGCGCCGGCCCGCAGATCGGGCGCCTGCACCGGTGCGCCGGTAAAGTGATCCACGCCCTCCAGCACGGCCACCTTGCCATCCACCTGAATGCGGGCGCCAAGGCGCTTCAGCTCATCCACATACTTGAAGCGGTTATTCCACACGCTTTCGGTAATAAGGCTGGTGCCGTCCGCCAGCGCCAGCACCGAGGCAATCTGGGGCTGCATATCCGTGGGGAAGCCAGGATACGGCATAGTCTTGACATTGGTACGCCGCAAACGGCCGTTACGGCGGATCAGCATTTCATCGCCGTTCTCCTCGATCTCCACGCCCATCTCCATCAGCTTGGCGCTAATGCAGTCCATATGCTTGGGGATCACGTTGCGGATCAGCAGCTCGCCGCCGGTCGCCACCGTCATCGCCATATAGGTGCCCGCCTCGATCTGGTCGGGAATGATGGCGTAGCTGCCGCCGTTCAGGCGCTTAACACCGCGGATCTTGATAGAATCCGTGCCTGCGCCCTTGATATCCGCGCCCATAGAGTTCAGGAAGTTGGCCAGATCCACGATATGAGGCTCGCGGGCGGCATTTTCGATCACGGTGGTGCCTTCCGCCAGCGCCGCCGCCATCATGATGTTCATGGTGGCACCTACCGACACCACGTCCAGATAGATATTCGCACCGCGAAGATGGCCGTTTTTGTCCTTTGCGTTGATGTAGCCGCTCTCCACGGACACCTCTGCGCCCATGGCGGTAAAGCCCTTGATATGCTGGTCGATAGGCCGCACACCAAAGTCACAGCCGCCGGGCATAGCCACTGTCGCCTCGCCAAAGCGGCCCAGCAGCGCGCCCAGCAGGTAATAGCTGGCCCGGATACGCCGCGCCAGCTCATAGCTGGGGCGGGTGGAACGAATGGCGCGGCAGTCCAGCTCCACCGCATGGCGGTTCAGAATACGCACCTTTGCGCCCAGCTCGTCCAGAATGGAAAAAAACAGCGTTACATCGCTGATTTGTGGAATGTTTTCAATACGGCACACGCCGTCCACCATCAAAGCCGCAGGAATGATCGCCACCGCAGCATTTTTCGCGCCGCTGATGGTCACTTCGCCATACAGGGGACGGCCGCCGTTTACAATATACTTATTCAAAATTTGCACCCTCTCTTGATCCGACTTACATAAGGCCCGTGGGCAGCGGTCGGAATACCGTCGCCGGAAGCTCTGTCCGACGCTTATCATGCCCAGGGCGGAAAACTTCATACACCATATGATGTAGAAAGATAAATGCGCACGTACAGCATAAGTATAGCATAAATTTTTACAAAAGCAATATCAACGCCGTAATTTCTGCTGTTTTTTCAAAAGTCCCGTGTGAAAAGCGGAAGAAATGCCTTTTCATGAAAGTATGTTGTAATGTTCAAAAGAATATGCTATACTGTTAGATTGATATAATAGGAATCGTATGGGTATTTTTTTATGCTAGGAGGTCTTTTATCATGAAGATCGTAGTGTTATCCGGCGGCTTCTGCACCGAGCGCCATGTGGGACTGGTCAGCGGCAGCGGCGTGTGCCGCGCCCTGCGGGAAAAGGGTCATCAGGCCATTTTTGTGGATATGTTCATGGGGCTGGAGAATTATCAGGGCAAGCTGGAGGATATTTTTGACGCGCCTGACGGGCTGCTGGAAAAGGTGGCTATCGAGGAGACGGCCCCTGATCTGGAGGCTGTCCGGGCGGCGCGGCAGGACAAAAGCCCCTCCTTGCTGGGCAAGGACGTGCTGAAGGTCTGTGCCATGGCGGATGCGGTATTTCTGGCCATGCACGGCGCCAACGGCGAGGACGGCCGCATTCAGGCCACGCTCGATCTGCTGGGCGTACCCTACACCGGCTCCGGCTATCTGGGCAGCGCCATGGCCATGGATAAGGCCGTGACCAAGCGGATGATGGACTCGCTGGGCATCCGCACCGCCCCGTGGGTGGACGTACATTATAAAAAAGAGGATATTCCCCGCCTGACCCAAGAGCTGATGGTACCCTGCGCGGTGAAGATGGTCAATGGCGGCAGCTCCATCGGCATGGCTCTGCCGGACACCCGCGAGGAGCTGGAGAAGGCCCTCTATGACCTGCTGCCCTATGGTGGACATGTGGTGGTGGAGAAGAAGATCAAGGGCCGTGAAATTCAGATCGCCGTGCTGGGCGACACCTATCTGCCCGCCGTGGAGATCATCCCCAAGGGCGAATACTTCGACTATGTATGCAAGTACCAGAAGGACGGCGCGCAGGAGATCTGCCCCGCTCCTATCTCTGACGAGGAGTGGCGGCAGGTGGGCGAGATGGCCCTGAAGCTCCATCAGGGGCTGGGCCTGTCCGTCTACTCCCGCAGCGACTTCCTGCTGGACGACGAGGGCAAGGCGTGGTGTCTGGAGATCAACACCCTACCGGGCATGACGCCCACCAGCCTTGTACCGCAGGAAGCGGCACAGGTGGGGCTCAGCTACGCCGACCTGTGCGAGAAGATCGTGCTGGATTCCATCGAGGCCAGAAAGGCGGAATACAGATGATAGGCTGTACGGTACAGCAGCTGTGCAACGCCGTGGGCGGCACGCTGCTGCAGGAAAGCGGCGCGGTGGTGACAGAGGTCTCCACCGACAGCCGCAGTATCCCCGCCGGTGCGCTGTTCGTCCCGCTGGTGGGCGAACGGTTTGACGGACACGACTATCTGGACGCGGCGCTGGCAGGCGGCGCGGCAGGCTGTCTGACGGCAAAAAAGCCCATTTCCCTACTGGACGGAAAATTCTACATTCAGGTGCCCGACACGTTGAAAGCCCTGAAAGCGCTGGCAGCGTGGTATCGGGACAAATTCACTATCCCCATGGTGCAGGTCACCGGCAGCGCCGGAAAGACCACCACCAAGGAGATGATCGCCGCCGTGCTGAGTCAACGGTTTTCCACGCTGAAAACGCAGGCCAACTTCAACAACGCCATCGGCACCCCCCTGACGCTGCTGAACCTTGCGCCGGAGCATCAGGCTGCCGTCATCGAGACCGGCATGAACCACTTTGGCGAGATCCGCTACTTGGGCGAAATGGTGCGCCCCACCGTGGCCGTCATCACCAATGTGGGCGACGCTCATATCGAAAACCTGGGCGGCACGCGGCAGGGCATTTTGCAGGCCAAGTGCGAAATTTTCGAGAATTTACAGCCGGGCGGCCTTGCCGTACTGAACGGCGACGACGAGCTGCTGTCCGGTCTGACGCTGCCCTTTGAAACGGTGCTGTGCGGGCAGCATAAACGCTGCGGCGTTCGGGTCGCCAATGTGGCCGAGCATGGCATCGACGGCGTGACCTGTACCGTCACCACGGTGCGGGATGTATATGAGGTATCCATCCCTTCCCCCGGCGCGTACATGATCTATCCCGCCGCCATGGCCATCGCCATCGGCGAGCATCTGGGACTGACCAAGGCGGAGATGCTGGCGGGGATCGCCGCCTACCGCCCCGTAGGCAGCCGCATGCATCTGGTGCGGTGCAGCAATGACCGCATCATCATTGACGACTGCTACAACGCCAACCCCCAGGCCATGGCGGAGGCCTTGCGCATTCTGGCGCAGACGGAGCATCCCCGCCGCATGGCGGTGCTGGGCGACATGGGCGAGCTGGGCGACCTGACGGAGCAGGCTCACCGGGACATGGGCACGCTTGCCCGCACGCTGGGACTGAATACGGTGGTGGCCATCGGCCCCAAGGCCAAGGCCATTCAGGAAGCCGATCCCGACGCCCTGTGGTTCCCCACGGTAACGGAGGCCCTGCCCGCCATCCGGGCGGCGTTCACCGCCGGAACGGCGGTGCTGGTGAAGGCGTCTCACGCCATGCATTTCACCGATATTGTAAAGGATCTGGAAGCAACAGAGTAAATTTTTATGGTAGACATTTCTGTGAAGGACGTGGTAAAGTCCTTCGACCTGGAAAAGAAAATACTGGACGGCATCACCTTTCAGGTGGACACCGGTGAACGGGTCGGACTGCTGGGCAAGAACGGTGCCGGCAAGACCACGCTGTTCCGCCTGCTGACCGGCGAGCTGGAGCCGGACAGCGGCCAGATCGTCATTGCCACCGGACGGCGGGTAGGGCTGATCTCACAGATCCCCGTCTATCCCGCCGGGTACACGGTGGAGGACGTACTGGACTCCGCTTTTGAGCGGATGCAGGCATTGAAGGCGGAAATGGATCAACTGACCGACCGGATGGCAAAGGGCGAGAGCGATAACGCCATGCTGCGGCGGTACGACCACCTGACCGCCAGCTTCGAGGCGCTGGGCGGCTACGACACCGCCACTGCCAAGAACAAGGTGGCCAACGGCCTGTCCATCGGCGCGGACATGCGGCAGAAGCTCTTTGACCAGCTGTCCGGCGGCGAAAAGACCCGTGTGAATCTGGGACGGCTGATTCTGGAGGACACGGACATCCTGCTGCTGGACGAGCCGACGAACCATCTGGACTTGCAGGCCACGGAATGGCTGGAGGAGTATCTCCGCAAGTTCCACGGCACGGTGGTGGCCATCAGCCATGACCGGTACTTCCTCGACCGCACCGTGTCCCGCGTTATTGAGGTGCTGGACGGCAAGGCGGAGTTCTACAGCGGCAACTACAGCTTCTACGCCGTAGAGAAGGAGCGCCGCTATCAGGAGCGGATGAAGCAGTATCTGAAGGAGCAGGCCAAGATCCAGCAGCTGGAAAAGGCCGCTGAGCAGATGCACCTGTGGGCCTTTATGGGCAACGACGCCCTCCACAAGCGGGCCTTCAGCATGGAAAAGCGCATTGAACGCATGCGCACCACCGCCAAGCCCACCAAAGCCAAAAAGATGGACGCCCGCTTTGCCAGCCGGGAGTTTAAGGGCGACGAGGTGCTGCAGTTCCGGGGCGTGACGAAGGCCTTCGACCAGCGGACGCTGTTCTCCGACGTGTACCTACGGGTGGAGGGCGGCGAGCGCATCGCCCTCATCGGCGAGAACGGCACCGGCAAGACCACGCTTCTCAATATGCTGACAGGCCGCGAGAGCTGCGACGGCGGCTCCATCCGCTTAGGCCCGTCGGTAAAGTGGGCGTATCTGGAGCAGGTCATCCACTTCGACCACCCGGAGCGGAATCTGGTGGACACCATGCTGTACGCCAAGAAGAACATCACGCCCCAGAGCGCCCGGAACCGTCTGGCAGCCTATCAGTTTCAGGGGGAGGACGTGTTCAAATCCGTCAGCGTCCTGTCCGGCGGCGAACTGAGCCGCCTGCGGCTGTGCATGCTGATGGACGAGGAGATCAACTTCCTCATTCTGGACGAGCCCACCAACCATCTGGATATCGCCAGCCGGGAATGGGTGGAGGAGGCGGTGGAGGCCTTTGACGGCACGCTGCTGTTCGTCAGCCACGACCGCTACTTCATCAACCGCTTCGCCACCCGCATCTGGGAGCTGGCGGACGGCACCATCACCGACTATCCCATGGGCTTTGCCCAGTACCGGGCGGTGAAGGCGCAGGAGAAGGCTCCCCAGCCGGTGAAGGCGCCGGAGAAAAAGGGGGACCCCCGCCCGCCCCGCGGCAACCGCAGCCAGCAGGCCGCCCGGCGGCAGCTGACCATCTGCGAAACAGGGATCAGCAAGCTGGAGGCGGAGTGCCGCCGGCTGGACGAGGAGATGGCGGCCCACGCCTGCGATGCCGGGGAACTGAACCGGCTCTATCAGGAGAAGCAGGAGGTAGAGGCCCGGCTGGAGCAAGAAATGGCCCGCTGGGAGGAGCTTTCTCTGCAGATTGAGGAGTAACACGCCTTGAAAAAGCTGAGAAGTATTATCACTTTACAGATATTTTAATAACAAGGAAATTCTACTCTGGCCTGCTCCGGCAGGCCATCAGGAGGCACCATAGATGAGCGACATTTTGTGTTTATACTATTCCCGCAGCGGCAATACCCGTCAGACTATGGCGGAGATCGCCGAGGCGCTGGAAGCCGAGCTGGTGGAGTTCACCGACGGCGTGGACCGGCAGGGGCGGAAGGGATATTTCCGCTCCGGGCTGGATGCCATGCGGCGCTCCACCCATCCGCTGGAGAAATTTGAGACGGCTAAGCCCTTGGAGGAATACCGACTGGTAATTTTGGGCAGCCCCGTGTGGGCCGGACGGTGTGCCAGCCCCGTGCGTGGGCTGCTGAAGCGCCGGGGGCAGGAGCTGAGTCGGGTGGCCTATGTGCTGACCCGGGGCAGCGAACACAAATGTGAGGATATTTACCGGCAGATGGATCAGTATACGGGAAAGCCCCATCAGGCGGCCACATCCCTGCGGGTGGGCCATGTGG
>OGRD01000960.1_pt1 | contig 12727 bp, 15 predicted proteins | sample 1553441 | NCBI WGS metagenome assembly OGRD01 (sample SAMEA2580106, study PRJEB22360) | human gut metagenome | biome: human gut; feature: human-associated habitat; material: faeces | place: Denmark | collected 2008/2010
CTCCTCATGTTCATGGGAGAGTGTAAGGGGCAAAACGATACCGCTCCTTCGGGAGGTGAAAACGAATGAACGAAGCAAAGAGAGATGCTCTGAAGCCAGAGGAAGAACTCGTGGATGTTCTGCTCGACTTCATCATCGTGTCGGCAACACTGGCAAAGAAGGTCACCCAGGCGGTGAGAGAAAGACAAATCAAGGAAGGAGCGTACAAAGATGTCAAAAATGAGCGAACTGGATGCCGTGATCAGAGACCTGCGAACTGCGGCTGCCGCCCTTAACCAAGCAGCCGGCACCCCCCAGAGCATGAACATGGAACAGCGCCGGGCGCCCGGCGCCCCCCGCCATTAACGATGCAGCTGACACCCTCACGGAGATGTTCAGTGGCGAGACCGCCGAAGCTCCGGCAACACCGACCGAGCCGGTTACTACCAAAGAAGACGTCCGTGCGATCCTCGCAGAGGTGTCCAGCCGTGGCTTCACCGCCCAAGTAAAGGAACTGCTCCGTCAGCACGGCGCGGCAACGCTCTCCGGCATTGACCCTTCGGAGTACGCCGCCCTCATCAAGGATGCGGAGGGACTCGAAAATGGGTAATCACGCTCTGCTTTCCGCGTCCTCTTCCCACAGGTGGCTGAACTGCCCTCCGTCCGCAAGGCTCGGTGAGAACTACGAGGACAAGGGCAGCGACTTCGCCGCCGAGGGAACGGACGCCCACAGCCTGTGCGAACACAAGCTCAAGACGGCTCTGGGCATTCCGTCAGAAGACCCCACCGAAAGCCTCACCTGGTACAACGAGGAGATGGAGGAATGCGCCAGCGGTTATGCCGCCTATGTGCTTGAACTTCTCGCCGAGGCGAAGAAGGTCACGACCGACCCTATCGTGCTGATTGAGCAGCGGCTCGACTATTCCAAATATGTCGAGAGCGGCTTCGGCACCGGGGACTGTGTCCTCATCGCTGACGGCACCCTCAACATCGTGGACTACAAACACGGTAAAGGCGTGGAGGTCTCCGCAGACCACAATCCGCAGATGATGCTGTATGCCCTCGGCGCTTTGGAAATCTTCGATGCCCTCTACGACATTGACACGGTCACAATGACCATCTACCAACCACGCCGCTCCAACGTCAGCACCTATACCGTTTCGACCGCCGAGCTTCTCGAATGGGCAGAGACCGTTCTGAAGCCGACCGCCGCTCTCGCTTTCAGCGGTGAGGGTGAGTTCCATTGCGGCGAGTGGTGTCGGTTCTGCAAGGCGAAAGCGGACTGCCGGGAACGTGCAAAAGCGAACCTCGCGCTTGCCGCCTACGATTTCGCCGAGCCTCCGCTCCTCACCGATGAGGAGGTCGAAGAGGTTCTTGCCAAAGTCGATGACCTCGTCTCTTGGGCAAACGACATCAAGGAATACGCTCTGCAAGCCGCCATCAGCGGTAAGGCATGGAACGGTTGGAAGGTTGTCGAGGGACGCTCCAACCGCAAGTACACCGATGAAAGGCTCGTAGCCGCAGCGGTCATCGCCGCCGGTCACGACCCCTACGAACAGAAACTGCTCGGCATTACCGAGATGCAGAAAACGCTTGGCAAAGCCAAGTTTGACGAAATCCTCGGACGCTTCATCACGAAGCCCCAGGGAAAGCCCACGCTCGTTCCGATGTCCGACAAGCGTCCGGCTATGAACACAGCGGCATCAGATTTTGAAAATTAAAGGAGTAAACGATTATGTCTAACAACACTACCAAAGTCAACAACCCCATGAAGGTCATCACCGGCAAAGACACCCGCTGGTCTTACGCAAACGTCTGGGAAGCCAAGTCAATCAACGGCGGCGCTCCCAAGTTCTCCGTCAGCCTCATCATCCCCAAGAGCGATACCGTCACCGTCCAGAAGATCAAGGCTGCCATTGAAGCCGCCTACCACGAGGGCGAAGCGAAACTCAAGGGCAACGGCAAGTCCGTCCCGGCTCTCTCCGTCATCAAGAACCCTCTGCGTGACGGCGATACCGAACGCCCCGATGATCCCGCCTACGCAGGATGCTACTTCGTGAACGCCAACTCCACGACCGCTCCCGGCATCGTGGACGCTGACCGCAATCCCATCCTTGTTCGCAGCGAGGTCTACTCCGGCGTGTACGGCAGAGCCTCCATCAACTTCTACGCTTTCAACAGCAACGGCAACCGCGGTATTGCCTGCGGTCTGAACAACCTTCAGAAGATTCGTGACGGTGAACCCCTCGGCGGTAAGGCTTCGGCTGAATCCGATTTCGACACCGATGACGATGACGATTTTCTGGCATAAGGAGGGCTGAATCATGACTGAAACCATTACCACCATCCTCTGTATCGGACTCCTGTCCATCTACGCTCTTCTCGGAGTGACCTTCCTGATCCACTCCGTCGCCGACATCTTCGATAATCGCCGCAGGGCGAAGCGTGAAGAAGAACGCGAAAAGCGCGACCTCGAATACCACGAGATGCGCATGAAGGAATTTAAGTAATCACCCGCCGTGGGCGGTGGGAGCGATCCTGCCGCCCTTTACGGCTATGCGAGGTGACAACTCTTGAAAACCATAAGTATTGATATCGAAACATACAGCGGCACCGACTTAAACAAGTGCGGTGTTTACAAATACACGGAAGACCCTGACTTCGAGGTTCTGCTTTTCGGCTATGCCGTGGACGGCGGCGAAGTCCATGTGGTCGATCTGGCGCTCGGTGAAAAAATACCGGCAGACATTGCCGCCTCGCTTACCGATGAAAATGTGCTGAAGTTCGCCTTCAATGCCAATTTCGAACGAGTGTGTCTCTCTCGACATCTCGGGCTGCCCACGGGCAAATACCTCGACCCGTCCTCATGGCGATGCACGATGGTGTGGGCAGCATATATGGGACTGCCGCTTTCACTACAGGGTGTTGGTGCGGTGCTGAACCTCGACAAGCAGAAGCTTACCGAGGGAAAGGAACTCATCAAGTATTTCTGCTCCCCGTGCGCTCCGACCAAGAGCAACGGCGGCAGAACACGCAACCGCCCGGAAGATGCCCCGGAGAAGTGGTCACTCTTCAAATCCTATAACCGCCGAGATGTTGAAACTGAAATGGGCATACAGCAGAAGCTCACAAAGTTCCCCGTGCCGGAGTTCGTGTGGGATGAATATCACCTCGATCAAGAAATCAATGATCGCGGGGTTCGGCTGGACATCCCCCTTGTAGATACAGCCATCCGTATGGATGCCGCCTCAAGGCAGGAACTGATGGAGGATATGCGCCGCATCACGGAGCTTGAGAATCCCAACTCGGTATCGCAGATGCGGTCATGGCTTGCCGACAACGGTCTGGAAACCGATAGTCTCGGCAAGAAGGTCGTCAACGAAATGCTGAAGACCGCACCGCCGGAACTCGCCGATGCCCTTGTTCTCCGCCAGCAGCTTGCCAAGTCCTCGGTGAAAAAGTATCAGGCAATGCAAAACGCTGTGTGTTCGGACGGCAGAGCCAGAGGTATGTTTCAGTTTTACGGTGCCAACCGCACCGGGAGATGGGCAGGCAGGCTCATTCAAATGCAAAATCTGCCCCAGAACCATCTGTCCGACCTTGCCGAAGCGAGAGGGCTTGTCCGCAGCGGCAATTATGAAGCCGTGAAAATGCTGTATGAGGATGTGCCGGACACGCTGTCACAGCTCATCCGCACCGCCTTCATTCCCCGTGAGGGCGCGATGTTCTATGTGGCTGACTTCTCCGCAATCGAAGCAAGGGTCATCGCATGGTTCGCCGGAGAGTCGTGGCGGCAGGAGGTCTTCGCCGAAGGCAAGGACATCTACTGTGCTTCGGCATCGCAGATGTTTCGGGTGCCGGTCGAAAAGCACGGTGTCAACGGACACCTCCGTCAGAAAGGCAAAATCGCTGAACTGGCTCTCGGCTACGGCGGCTCCGTGGGTGCTTTGAAGGCAATGGGAGCATTAGAGATGGGCTTGACCGAAGAGGAGCTTCAGCCGCTCGTTCAGGCATGGAGAGCGGCAAACCCCAACATCGTCAAGTTCTGGTGGGACGTTGACCATGCCGTGCTGACTGCCGTCCGGGATAAGACCACCGCCGAAACACACGGCATTCGCTTTCTCTGCCGCAGCGGAATGCTCTCCATACTCCTTCCGTCCGGCAGGATGCTCAATTACGTCAAACCGAAAATCGGCGAGAACAGATTCGGCGGCTCCTGTATTACCTACGAAGGTGTCGGCGGTACGAAGAAATGGGAACGGCTCGAAAGCTACGGTCCCAAGTTCGTGGAGAATATCGTTCAGGCAACAGCGAGGGACATTCTATGCTATGCCATGAAGACCCTTCACTGCTGTTCGGTCACGATGCATATCCACGATGAGCTTGTGATCGAAGCCGACCCCCGTGTATCCCTTGACGCCATCTGTGAGCAGATGGGCAGAACGCCGCCGTGGGCAAATGGACTGCTTCTCCGGGCAGACGGCTATATCACGGAATTCTATAAGAAAGATTGAGGTAAATCCTATGGGAATAAACAAGTTCAATGCGGAGGGCTATTACGACCCCACCGCATACGAGGCAATGACAAACATTATAAAAGAGGAAAAAGCGTTCTTCGCATTCAGACCTGTTGTGTATATCTGCTCACCCTATGCCGGAGATGTGGAGACAAACGTCAAGGCGGCACAGAGATACAGCAGATTCGCCGTGGACAGCGGCTATCTCCCCATCGCTCCGCATCTGCTGTTTCCGCAGTTCATGGATGACAGCAATCCGAAAGAGCGTGAGCTTGCCATGTTCTTCGGAAATGTGCTGATGAGCAAGTGCGCCGAATTATGGGTCTTCGGAGATCTGATTTCAAGCGGCATGGCTGCCGAAATTGACCGAGCCAAGCGTAAGAACTATGCCATCCGATATTTTAATTCCGACCTTAAGGAGGTAACCCAAAATGCGTGACCTGCCAATCGCCTACGGCAATAGCTGCTACGCAAAGACCTGGGCGAATAAAACCACCACATGGGAAGACTTGTGTGAAAGGCTGAAAACCACCATCCGCACGACCGAATCCGTGGAGGAATATCCGAAACTCAAGAAGGATGACCGCGACCGTGCCAAGGACAAAGGTGGCTTTGTCGGTGGCAATCTCAAAGGCAACCGCCGTAAGCGTGAGACCGTGGCTTGCCGTTCCATCCAGTCAAGATCTGCGTTCAACCCAAGTTCGTCGAACAACGCTGCCTGCCGCTTTGCTTCCTGCTTACGAGTTGACTTTTTGGTCTTTTTCTCGTTTGCAATTCTGGCTTGGTAGGCTTTGTTGTTCGGATTGTGCTGATTGGCATAATCATCGAGCTGCTTTTGAGTGTGTGTCTTAGCGGACACGCCTTTTTTGATAGCCATGGCTGTTTCTCCTTTCTCCTTGACAACTGCTCCTCGGCTACGCACGGAATAGCGGACAATATGTCACCTTCTAAGCTGAAACCGGCAGATCCTTGCCGGATTATTTCTGCATTTAATCGAGTCTCAAGGGTGGAGAATGATTTTTTTCGAGAAAAATCACTGCATATATTATATGCGAAAATATTCTTAAAAGCAACAGATTACAAGAAATTGTGCGCCTTGGAGGTGAGCATTACGAGAAAACTGAAGAACTACAAGCCGACAAGGTTCATGGAGAAAACTTCCCGCTATGATACGGACGCTGCGGATTACGCCGTCATGTTCATCGAGAGCCTCTGCCATACCAAAGGCACCTGGGCGAGAAAGCCTTTCGAGCTCATCGACTGGCAGGAGCAAATTATCCGGGACATTTTCGGTGTCCTCAAGCCCAACGGCTATCGGCAGTTCAATACCGCCTACATCGAGATTCCGAAAAAGCAGGGCAAGTCCGAGCTTGCCGCCGCAGTGGCGCTTCTGCTCACCTGCGGTGACGGCGAGGAACGTGCCGAGGTCTACGGCTGTGCCGCCGACCGTCAGCAGGCGTCCATCGTTTTCAATGTGGCGACAGATATGGTGCGGATGTGTCCGGCTCTTTCCAAGCGGGTCAAGATACTGGATTCCCAGAAGCGGCTCATTTATCAGCCAACGGGCAGTATCTACCAGGTGCTCTCCGCCGATGTCGGCAACAAGCACGGCTTCAACACCCACGGTGTGGTGTTCGATGAGCTGCACACCCAGCCGAACCGCAAGCTCTTTGATGTTATGACCAAAGGCTCCGGCGATGCCCGTATGCAGCCGCTGTATTTCCTCATCACCACGGCCGGCAACGATACGAAGTCCATCTGCTATGAGATTCACCAGAAAGCCAAAGACATCATTGAGGGACGCAAGATCGACCACACCTTCTATCCCGTCATCTACGGTGCGGAGGAATCGGACGATTGGACGGACCCGAAGGTTTGGAAGAAAGCCAATCCCTCCCTCGGCATCACGGTCGGCATCGACAAGGTCAAAGACGCCTGCGAGTCTGCCAAGCAGAACCCCGGCGAGGAGAACGCCTTCCGACAGCTTCGCCTCAACCAGTGGGTCAAACAGGCGGTGCGTTGGATGCCGATGGACAAGTGGGACAAATGCGAGTTCGCCGTCAGCGATGACGATCTGGAAGGCCGTGTCTGTTACGGCGGTCTGGACCTGTCTTCAACAACGGACATTACGGCATTCGTTCTGGTATTCCCACCGGAAGATGAAAACGACAAATATGTCATCCTGCCGTACTTCTGGATACCGGAAGACAACCTCGATCTCCGAGTCCGGCGTGACCATGTGCCATACGATGTATGGGAGCGGCAAGGCTTTTTACAGACCACCGAGGGTAATGTTGTTCATTACGGCTACATCGAGAAGTTCATCGAGAGCCTGGGTGAGCGTTTTAATATTCGAGAAATTGCCTTCGACCGTTGGGGCGCTGTGCAGATGGTGCAGAACCTTGAGGGCATGGGCTTCACGGTCGTTCCTTTCGGACAGGGCTTCAAGGATATGTCCCCGCCCACCAAGGAGCTGATGAAACTGGTGCTGGAGCAGAAAACTGCCCACGGTGGACACCCCGTCCTCCGCTGGATGATGGACAACATCTTCATCCGCACCGACCCTGCCGGAAACATCAAGCCGGACAAAGAGAAATCCACAGAGAAAATCGATGGTGCCGTGGCAACGATCATGGCACTTGACCGTGCTATCCGCTGCGGCAATGATAACGGCGCTTCGGTCTATGATAGCCGTGGGCTGTTGTTCATTTAACCCTGCAAAATTAGTCGAATATAAAAAGTTTTTGCACTATGGTGCATTTACTTGATTTTCTCGCCGATTTATGCTATACTAATAGCGCAGGAGGTGTGAAAACATGATAGATTCCCATGAACTCAGGCGGCGTGACGGCTATTTGAATAAACTGATCGGCTTTCAGGATACGGAGCCGGTCAAGGTAATCACCGGCATTCGCCGCTGCGGCAAGTCCAGCCTGTTAAAGCTGATGGTTCAGCATTTGAAAGATATCGGTATTCAGCCGGAGCAGATCATTGAGATGAATTTTGAATCCTTCGATTTCCGAGGGATGAGCGCCGATGATATTTACCGCTATGTGAAAGAGCGCATTGTCCTCGGAAAGCGGATGTACCTTTTCTTTGATGAGCTGCAGCGGATCGAAGCATGGGAGGATGCTATAAATGCCTTCCGTGTGGATTTTGACTGCGACATCTATGTTACCGGGTCGAATGCCTATCTTCTTTCCTCGGAGTATTCCACCTATCTCTCCGGGAGGTGCGTCGAAATCAAAATGCTGCCGCTCTCTTTCCGTGAGTTCCTCGATTTTCACGGTTTTGAGGTTCGTGAAACGCAAAGCGCCCTTGGTGGACGCCGCAAGCAGGTATTTGATAAGAACGGTGAACGCTACGAACTGCGAGAAGTTTTTGACGCCTATATGCGCTTCGGCGGAATGCCCGGCATTGCCGATGTTGGGTTGGAGCAGGAAAAGGCGCTGTCGCTTCTCGATGGCATCTATTCCACAGTCGTGATTCGTGACATTCTGGAACGGGAAAAGCGCAGAGGTCAAAAGCAGATCACAGACCCCACGCTGCTTCGTAAGATCATCCTGTTCCTTGCGGATAATATCGGCTCCAGCGTTTCTATTGCTTCTATCGGCAATACTTTGGTAAACGAAGGTCTTCTGGAGGACGGCAAGCGCAAAGGTGCGCCCAGCGCCCATACGGTGCAGGCATACGTGAATGCGCTTCTGGAGAGCTACTTCTTCTACGAGATCAAACGCTTTGATATCAAGGGCAAAGCCTACCTCCGTACACTCGGAAAATACTATATCGTTGACATCGGACTTCGCAACTATCTGCTGGGCTTCCGTAATCGGGACAGCGGTCACGCCATCGAGAATGTCGTTTACTTTGAACTGCTTCGCCGTGGCTATGATGTAGCAATTGGCAAGATCGGCAACGCCGAGGTTGACTTCATTGCAACTACCGCCGACGAGAAAAAGTATATTCAGGTAACGGAATCGATGATGAGTGAGGACGTGCGCAAACGGGAGCTTGCACCGCTTCAAAGTATCCGCGACAACTACGAAAAAATCGTGCTGTCCCTTGAGCCGGGTCTTGATGCTTCCTATGACGGAATCAAATCCGAGAACCTCATCGACTGGCTGCTTGACGAGTAAACACTGCATTTTCGAAGCAAAATCAAAAGTTTTTGCAGTTCAAGTCGGAAACTTCCTTAAACAGAACACTTTCGGACTTGCAAATAGATACAATTGAAGATTCAAAGCATCTGTCTACGGACAGGTGCTTTTCTTTTGCCCATTTTTAAGGAGAGTGATGTCAATGGGTATTTTTTCAGGGCTGTTCAAATCCAGGGACAAGCCTCAAAACCGCACGACGGGCAGCAACTACGCCTTTTTCTTCGGCGGTACTACTTCCGGTAAAGCGGTGACGGAACGCTCCGCCATGCAGATGACCGCCGTGTATTCCTGCGTCCGTATCTTGTCGGAAGCTGTCGCAGGACTGCCGCTGCACCTTTATAAATACACGGACAGCGGCGGCAAGGCAATGGCGCTCGACCATCCGCTCTACCGCTTGCTCCACGATGAGCCGAACCCGGAGATGAGTTCTTTCGTGTTCCGGGAAACACTCATGACACATCTGCTCCTCTGGGGTAATGCCTATGCGCAGATCATCCGAAACGGAAAGAACGAGATCGTTGCCCTGTACCCTTTGATGCCGAACAAGATGTCGGTGGACAGAGACGAGGATGGTCGCCTGTACTACACCTATTACCGTGGCACAGACGAGGCTATCAAAAACAAGGAGTTCGCCGTAACGCTTCAGCCCTCGGATGTGCTTCACATTCCGGGACTCGGTTTTGACGGCCTGGTCGGCTACAGCCCCATCGCTATGGCAAAGAACGCTATCGGCATGGCTATCGCCTGTGAGGAGTATGGTGCAAAGTTCTTCGCCAATGGTGCTGCACCGGGCGGTGTGTTGGAACACCCTGGTACGATCAAAGACCCGCAGCGTGTGCGGGAGAGCTGGCAGTCCACCTTCGGCGGCAGCGGCAATGCCAATAAGATCGCCGTGCTGGAAGAAGGCATGAAATACACGCCCATCGGCATCTCGCCGGAGCAGGCGCAGTTCCTGGAAACACGCAAATTCCAAATCAATGAAATTGCTCGAATTTTCCGAGTCCCTCCCCACATGGTCGGCGATCTGGAAAAGTCGAGCTTTTCTAATATTGAGCAGCAGTCCCTTGAGTTTGTAAAATACACCCTCGACCCCTGGGTTATCCGTTGGGAGCAGTCCATTCAACGCTCCCTGCTGAACTCCGAGGAAAAGAAGAAGTACTTTGCAAAATTCAATGTGGAAGGTCTGCTTCGCGGCGACTATCAGAGCCGCATGAACGGGTACGCCATCGGGCGGCAGAACGGCTGGATGTCCGCAAATGACATCCGGGAGCTTGAAAACCTCGACCGTATCCCGGCAGAGGATGGCGGCGATTTGTACCTCATTAACGGCAATATGCTCCCGCTGAAAAATGCCGGGGCTTTTGCAAATACACCTACCGATGACGGAAAGGAGGAAAAATCCGATGAAGAAATTCTGGAATTGGAAGACCCGAACGGTGACCAATCAGGAGACACAGGAGCAGGTTCAAGAGAGGACGCTGTTTCTGAACGGGACCATCGCCGAGGAAAGCTGGTTTGACGATGATGTCACCCCGCAGCTTTTCAAGGACGAGCTCATGTCTGGCAGTGGCAACATCACCGTGTGGATCAACAGTCCCGGTGGTGACTGCGTGGCGGCGGCTCAAATCTACAATATGCTCATGGACTACAAGGGTGATGTGACCGTGAAAATCGATGGCATTGCGGCATCCGCAGCATCCGTCATCGCTATGGCAGGCACGAAGGTGCTGGTGTCCCCGGTGTCCATGCTTATGATCCACAACCCCATGACAGCGGCATTCGGCAATTCGGACGAGATGCAGAAAGCTATCAAAATGCTCGGTAGCGTCAAGGATTCCATTATCAACGCCTATGAGATCAAGACGGGGCTTTCCCGTGCCAAGCTCTCGCACCTCATGGATGCCGAAACTTGGATGGACGCAAACAAGGCTGTGGAACTCGGCTTTGCGGACGAAATCATGCAGAGAAACTCGGAATCCGAAGAGGTACCCACGCCTGCCGTTTCCATGCTGTATTCCAAGGCGAATGTGGTGAACTCTCTCATGGAGAAGATTGCTGCAAAGTGCGCCATCACCCCAAAATCCAACCGTACACAAAAAGCCGATGACCTTATGGATCGGCTCAATCTCATTAAAAACTGGAGGTAATTCAATATGACTATCAACGAACTGCGTGAAAAGCGCAACCAGGCTTGGAACGCCGCAAAGGCATTTGTTGAAACCAAGCGCGACAAGGACGGTCTGCTGTCCGAAGAGGATGCCAAGACCTATGCTCAGATGGAAAAGAAGGTACAGGACTACAGTGCTGAGATCGAGCGCATGGAGGCTATGTCCGCAATGGAAGCAAAGCTGAATAAGCCCACTTCTTCTCCCATCACCGAGAAGCCCATGAACGGCAAGTCCACCGCTGACGAGAAGCCCAAGACCGGTCGTGCTTCCGATGCCTACCGCACCGGAATGCTCACCGCCCTTCGCAGCAACTTCCACCAGGTGAGCGATGTCCTTCGCGAGGGTGTTGACGCTGACGGCGGCTACCTCGTACCCGAGGAGTATGATTCCCGCCTCATTCAGACGCTTTCCGAGGAAAACATCATGCGAAAGCTCGGTCATACCATCACCACATCCGGTGAGCATAAGATCAACATTGCAGCGACTGCGCCTGCCGCTGCGTGGATCGAGGAAGGCGGTGCACTCTCTTTCGGTGACGCAACCTTTGCACAGATCCTTCTGGATGCGCATAAACTCCATGTTGCCATCAAGGTGACCGAGGAACTGCTCTACGACAATGCGTTCAAGCTGGAGGATTACATTCTCACCGAGTTCGGCAAGGCACTTGCCAATGCCGAGGAGGACGCATTCCTCAACGGCACCGGTGTCGGTCAGCCCCTCGGTCTGTTTGCGGAGACTGGCGGCGGTCATGTGGCAGAAACGCTTACTGCGGCACTCAAGAGCGATGATCTCATCACCCTCATCCATGCACTGAAGCGTCCCTACCGCAAGTCTGCCTCTTTCATCATGAACGACAAGACCATCGCACAGATCCGCAAGCTGAAGGACAACAACGGTGCGTATATCTGGCAGCCTTCCTATCAGGCAGGCGAACCGGACCGCATTCTCGGCTACACGGTTCATACCTCTGCGTATGCTCCGGAGAATGCTATTGCGTTCGGCGATTACAGCTACTACAACATCGGCGACCGCGGCACCCGTTCCTTCAAGCAGCTCAACGAGCTGTTCGCGGGCAACGGTATGATCGGTTTCGTGGCTAAGGAACGTGTGGACGGCAAACTTATTCTCCCCGAAGCCGTTCAGATCCTCAAGCTGAAAACCGAATAAGGAAGGAGGCGGCGGTGATGGACGAACTTCTTTCCAAAGTGAAAGCCAACCTTATCTTGGAACACACGGCGGATGATGCCTTGCTGAAAAGCTACATCACCGCCGCTGTTTCTTACGCCGAAAGCTACCAGCACATCCCGGAGGGCTATTACGCGGAGAACCCCATGCCGCCCACCACGGAGCAAGCCGTCATCATGCTGTCATCCCACTTCTATGAAAGCCGGGACGGCAGCACGGGCGGCTTCTTTGCGGATAACACCGGAGCGGCGCAGCAGGTGTGGAACACCGTCAATCTGCTGCTCCGCTTGGATAGGCGGTGGCAGGTATGAGTTTTGGAAAAATGAACGGCTTTGCCGACATTGTAGAAACCCGCCAAGTCAAGGACAGCGAAGGCTTCACTCATTCCGAGGATGAAGTCCTCGCTTCCATCCGTGTATACCGGGAAGGTCGGCATGGCAGTCAGCGTTGGGCGAACCTCGCTGCATTCAGTGAAGCGACCGACCTATTCCGCTTTCGGTGTATTCCTGGGCTGATGATCACTACCGACCAGTTTATCATTTGCGATGACTGTCGCTACGATATTGTGTCCGTAGAGGATGTCAAAGGCCGTGGGATGTACATCGAGGTTTTAGCGAAAAGGAGTGAACCTACCATTGGCAAAAGCTGAAATGAAAATGCCGGAGGATTTCCTTCTGAAGATCTCCAAGCTCGGCAGCAACTTTGACAGCGTTGCGGATAC
>OGRD01000963.1_pt1 | contig 12721 bp, 11 predicted proteins | sample 1553441 | NCBI WGS metagenome assembly OGRD01 (sample SAMEA2580106, study PRJEB22360) | human gut metagenome | biome: human gut; feature: human-associated habitat; material: faeces | place: Denmark | collected 2008/2010
TCCCCGACTATCGGGGAGTTTTCACTCGCTCGACGTTGCGCGTCGGCTCAAACAAGAAACAAAAAGAGGCTCTAGTGAGCCTCCTATAAGCTTAGTTATCTTATTTCGTAACAGGGGTAATCAAACTGATCTTTAAGAAATCTTCAAGGGTGTCGCCAACCGTTAAACGGATGTTATCTTCTTTCTTCTCGAAGATTTTGTTATCTGTTGTTAGATATCCCAATGTCTTAATGTATTCCTTATAAGAATTGATGTAGCCATGGGTATCAGGGATATTCACTCCAATGTTGACTGCTGAATCCGCGCCTTCTTCATAGTTCCAGTCTCCATCAAATGCATTTCCTTTTTCAAGAACTGGTTCTAAATAAGGGACTTTGTTTGCAATTTCTTCGCCAAAAGCCTCCACTATCGCTTTATATAAATAATCGTTTTCAGAATAGTTTTTCCATGTTTGAGACTCGCTTGGCAACGCCGCATCGAAATTGGCTTTTAAAGTTGCAGGCAAAGAGGTTTCTTGATAGGTAAAATGAATTGTTTCGTTGCCTGTGAAGCCATCTCCACCATAAACGTAATAAAGAGAAGAAATCTTCTCATCTTCGATGGTCATTTTCAAAGAAGCGGGATCAATCGTTGGCTTGTAGCTAATAAAGCCAAGTGAGTCGCCTAAATTGATAATATCTGACGTCGTGGTTAAAACATTATCTTTTAAGGAAAGGATTTCGCTTGAAATAGAGAAATTAATGTTGTCTTCTAAGCTGTTTTCATTTCCTCCTATACGTTTGACATTATATTGATAATCGTAATTGAAAGAATACGTCTTTCCGTCTACGAAATAGTAGGCATCCCCCCTAAGAAGTTCTCCGATCGTTTCGCCATCATACTTGTGGGTTTCCTCTAAAAAGAAGTTTTCTCCCTTGGTAAGCACTCGTATTTCCGAAGAAGCAAGACCAGAAAGAGAAGCCGTTGCAACATACTTGCCTTCCTTCACTTGATTCAAATAGGTTTTAATCTTTGCATCATCTTCAGAAGGCGTTTTCTTATTGTTCTCAGTGATGATATTTGCCGTAGCTAAAACTTTCGTATCAATACGATAGTAGAAGAAATCTCTCGTGCTCGCATCTTGCATGATACCCGTATAGAAATGAAGATAATCAATTTTGCCATCCGTAACGCTCGCTTGGATTTTTAAGCATTTAAAACGAGAAAAGACTGCGGATTGAGTAACGGAATAGGCAAGTTTTTGAGCATCTGATCCAAGATAAAGGTAATACTTATCTTCTGCGTTTATCTTAGCGAATTGATTTAATTCAAAGCCCTCTTTACCGACCAAAGCAAAATCCGAATATTTCTTTGTCGTATTTTGAGAAACAACTTCGTTATGACCATCAACCCCGATAATCTCTAAAGAATCCCCCGCTCCTTTTTTATAAGTGGTGACATAAGAAACATCATCAGGATTGATTGTTTCAACTCTTAAATAAGAATCATAAATATCAAAATTGATCGAACTTTCAGGGAAATAACGTTGGGCGGCATAGTCAAAATAATTCACCGAGGAAGAGAAAGAGACGTTCCCAAAGATATTATCTCCTTTGCCTTCAAGGGTTTCAGTTGGCCTCTTCCAAGAAGAAAGGAAGGAATCCATCGCATCGATTTTGCTTGTTCCAACGTTTTCAATTTTTACCTTTCCACCTTGAGGAGTTTGATAAATACCGCTTTGTTTTTGTTGAAGTTCGAAGGTCAAAACATTATTTTCCTTATAAAAAACAGCACGTTGGAGCCCATCGCTAAAATCAAGCTGAGCGGATAAGGCTTCCACGACATTTTCGTTATACGTAACAACCTCGTTTCCTTGAGCAACAAATGAAACATTTGAGAAATCAAAAGAAGAAAGACGGTTCATATAGGAAAGAGAAGTAAGGCCTTGAGCGGTTTGCTCTTCATTAAAAGTCTGTCCTTTTAAATTGATTTTTCCGTCAATAATTTCGTAATCATAGGCAATCTTTGTATCGCTTATAGTACTCAAAAGAACGGACCCATTATTCAAATAACCGGTATAGAAATAATTCGGAGTGACAATATCCGTAAGATCTGCATCCGCAAAACGATAGGCCAATGTAAAATTGCCTTTTTTCATTTCGTTTAACGTTTGAAGAACCTCTTCCTTCAACAAAAAAGTAACATCGGGCGAAGAAGTCACGGAATTCGATGAATTTGGAAGGGAATCCTCGCTAGAAGAATCGTTCTTCTTTTCTTGGCACGAAAACAATAATGCTGGTGCAAGCAATAGAATAAGGCATTTCTTTGATTTCATAGTTTTCCTCCTTAATATGAGCCGGGTTATTTTAACGGTAAACATCATACATTAAAAGAGAAATACTTTATAATGAGAAGGATGGATAGCATTAAACGTCTTAGAAGAAAAATTGTCGGTGTCACAATAACCTCCCTTTCTGGGGTTCTTATTATCATGACCGCTTCCGTTAACGCATATAGTTTTGCCCAAACTACCAAAGAAGCCGACAACACCCTTAATATCATCGCCAATAATCGTGGTATATACCCTGAAGAAGGCTTTTTTGATTCAGAGGAAAGCGCAAAACCCGTCGAGCTTTCTCATGGAATAGGATATTGCACCTATTATTTTGAAAATAATTCGCCTGAGGAAGTGATTTATCAAATTCCTTTTTTATCAAGAAAAGAAGCAAGAAAAATTATCATCCAGATCCAGAACAAAAGTTCAAACAACGGTTGGATTAAAAGCAACTATCGTTACAAAAAATACGTCCTTGATGAGAAAAGCTATGTAACTTTAGTTGATCAAAAAAGAGAATTAGAACCCGCTTTCCATGTTTTATGGGCTTCTCTTATTGGTTCATTTGTTGCTCTTTGTATTATTTCTCTTATCCTTTTACCTATCTCTAATTTAATGGTCAAACCAATTGAAGAGAATTTCGCAAAGCAAAAACGTTTTATTTCCGATGCTTCTCATGAGTTAAAAACTCCTTTAGCAATCATCGCTTTAAATAACGATATTGAAATGGCGGAACATGGCGAGAACGCCAATACCGCAAATATTTCTAAACAAGTCAAACAATTAAATAAGATCGTCGCCAGTTTAAATGAATTGGCAAAATTAGATGAAGATGAAAAAGTGCCTTTCACTCCTTTCGATTTAACAACCCTAGCAAAAGAAACAATCACTTCCTTTAAAGGAATCGCCAATCAATATCAAAAATCTTTTAATTATGAAATTGAAGAGAATTTAACCTACATTGGCAATCCCGAGAAAATCAAAAGACTTATTTCTATTTTGTTAGATAATGCCGTGAAATATAGCAAATCCTTTATTTCGATAAAGATTTATTCCAGCAATAAAAACATCTTCATGAAAGTGGAAAATGACACAAATGGCATTCCTGAAGGAAACTTAAATGCCGTATTCGAGCGTTTCTATCGTCTTGAAGAAGCCCGTTCTTCCAATGTTTCCGGAAATGGAATTGGTCTATCAATGGCCAAAGAAATCGTCTCTATTCATCATGGCCAAATATCCGCCAATGGCATGAACGATATTTTCAAAATCAGTGTTAAATTATAAAAAATAGGCAGGAAAACCTGCCTATTTCTCGTTTTTTATCTCTTAAATCAAATTGGAATCTTTTAAGAGAGTCTCAACATCTGTGTTTTTGAATTTCTTTAAGACCTTCTTTAAGAGGAAACGTTCTGCAACCGTCAAATCCATATCTTTTAATTGCTTACGATCGATTGCGTAATAGGAAGCACGGAGCATTTCTCTCACATCATAACGAGAACCCCATACCTCAGGGACGCCACGATCAACATTCATCAACGTATAGACGGATTCCATACCAGAACGCATCGAATACTCCGTAGTGAAGATGGTATCTGCTGGAATTTCGGCAAACTGGCCAATAAAGGCAAGATTCACAGAGCCCTTTGGAACGACATGTGGACGGTCGCTATTCTTACGAGGTTCAAAGAAAGCGTCGATATATGGCATATACGCAGTAGTCGTATTTGCATGTTTCTTCGCATATTCTTCAATCTTGTCTGTTGGCACACCAATGTGATACATCCACTCTTCAGCGATTTCGATACCGGTGCATTCTCTCATTGGTTTCTTGACGTAGTTTCCTGGACGGTTGGTATATAAGCCATAGAACCAAATCAAAGTACGATCTTCTGGTTGATCAGCGAACTGTCCTTGACGGTTAATGGTCCAAGAGCATCTCCAGAAATCCCAAGAATCTTTGACAGTAACGATGCCGCCCGTGCAAACACGGTGATCATGAGGATTTCTTTGAGTGATCTTCATGATATATGGAAGAAGGGTATCATCCACATCAATGGTCGCACTCATCCAATTGGTTGCTTCAATATTTTTGCAGAAGGCATCTGGATTACCGAAGCTTCCATCTTTTACTTGGCTAACGAGTTTCTTCCAAAGATCCCAAGAGTTTCCCTCGCCATTTTTCACACTTTGCCAGGCTGGGGCGGTAGTTTGATTGCCATAGCGTGTGCTATCGACGCAAGAACCGTTGGTGACGAAGACAAGATCATCTTCGCTTAATTCGAAGGTCTTATCTTTTCCAGAAAGGGTGCATTCAATGGCTTTTGCAACTTTGTGGGCTGGATCTTTTGCATCGATAATAATATTCGTTACTTCACAATGTGGGATAAATTCCACTCCTCTGCTTGTTAAATAATGAAGTAAAGGGAGAATCATAGATTCATATTGGTTATAACGCGTGAAACGAAGAGCGGTGAAATCTGGCAAACCATCAATGTGGTGAACATAACGTTGAAGATAACGTTTCATTTCCAAAGCACTGCTCCATTCTTGGAAGGCGAACATTGTTTGCCAATAGAGCCAGAAATTCGATTTCCAGAAATGATCATCGAAGCAATCGCTGATTTTCTTATCTTCTAGATCTTTTTCAGGGGTGAGATATAGCTTCAAAAGTTCTTTTTGCGCTTCTTTATCAAGCGTGAAGTCTTTTCCTGTAGGAAGTTTCTTTCCACAATGTGCTGTTGCACGGCATAAGGAATAGTTAGGATCTTCCTTGTTTAACCAGTAATAGTCATCAAGAACGGAAACGTTCGGGTCATCTTTTGAAGGAACGTCACGATAAACATCCCACATAACTTCGAAATGGTTATCCATTTCTCTGCCACCACGCATGACGAATCCATTCTTTGGATCGTGATAACCATCGCAAGCACCACCTGCAAGAGGATCACGGTCTAAGATGTGAATTTTCTTAGGATCTAATTGAGCATCTCTTACGAGATAAAAGGCAGCGGTTAAACCTGCTAAGCCACTACCGATGATGTAGGCGCTTTTCTTGTCCGCATCCTTTGGTTTTCTTGGATGGGCGAAAGCTTCATAATTTCCTGCTGAGTAATACATTTTTAATTCTCCTTTGCCTTTTGAGCACATTAAGAATAAAAAGAAAATCAAGCAGTAAAAACGGTCAAAAAAACCACTTTGTCAAAAAAATTTACAGAAAAAATACAATGTCAAAAATTTTGACACGTGTCATTTTCTACAAGAATAGGCTTTTAAAGCGTTAGGAATCGTTCCTTTCACTAAAGGAGAGAGGTGATCAATAATGTCTTTTGGATCTTCTTTCATATCTCTATCCGCCCACGAAATCATAATATCAACGAAAGCAATCGTATAAAAACGTTCGATGAAACCTTTATCTGTTTCGGAAACATCATCTACACCTAAAGAAAGGCAAACTTCATCCACTACTTTTTTAAGCAAAGGGAAAGTAAGTTTGCATAGATAATTCTGAAGAAGTTCTAAAGAAACGCCGTGGTAGATGTTTAACAAGAAACTTTTTTCTTTTTTTGCTAGTTTAAAAATGTCTAAAAAGCCTTCTTGCCAGCTATTGTATGTGCGGTTTTCTTTTAAAACGGATTCAACCTCGGTATAGCAAGTCCATTCGACTAGTTCTGGAAGGTCGGCAAAATGATAATAAAAAGTCTGGCGACGAACGCCTGCCTTCTCACAGATGTCGTTTATTGTTATTTTGCTAATTGTTTTTTCTTTTAGGAGTTCTTTAAGAGAAAAAGACAACGCTTTCTTTGTAAGGTCAGCCATATCAAGATTATATAAATTTAAGAAGAAAAAAGAAAAGCCCCATATTCTCATGGGGCGAGGCCTATCAATTAAAGTTTTTCTTTCAAAATTCGATCCATTTCCGCGATTTCTTCCGTGGTTGGAACATAAACATAAGGGATGTTTCTTTGAATGTCTTTATAATCGAAACCGTATCCAAGAAGGAATTTGTTTTCTTTCAATTCCTCTCCGACATAATCAACGTGTATATCCACTTTATGAGCATTGATCTTATTAAAAAGAGCACAGATAAGAATTCTTTTTTGGCTTCCCAATCTTCTGAAGATGTTTTAAAAGGAACTCCATGGAATAGCCTGTATCTACGACATCTTCCACGATGACAATCGTTCTTCCATCTACAGAATAAGACATGTCTTTGATGAGTTTGACATTCCCGGTGGAACTTGTTCCTTCATAGCTTGAAAGCTGGACGTAATCAATGATGGAAGGAATGGTGACATGTTTCATTAAATCGACCATAAATTGGATAGCTCCTTTCATCACGCAAACGAAAATAGGAAGTTTTTCCTCGTTTTGGAGGTCTTTTGAGATTTCCTCCCCTAAGCGTTTACAAATACCGAAAATAGTTTCTTCCGACATGACCATTTCTTTCATAAAGTGTTATCTCCTAATGTGATATTTTATTATATTGTATAAATCCTATTCTATCCATCATTCTTAAACGTTTTTAGAAAAGAAAGCGGTATCCTATTTTTTGGTACCTAAAGAAAAATATTAAGCGTATATTATGTAAGGGAAAATAACCTGGAACGGTATATGGAACAGAACTCTTCAATTTTACTATTCTCACTCGGATCGAATCCGACTCTTGCTAATAACGTAGCAAATCTTCTCGGCGTTAATTGTGAAAAGGCAAAGGTAATGCATTTCGCTGATGGTGAGGTTTTTTCGAAACCAATGGTCAGTGTAAAAGGGAAGGACATCTTCATCATTCATTCCACTTTCTCTCCCGCAAATGAGAGACTTATGGAGCTTTTGGTTTTCTTAAACGCTTTAAGAAATGACGATGCTAGAAGAATTGTTGTCTTCATTCCATATTATGGATATGCAAGACAAGACCGAGTTATCGATGAGGGAGATCCTGTTTCCGCTTTGCTTGTTTCTGATTTATTAAAAGCTGCTGGTGCAGATAAGCTCTTTACTTGCGATCTTCACTCTTTAAAAGTCATGCCTAAATTTGGTATTGATACAGAGAACCTTTCTGCGATGGAACTCTTTGCTAATGTTTTTAAAGAGAGACTTACTGCAGCAAACGTCAATTTCAACGACGTTACTGTCGTTTCACCTGATCATGGAGGTGTAGGAAGAGCTCAAGCTTTTGCCGCTTTGATTCCTGGTTCTTCTTTTGCTTATGCTGATAAGCATCGTCCTGCTCCAAACAAAGCCAAAGTTCTTGGACTACATGGTGAAGTAAGAAATAAAGTTTGTATATTAGTTGATGATATTATCGATACCGCTGGAACAATGAGCGCAGTCGCCTCTAAATTATTAGAAGATGGCGCAAAGCGTTGTTGGGTTGCCGCCACGCATGGCGTTTTCTCTGGCAACGCCCTTGAACGTCTTTCTAACGCTGGTGTCTCCACTCTTATGGTTTCTGATTCTATCGAAAACAAGAATCCAAGTATTTCGACAATTAGTGTTGCTCCACTTATTGCGGACGCAATCAAACGCGAAATGGCAGCAAACTAAAACATCTATTAGATTTAGGATGCAAATAACGCATCCTTTTTCTTTATATAGTCAAATGTCTTTTCGTACTCATTTCTCTTCTTGAATTCAAAAGAGGAGGGACGTGTAGTTGTTTTGCTTATTTTATAGTCTAAAGCATCGTTTCTAAGCATAGAAAAAAGACCACCGGTTTTCCGATGGTCTCATTTATCAAAATAAGTTATTTAGCGTCTGTTTGAGAAGGTTTCTTATCGCGAAGAATGGCGTTCATAACAATGCCAAGGATCATAGCGACAGAGACGCTTGTGATAGAGACAATGGTGTTTCCTGTTCCGAAGGAGAAGACAAGTCCACCAATGCCAGCGACTAAGATAGTAGAAGCAACGAACATATTCTTGGTGTTGCTCATATCAATCTTTTCACTGATAAGCATTTTCACACCGCTAGAAGCGATGAAACCATAAAGGATTAAGGAAACGCCACCGGTGACGCAAGCTGGGATGGTTTCGGTAAGACCCATGATTGGGCTAAGGAAGCCAAGAAGGATGGAGAAGATAGCGGCTAATAAGATAACTTTTGTAGAAGCGATTTTGGTAACACCGACGACAGCGACGTTTTCACCATAAGTGGTGTTAGCAGCTCCGCAAAGAATGCCTGAGAGACCAGTTGCAACGCCATCACCGATAAGGGTTCTGGATAAGCCTGGATCTTGTAAGAGGTCTCTTTCTAAGATACCGGACATATTTTTGTGGTCACCAATGTGTTCGCAAATGGTAACAAGAGAAACTGGAATGAAGATTAAAGCGGCTTGGCCAACGGCGCTCCAGGTAAGAGGAACGACGGTTTCGGATTGTGCGCCAACCAAGAAGAGGAATTTAGGATAGTCAATGAAGGATTGGACGGTTACATTGCTAAATAAGCTTGTTAATGGGGTGAAATCAATGACGTGGAAGTAGTCATTGTGGAAGCCATAATAGCCAATGCCCGTAAGGATGGCAGCAAAGACGTAACCAGCACCCATACCAACGAGGAATGGAATGAGGGAAAGAGTCTTCTTTCCATAGTGAGCGCATAAAGCGGTGACGATCATAGCCACAAGGCCAGAAAGAAGAGCGCACCAGTTATAGGCTTGTCCGCTTCCGGTTGCGGTTGTAAGGTTTGAAATAGCACTTCCAGCAAGGGAAAGACCGATAACCATGATTACTGGTCCAACAACAACTGGAGGAAGAAGTTTGTTTAGCCAATTGACGCCGAAGACCTTGATTAAAAGGGCAACGAGGCAATAGACTGCGCAAACCATCAACATACCAACAGGAAGAATCCAAAGATTGATTGTCGAGAAAACGCCATTGTTAATAGTAGCATCAACTTTGATAGCTTCAGACATGGCGGTCATGTAAGCAAAAGAAGAAGCCAAGAAAATAGGAGATCTGAATTTCGTAACGACAAGATAGAAGATAGTGCCAAGGCCAGCACTCACAAGAGTTGGGGCGAGCATTAAGGATGTTAATGGAAGGTTTTGGCCTCCGAAATTAACAGTGATTCCACCATAAACGATAAGCGGAACAGTAACACAGGCGACGAACATCGCGAGGACGTGTTGGATAGCCAAGATTATGGCTTGACCCTTTTTTTGAGGGAACTCATCAACGTCAAGGATGAGATTTTTGGATTTTTCCATGTCTTTTTTCCTTTCTTTGTATCTCCGAATAAAAAAAGAAAACCCCTAGATGAACTGGGGGTTTTAATTTTTAAAGAGATTCAATAACGAGCAACAACCAGAGAAGGGAAATCTCCCCCTAAGAGCATTCGTTGTTCTTAAGCTTTGACTGTTTCTCATGGTTTTTGTCCTTGAATACTTTAACGAAATCTTTAAATATTGCAAGGAAAAAATAAAGAAAAACGAAAAATTATAAATTCTCCATAATGTGATCAAGAATATGAACACAAGTGCGCACGGCTTCGTCAGTTTTCTTCGAGTATTCATCCGCACCGCCAAAGAGAGTATCAGCAACCACCTTGATGAAAAGGGCAGGAATTTTATTTCTTATGCATGTTAAAAGAATGCCCGAGGCTTCCATCTCGCAAATATCTGCACCAAAATCTTTTGCGATGGCTTGTTTTTCTTCAGCTTTATTAACAAAACGATCTCCTGAAGCGTCCACTACTTCTAATAAATTAGGTTCCACTTCTAAAGCTTTCTTCCTTAAAAAGGAATCCGTTTCAAAATTTCTTTCAGGGAATTCAATATGACGACCAACAGGGACGTTGTCCACTTCTGAAATATCGAAGCGGTAATCGACCACTTCCTTTACGATGCAAACCAACGCATGACTTAATTTTTCCGTTAAAGCACCGACTACACCATAATTCAAAATCATTTCCACGCCAAATTCATCAATAAGAAATTGAGTGGACATGGCGGCTTGAATCTCACCAGCTCCGGATTGGAGAACGTATAGCACGTAGTTTTCCTTTTCGTAAAGGGAGACTTCGTACCCTTGTTTATTTATTTTTTGGCTCGCTTTGCCGTAAGCTTGCTCAAATGGAGCAAATTCCACAGCAATAATCATTCCGATTTTCTTTTTCATAAATCTCCTTATGACTAATAACGTAAATCCAGATCGTTTTTCATATACTCAAGGCGTTTATCCTCTACCTTGTCATAAAGTTTAGAGAGAACCTCCAAATCCTTAAGGATGGTTTTTGATTCTCTTTCAAAAGAATAGTTGAAATCCTCTTCATCGTCCAAGTAACAAAAAGACAAATAAACGTGATGAGCGTAATAATTTCTTTTATGAACGATTTCAAAAAGCGTTTCATAGTCTTCTTCCGAAAGAAAGGGCTCTTCCCAACTTTGATCATATTCTTTTAAAAGATGAACGATTTGTCCTAAAGTAAGTCGTTCTTCTTCTAAATGAATCATATTTTCTTTAAAGCCACCATCGGCCATGAAAGCATAGATGTACTTAACATCATGCTCAATGCATTGGCAATACATGAGTATTTCACCAACATGCATATGAAATTCTTCTAGTTCCATAGCCATTATTGTGAATGCATTCGTTTGAAAAAGAAAGTTCAAAGGTTCTTTTTTCATTTTTTTGAAAGCGCCTTTCAAATAGAAAAATCCTTGATTCCAACATTCTTTCCCATTTAATAGATATATGTTTGACTTATTTTTTATTCACGATTCAAGGTAAAAATTCGTTGGATTTCATTGTTCCAACTATTTTTTCTTGAAAGTTTTTCTAAAAGAAAAATTTGTTCATCTTAAAATTAACATTACATTTTATGCAGCAAGCTTGAGTATTCGCACTTTAAGTAACAATCATAAAAAATCTCTTTTTTCTTTTATCAATAAGTCCGCTTCAAAATCTATATTTTTTTAAGTTATTTTTAATTAAAAGAAATATCATTTCGTTGTGCCAAATTGTCTGCCATTAAATTGGCGAAAAGTTCCCCTCTTTCGACAATTTGACACATTTTTATTACATTCATCCCTTTGTATAAAAGGGCTTTTTATTTATAGATTTTAACTGAAGCGATAAGCTTTCCTTTTTTGCTTTTTCCCACTACTCCTAAGAAAACAAACTTCCCATATCCACGAACCGAAATTCGGCTATTCTCTTTTACTTTAAAGTCTTTTTCGGTAATCGTTTCGCCGGATAGAAAAACGTTTTTCCCGGACAAGAGTTCTTCTGTAACTGATCTGGATAGGTAAAAGACTTCCCCTAAGATGGCATCGATTCGTAAAGTAGGGATGCGTATTTCTCTTTCTTCAAATTCTCGATGAATCGGACAAGACGATGGAGGAATCTTTTCAATTTTAATATAGGTGTTCCTAATCTTTTTTAATTCATCAGAAACAACAGAGGCGTTCGTATCTAACAAGAAAAGATAGACATCATAGCCTTGAATCAGGATGTCTCCAAATTCATTTCTCTCGAATCCTAAGCTCATTAGAGAGCCAAGCACGTCACGATGAGTCAGCTCTTCAGCATATTTCTCGTTTTTTGGATAAATATGTAAACAAGCGATAGTCGAAGTCTCGTTATTCAAACTATTTTTAAAATCATCTAACGAAAAGAAATCCGGCAAGAGAAAAAGACAAGCAGCATCGTTTTCATCTTGTCCACCGAAAAAGAAATAATAAAGATCACCGATTTTATCTTTTTCGGTGATGAGTCTGTCTTCCAAAATAATCTCTTTAATAAAGGAAATCTCAGTTTGATTTAAGAATTTCGAAAAAACGGGCATGGAGTATTTTTCTGCCTTATTTATCCAATCATGAAGTTTCCCTCTTAGAATATCCTTATTATCCATAAATCTTATTTTAAAGAGAAAAATTCTCGTTTCCCAATTCTCTTTTGGTTAAGACACCCCCCTTCCCTCATTTTTTTCAAATAACGGTTAATTGTAGGGATGGATATTTTTGTTTCTTCTTCAATTTCGAAAATGTTTAAACCATAGGAAGTGAAAATACTGCCAAGTGAAAGGCAATATTTTAGTTTTTCGTCATTTTTATCTTTTGGTTGACTATTTTTTAAACATGTATATTTCTTTTTTGCTAATTCAAAAGACAAAGAAGAAATTCCATCATGGAAAAAATCAGCACAAAAAGAAACAAAATCGGAAAGATCTCCATGTCCTTCTTTTAAGATTTTAGAAAGCCTCGTTTCTAACTCCTGCTTGTTTCTTTCGATGAGTTGGCCAAGCGTTAACGCCAATAAAGAATAGTTTTTTTCGAATAAATAGGTCGAAAGAACGTACTTACATAGAAAGAAATTTTCATTGTAGTAAGGCATGGAATAAAGAAAGAAAAAGAACACCAAACTCATTTTCGTAAAAACATCAAAAGAAGAATCTAATAGTTGCAAAGTG
>OGRD01000966.1_pt1 | contig 12686 bp, 6 predicted proteins | sample 1553441 | NCBI WGS metagenome assembly OGRD01 (sample SAMEA2580106, study PRJEB22360) | human gut metagenome | biome: human gut; feature: human-associated habitat; material: faeces | place: Denmark | collected 2008/2010
GACCGAGCGGTGGCCGAGCATCGGGTTCTCTTCCTGTTTCAGGCCGCTGTTGTGCGGGAAGAACTCGTGGAGCGGGGCATCGAGCAGACGAATGGTCACGCCATAGCCGTCCATGACGGACATGCTGTGTTTGAAGTCTTCCTTGGAGAAGTTGTAGATGGCATCAAGGGCTTTCTTGGCTTCGGCTTTGTCATTGCCAAACAGAACTTTCTGAATGTAAGGCAGACGGTCGCCGAGGAACATGTGTTCTGTACGGAACAAGCCAACGCCACGGGCACCCTTGTTGAATGCAGGAAGCGTCTCGGCGGCTTCGGCGTTGGCACGGACGTCGAGGGACTTGATTTCCTGGCACCAGTCGAGAATGGCCTGAGCGGATTCTTCGAGCTTGGAAGGAACGGTCATGGGGACTTTGCCGAGGTAAACTTCGCCGGTCGTGCCGGAAATCGTGATGTAATCACCACGTTTTACGGTGTGGCCGTTGCAGCTGAAGGTACCGGCGGCTTTGTCGATCGTGATTTCGGAAGCACCGACGACGGCAGGAATGCCCCATGCGGTGGCCATAATGGCGGCGTGGGAAACCTTCGTACCGGTGGTGGTCAGAATACCACGGCTGGCCTTCATGCCCTTGACATCTTCCTGGCTCGTCATAACGGTCACGAGGATAGCATCTTCTTTGTTGGCCTTGGCGGCGAGGGCCTCGTCCTGCGTGAAGCAGACTTTACCACAGGCGGCACCGGGGGAAGCAGCGGAACCCTTGGCGATCTGCGTGGCGGCCTTGCGGTCTTTCGGCTCGATCTGCGGGAAGAGGAGTTCTTCGAAACGTTCGGGGTTCACTTTGCAGATGGCTTCTTCTTTCGTAAGGATGCCTTCTTTGACGAGGTTGTAGGCGATCACGGATTCAGCCTTAGCCGAACGCTTGCCATCGCGGATCTGGAGGAAGTAGAGCGTCGGCACGCCGTTGACTTCTTCGATCGTGAACTCGGTATCTTGCATGTCGCGGCATTTGTGTTCGAGTTTGTCGCCCGTTGCTTTGAGCTCTTCGTAGATGGCGTGGAAAGCGGGATCGGCGTGATCGCGTAGGGCTTCGATGGGTAGGCTGTTGCGGATACCGGCGACGACGTCTTCGCCTTGAGCTTGGAAGAGGACGGTGCCGTCGAGGATATCGTGTTTGATGCCGGTGACTTTGTCGCGCGTGAAGTAAACGCCCGTGGCGGAACGCGGCGTGCGGTTACCAAAGACCATTTCCTGAATGTTGACGGCGGTGCCCAAGCTATCGGGGATGCCTTCCAATTTACGCGTGAAGATGGCGCGTTCGTTGTTCCAGGAACGGAAGACGGCTTCGGCGGAAGCCATGACTTGTTTTTTCGGATCTTGCGGGAATTCATGGCCATACTTGGCGTAGATGGCTTTGTACTTGGTGATGAGTTCGCGCAAGTCGTCGGCGGTAAGGTCGAGGTCGGTCTTTGCGCCTTTTTCTTTTTTGAATTCCGTGAGCGTTTCTTCGAACGGATCTTCGCCGTTTTCGTCTTTGATTTGTTCGACGACGTCGCCGTACATTTGGAGCAAACGACGGTAGCTATCGAGCCAGAAACGCGCTTGTTCGCCCGTGGCGAGAGCGTCGACGATTTTGTCGGTGAGACCGATGTTCAAGATGGTGTCCATCATGCCTGGCATCGAGTATTTGGCGCCAGAACGTGCGGAAACGAGAAGGGGATTCTTCGTGTCGCCAAACGTCTTCCCAGAAACTTTTTCCATTTCTTCGAGGCGTTGCATGATTTCGTCTTGAAGGGCTTTTTTCATGTGGCCGTTTTCGAGATCGTTTGCATGGAACGTCGGAACGTTGACGACGACCGGGCAACGGATGTCGAGGACGCAGTGCATCAAATAGAGGCCGTAGCCTTTGCCACCCAACAATTCTTTGAGTTCGTCTTTGGAGACGCCTTCAAATTCGGGGAATTTTACGCCTTTGTGGAAGAAATAAGTGTTTTTGTACTTGGATCTGTCAAGCATGTCGTTCACAACTCCTTTAGGTTATTAGACGACTTTTGCGGCAGGCAAAAAATAAAAAATTCACGCCGCAAAGCCGGCGACAAACTAGTGAAAAGTGCCGATTTCGTCAAGCAATATCGCGCGATAGTGGCGCAATAATCGCGAACGGAAAACGGCCGACTTTTCTTCGCCGGCGACGAGTCGTAAACATGGCAATGGAAAAGTCAAGGGGGTGGGCAAAAAAGCGCGGCGTATGCGCGCAACGCAGTGAGCACATAGCCGCGCCAGGAGCGCGTATTGCCCCTTGTGGGCAATAGCGCGACAGCGTAGGCGTATTGCCCGAGAGGGCAATAGCCGGAGCCCCAAATCGTTCGACAAAAAGAGTTGTGAATGTGTGGAGAGTTGTGAATGTGTGGTGCGGGCGGCGTTGTGCCTCGTGTGGGTGGTGCGGGATTACGCGTCGTGGCGTGCGATGACGACGATGGCGTGGACTTGCTCGTGAGTGAGGTGGAGCGTGTGGTTGTTGAGGTTGACGCAGATGCCGTTGTCGGTGGAGGCGGTTCGGGTGAGGGCGATGTTTGGGAGAATGCCCATGTCGAGGATGGCTTGTCGTTTTGCGCCTTTTGCGCGGATTTGCGCGACGATGACGGGGTGGCCGTCGGCGATTTTGTCGAGTGTGGTGTGTGGGATGGTTTTGTGGATGGGGCAGCAGGTGCAGGCGCACGATTGTTTAGGGCAGGAGTCGGCGTTTGCGTCGGGGACGAGTGAGCGGGATTCGAAGAATTGTACGAAACGGTCCATGCCTTCGTCGGAGAGTGCGTGTTCGAGTCCGCATGCTTCTTCGCGGGCTTTGTCGGCGGGCATGCCGAGGATGTCGTGGAAGAATTGGAAGAGTAGGACGTGTCGTGCGTAGATGCGTCGAGCGGCGATTTTCCCGGTTTCTGTGAGTCGGATGGACTCTCGTTGAATGTATGAGAGGTAGCCCATGTCGGCGAGACGTTTGAGGGCGGGCGAGACGGAGGAGGCCTTGACGTCGCGCGCGGTGGCGATGTCGCGCACGCGAGCCTCGCTTGTGCCTTGCTGTAGGAGGTAAATCGTTTCGAGGTAATCTTCGAGAGATGGAGTGAGGTTGGTCATCGTAATCCTTGATCGTCGTGATCATTTTGCGCAGCACGATTGCTATGGCGCCGTGGGCGGAGGGGAGTTTAATCACAAATTTTGAGAATGCCAAATAGAATTAGGGCGTCGATCCAGGGCGTGACGAAGAGCGATTTTGGTCCTTTGTATGCGCATGATTGGACGTCTTTTTTCGATTCGATGAATTTGATTTCTTCGACGAGTGGGGACCAGTGGTGGATGTTGAGCAGTCGCGGCGAGATGGCTTGTGCTTTGAGTCGTCGCGTGGTGTCGTTTTCGTTGAAGACGGGGTAGGCGTGGGCGCAATCGATGCCGATTTGGGAGTCGTTTGGGATGTGTGCTTGTTTTTCGAAGTGGTTGGCCATGAGGACGAGTCCTTCGGGGACGTCGAGCGTGGCGCCGCTGGCTTCGATGCTCGGGACATGGGGTGCGAATTGGGCGTCGCGAGCGAGTTCGAGGAGGCCTTCGGGGGAGATGGATTCGACGCTCGTGAGGCTGGCGTTGATGATGGGTGTGTCGAGGATTCGTTTGACGAGTGCGAAGATGAGCCGATAGAGGGGGCGCGAGAGCGAAGAGGAGAAGGATTTGAGGACGGCTTCGCCTTCGACGAGGGCGTTTTTGTATTTGACGACGCCGCACGTGGCGTGTGGTGAACCATTGAAGGCAGAGCAAATGAAATTGCGAGAGACGAGTTTGTCGAGCAATTTTCTTTGGTTTGGTGTGCCGTTGTAGAGATTTGCTTCGGCTTTCATCATGTTGGGGCAGCCTTGGCTGTAGCCGATCATGGCGAATGGGCCGTCGACTTGTGCGATGACGCGATCGATTTGTTCGGCGTTGTATTGGAGTGGTTTGATGGTGCCGGTGTTGGTTCGGATGGTCGAAATATGCCGGGTGAGAGCGAGTCGTTTGAAGACGGTTTCGAGTTCGTGACCGGCGATGCCGTTGGTGACGATGCCCATGGCGGTGATGAGCGTGAGATCGACGGTACCGGCGGGTGCGGCGGGCATGAACCAGACGATGGGATCGCGGCGGAGGGCTGTTTTGTCGTCGTCGAAAGCGTAAATCAAATCGATGATGGCGCTGTAGGTATGTGCGCGGGTGAGGTCTGTTATCGATGTGAGGGGGCGATGGTATGTCGCTTCGTATCGATAGGAGAACCATCGTCGGACTTCGTCGTTGTCGTTTTGGAGGTCGTCGTAGACCGAGGCGATGCGCAGTGCGTCGGTGGCGCGAGCCCATAGATCTTTGAAGACGCGATATTGCCATGGGTCTTCGACATCGGAGGCGAAAGATTTGGCGGCGTCGATGGCGGATTTCCAAGCGGATTGTGCCGATTCGATGGCCGTGGCTGGAAGCGCGTCGAAGATATCGCCAAAAGACGAGGACTCGGGGCAGAGCTGTTGCGTGGCGGATTGGGCGTCGTCGATGGCGTTGCGCAATGTGGCGATGGCTTGGGCTAGTCGCTGGGCGTGGTTTGAATCGACGGCGTATTGGGCGGAGGTGGGGGCGTGTGAATTATCGGTGCGATCTCGATAGGATTCGAGTTTGAGCCTTGCGGCGACATAGGCGTCGTTTTGCGCGTTGATCTTTTGTGCGGCGTCGAAGATGGCTTCGACGTAGGAGGCGGGTTTTGTGCCGCTCCAAGGGGCGTAGTCGTCTTCGTCGGGGAGGCTGACTTGTAGGAGTTCGGAGAGTTTTTTAGCGCGAGCGATAGGCGTTTTGATGAGGGATTGGTCTTGTCGTAGCCAGCCCATGAGCATGTTGGCGAGTACGCGGATATTTCGTTGTCCGATTTCGTAGAAGACGGCGCGGGCGAAGAGCGGGCCGCGTCGCTGTAGGTAATCGAAGAGTCGCGCCTGATTGACCTGTACGCAGAAGCCGATATATCGGCTCAAACTCCGCACGCCGTGAGGAGCGTGGCGACATCGATGGGCGCGAGCCATGAGCGGAAGACGTCGGCGATATGTGGGCTATCGGGGGCGATGCCGATTTTGTCGCAGTATTGTTTTTCGGCGTCGAGTAGGGTACCCAAGAAGACGGCGATATTGAAATCTTGAACGATGAACGTGCCTTCGCGGACTTCGAGGTCGGCGATTTTTCGCTTGATATCGAGGAGCGTGCGGAGTTTTTCGATGTGGTTTGCCGTCGGGAATTGGTCGAATTTATGATCGATGATCCATTCGATTTGGGCGATGTTGAGGCCGGCGGCATAGGTCAAGATGCGTTGGGCGGTTTGCGGCGCCCAAGTCGGGGCGTAGATATCGTTTGCCGCGGGGAGCGGTTCGATATCGGTGCTATAGCGCGGATCGTCGCATAGCGGAGGGCATGCCGTGTGATCGGGGGCGATATAGGGGACGGTTTGGAAAAGGTGATGTAGCCATTTGAGGATGCGGCCGATGTTATCGAGATTTGCGTTGGGATAGGCGCGTTCGAGGAGTTCTTCGATTTTGAATCTGTCGATGCCATCGGCGTGCATGATGCGTTCGATGGAGGGCAAGATTTCGGCAGTGGCGGAATCGTCGTCGAAGAGAAGTAGCGAGATGGCATGTGCGAGGGTGGGGGGATGGATGAGGTCGGAGACGGAGAAGATGTCTTCGTCGATGCATCGCTGTATCCAATCGCCGACGTGGGAGCAGAAGTCGTCGGCGCCGTCGATATAGGGGAAGATGACGACGCGTGCGATGTCGAGGATGTGTTTGAAGAGGGGTTCGTGTTTGACGATATTTGCCCAGTGATCGCGTTCGGAGTTGGGTTGGAGTAGGGTATTGAAGAAGGTGGCGTTGTAGAATCCGGAGCCGTTAGAGAACGTGAGAATGCCGTGTTTTGAGATATCGGCATCGATGGAGAAATCGAGGAGTTCGGCGGGCAGGAGTGGTGCCGAGTTTGACCCCATGGCGACGATAGGGGATTGCGGCGCGTCGTAGTGAATCGAGAAATGGCAATCGGAGAGGCCAGCGACGGTGCATTGTGCGCTTTGGATGCGGATCGACAAGTTCGAGGAGGCGTTTTGCGATATCGAAAGCGGGTTCCAGATATAGGAAAGGTGGTGCATTTCGAGGTCGAGCGACGAGTTGTCGAAAGTGATGCAGATCGTGTCGTCGAAGAAGTGGTCGATTTGGCACGAAAACGTGGCATAGGCGAAGCCATCGGCGTTTATGGTTGCGATGGGTGTGACGAGATCGAGCTCGGGTATCGTCGTGGCGTCGGTTTGTGTTTGGACGTGGAAAGCGGCTTGTATGGAGGCGTGGATATCGATGGGTGCGTTGATGGATTTTCGCAGGGTTGCATCGAAATGGCACGATTCAGCTCGCATGTCGATATCGTGTCCGCGCAGGGCGAATTCACCGAATTTTTTGAGATTGAGTTCGCCGTGCGTCGTCAAATCGAGGTCGTGTATGCAGATTTGGTGATTGGCAATGTCGATGCCCCAAGTGATGTTGCCCGAGAAGGCGGTGTGCACGTCTTCGATTTGAACGCGCGCTTCGTCTTTGAGCCACGGATGTTTGGCGTGGACGCCGATATGTGGCGTGGTGAAGTGGCTACACGGATTGAGTTTGATGGATCCGACGATGTCGTTTCCCTCGTCGATGGGCGTCGTCATCCACGAGGCATTGAGCTCATGGGCGCATAGGATGAGTTTTTCGGGGTCGATATTTGAAGATAATTCGAAATCGACGTGTCGTTGGTGTCCTGATTTGTCGCAATAGGCGATATCGGCGCGCAAGTCGGCATCGAAATGGTCGTTGGCGCGTTTGAAGGCATATCGTGCGTGCCCTTGGGCGCGGCCGTGGGAGTCGAGGAAAGCATCGGCGCGCCAACCTTGGCGCGTCGCAATGGCGATGGGCCAGTCGTTGGCGATGAGATCGGCGTTACACGTGCCGGCGATCGTATCGATCATGCCCAAGACGGTGCGCGAGAGGTTTCCGCCTTGATCGCGGTCGAGGCAAAATTGATCGATGAGAATGCGCAGATTTGGGCTGAACGTGGGCACGAGGAGGCTTGGAATTTTGTATTCGGAGAAGGCGTGTTTGATCTTCGAATTGAGTGCGACTTCGCCCGACATGGTGAAGATGAGTTCGTCGTTTTTGTCGACTTCGAGGACGACGTGACCCGAGGCATCGCGTTTGATATGTCGAGAGATTTGTAGAGCCGAGAGTTCGACGCTTTGCAGGGCGTTATCGAGTGCAGTTTCGACCGATTCGCGTCCGCGTTCGAAGAGTTCTTTGGAGTATTCTTTCGATTTTTCGAAGCTGGAACTGAGTCCACTCCGCTCGGCGGCATCTTTGAGGAATTTCCAAGCGCTCGAATCGGAGACGCGGTCGGCGTATTTTTTTGCACCTACTCGTAGTTTTTCTGCATTAGATTCGATTAGTGCGTTAGCTTTTGTAAAAAATTCGCTATTGGCGAGTTTTGCGCCGAGATCGGAAATCTCGCTGGAGTCGTTTTCGTCGTCGTCGGAGGAGTGGGTAGGGGCAGGTGTTTCGTAGAGAGCGGCGAGTTGATCGAGTGTCGTGAAGATGTTGAGGAGTCGAATCGGTTTTGAAAACGATAAATCGAGTTTGTCGAGATAGAGCTCGTTTTTAATCGAAGATAATTCGACGACGAGTCGTGCAGTTGTATTTTCATCGATGGCAAACTTTGCGCTTCGCTTCGACGGATTGACGGCGTGTGTATTGGCGACGAGAGCGAGTTGTGCTTGTGTCGTGAAGTGTTCGACGACGCATGGTGCGACTTGATCGAGCTGTATCGAGAGGTTGCTCGAGGCGTTTTGTTGCGGGTCGATGGGGTTTGCGGAGAGTTTGAAGCGGAATTGGAATGGCATAGGGATTCGAGCTCCTCACGATTGTTGGGGATAGCCCCCATGGCCCGCTGGCGAATTCCAGCCCCATCGCCACATCGGTAGAGCTGGGGGCGATGGGGGAGCTAAATGGCGCGGGCATTATTCGGCTTTATATTGGTTAAATTGTGTTGTGTCGAAAGTCGTCGAATTGTCGATACCGAATCGTTCGATGCTTCCGGCGGGTAGTTCCAGGACGTATCGGACGCGCTTATTTGACGTATATCGCGGTCTTTCGTCGAGGGGTTTTGCATTTTTGTAGAAATTCGACACGGTGCCATCTTTATCGATGAAGACGATGTCGAGTGGTAGATAGGTGTGGCTCATCCAGAAAGAACGGCGCAGTTCGTTGGGGAATATGAATAGCATCCCCCAATCGGGGTGGCATGATTTTCTGTTCATCATGCCCCTTTGACGGCTGTAGTCGTCGGAGGCGATTTCGACGTAGACGCTGTGTGCGTCGTCGCCCGTAGAAAAAGCGAGTTTTGGGGTCGCATCGTCGACTTTATTCGTGATGGAAGGGGGAATTTGGCACAATCCCGATGTGCAGACGAGTGGCATAGAGCAATCGGCATCTTTGGCACAAGCGCGTTGATGGCTACGATTGAAATCGATTTGCGAAATGATGAGGAGTTGTAGGGCGTCTTGTGTCGATGGCTCGGTTCTTTTGGTGCAAGCCGTCGCAGCGAAGAGCGATGTACCGATGATAGATGAAGTGATGATAATCGATAATGTGCTGTTTCTCGTCATGGTAAAAGTCATGCCTCGACATCGTGGTGATGGTGTTTTGATTTGGCGCGGAATAAATCGCGCGGTCCGACGCGGAAAACCCAGTATAGCCCTGTTAGCATGAAAACGACAAATAGGGCTAGGTGGAACACATCCCATGCGACGTGTGGGAGGAATATCGACGAAAGCCCGTGTTCGGGTTCGAGTTCGGGAATGTGTTCGGAATGTGAATCGAGTTCGGGAATGTGTTCGTGATGTGAATCGAGTTCGGGAATGTGTTCGTGATGTGAATCGAGTTCGTGTTCGTGGTGAATCATGGCCGAGGCGACGTCGGGTGCAATGGCTTCGATAAACGCCGCACGGTTTTCGTCGTGTGTTTGGAGGCCGATGGCGACGAATAGGGCAAGAGCGACGGTTAGTGCGGCGGCGAACTTGATCGAAGATTTGGCTTGGCGTTGTTGGTCGCTTGGAATGGCCAATGGCGACTCGGAATAGCTCAGGAATGCGATGCCGTAGGCGGCGATGAGGGCGACGAATAAAAGTCGATGAAATCCGAATTCTCCGAAATTGAATACGCATAATATCGAAAACATGATGATGATATGCGCGTGGTAGCCGATGAAATCGGTATGTGTTCCGTGACGTCGCATCGCCATATAGCCGTGGAATCCGAGATAGACGATCGAGAACGTCGTGAGGATGGCGCTCGTAGCCAGCGGCGATAGATGTGCAAGGGACTCGGTCAGAGGGGCGACGAAAAACGGGATAATCGAGGCGATGAGGAGGATTCCTGCGAGCGTGCCGAAGCTGGTCATCGTCCAGGAGGCAAAAGATTTTTCGGTATCGCAGTGCCCGATGCGCTCGCACATCGAGCATTCGACGCGGACGGGGAGCAAGAGATACGACAGGATGACTGCCGCTGCGACTGCAATCCACCAAGTTGCCGCGAAGCAAGTATCGAACAGGGCAAAGATCGCGGCGAAGCCGGTTGCGCAGAATATGTGTGGGGCACCGCCTGCGGCAACGGGGCGTTGTTGTGGGGCGAGGTATTGGCAAATGTGATTGCCCAATAGGGCTATCTTTTCGTTTTTGTGGCGTTTGAGCCCATAGCCGAGAGCGAGGATGGCGGCGAAAAGCGCCCAAATGGGGGCGGCATCGTAGAATAGCCCGATCCAGAGATCGAGCGGTGAGGCGTGTTGATGGGCATGAACGGGGACAATCCACGTCATGAAGGCGAAGGCGGCGATACCCAATAATGCGCCAATGCCCTTTGCGTAGCGGAATTCGCGAGCGCCACCGACCGAGACGTTGTGAAAGACGACGTGTAGCAACATGCCGGCGATGAGCCCTTGGACGAGGTTGAGAATCGTCATGCCGAGATGGGGGAGGGCAAAGTGCCCGAGTCCGTAGCCCAAGACCGTCGAAAGCGCCATCGTCGCCGCGATGGCCCAAGTCTTACGCGTGCCGATTCTCGGCACGAGCATGAGGCTGAGGAAGACGCCGACGGGCAATCGATGAAACAAGACGCTGATGCTGAGCAAATTGCCAGCCGCGCCGACGTCGTCGCCCATGTCGCTCATTGAGAGTCCGATGCCGTCGAGTATCGTATGTGCACACATGCCGACGACGATGGCAGCCATCATGGCGTATTGTGCAAATTTGCTCTTTTTTTCGTCGTCGTGTTCGCCCGAGCAGTTGGCATCGTGTTCGTGGCGATGGGAACGTTGGTGGACGAGAGCGGGAATGCCAAAGCCGATGGCAATCGTCGCCATGCCCAAGATCCCCGAATCTTCGAGGCAATGTGGAACGATGTGGAATAAGACGAGCCCGACGATCGAGACGACGACAAAGGCGTCGAAAAACGAGAGCCACGAAGGGCGCTTTTGTATCGATGCGCATAGCGCGACGCCGACGAAAAGCGCCAAAATACTAAAGATGAGTTGGAGCATTATTGTTTCAGGAGAGTATCTGCCGTTGCGACGCCCGTGACTTTTTGCAATTTGACGAGGGCAATTCGATAATCGTGTAGCGCTTGCAAATACATCGATCGTTGTTCGATAAACGTCGTAAGCGCCGAAATCATATCGCCGACATCGCCGTCGCCTGCTTCGTAGTCGAACAGAGCTTTGGTGAGGAATCGCTTTGCCGATCTTCGCGACTGATACGTGATGGCGATATTAGCGAGGGCCGTCGCTGTATTTTGATATTGCTCGGTGACTTCGAGTTCGATGCCCGAAATGGCGAGTTCTCGTTGTGCTCGCGTTCTTTCGGCTTTTGCATCGGCTTGTCGGACTTTGAAGACTTGTCTCACGGGATCGAGATCCCACTTGATCATAAAGCCGAGGCCGAATCCGCGCCCGTTATAGCTGTCTTTGATATAAAAGTTCTTTTCTTCTAGTTTTGGGACGGCATTGCTAAATTTGTAGTAGACTTCGCCGACGAGTACGAGATCGGGCCACCAATTGAGCCATTCGATATGCGCCTGTTTATCGGCGGCTCGGACGCTTGCGTCGAGTAATTTGAGATCGCCACGGTTTGCGCGCGCCAAATCGAGGACTTCGTCTTGGGATTGGAGCTCTTCTTTGGCGTTGTCGAAATCCATCGCTTCGATTTCGAATGGGCCTTCGAGCCGCGTATGGACGCGGAGCGCTTTTTCGGCATAAGTGCGCTTTGCGTCGATCGTATTCTTGAGCCTGTAGACGTTTGCTTTGGCGATATCGATGCGGTATTGGTCGGTATCTTTGACAGATTCCGACCCCGATTCGAGCAATTTCCGATATTGCGTTTCGACTTGATCGACGTATTTTTCGGCTTCGGCGACGACGTCGGCGGCGGCAGTGGCCAGTTGCAACCCGTAATAAGCCCTTGCGACGTCGTATTCGACGTTGAGAATTTCATTTTGAACGCGCAATTCTTCGACTTCGAGCCCGATCTTTGCCAACTGATGCGTCTGATACACCTTTGTCGACGTGAAGAGCGGCAACCAGAATTCGAGCGAGTTCCGCGTCGTAAATCCCCATGAATCGAAGAAATTGTCCCATATATCGTTTTCCGAGCTTCTAATATCTTTGGATTTGGGCATCGGTCCGAATTGCGATTTGAGGGCAAATTTTGGTGCCCAATAGTATTTTGCTTCTGAGACTTGTGCTTGAGCTGCATCGCGCGCATAGCCTTGGGCTTCGATCTGTGGGCTATTGGCGTGCGCCAATTCATAGGCGCGTTCTAGCGTTATCGTTTCGGCTGTCGCCTCGGGCGCATACGAGGTGGCGCATACCGCCGCCAAAGCCATTGCCCCGATGAAGTCCTTTATTTTCGATATCATCTGCACGAAAAAGCTCCTTTCGGTCAACATCGTCGTTCGTGCCATCAAAACGCGCGTTGTCTAGCACAATTGCATCTAAAATGCCGTCGTTTTTATCGTGCTACGATGACGTCGCGGTCGTCTTGGGGAACATCGAGACTTTTTCGATGTTGGCTTTGTGCATGCGATGCATAATTCCGACGACGAATCCGAATTTTATGCTCGGATCTGCATCGACAATGATACCAGATTCTTTAGCATCTTCATTGGCTCGAATAGCTCCCTCGACCTCATCGAAACATCGCGTCCATTGGCGTTTGTCGATGGCATCTCGATATTTGGAACAATCCGAAACCGTTTTTCCTTCAAATGAAACGACGAAATTTTGGTCGATTTTCAATGTGAGCGTTTGTGATTGATTTGCCGTGGCTTGGGAATTGTCGAGCGCCGGCAAATTGAGAGCGACAAGTCGTTGCTGTTTGTCGCGGTTTTCTTCGAGCTCTTTTTGGGAACGCGCTTTTTCCATGACGGGCGCCGCCACCATAAATATGATGAGCATGACGAGCATGACGTCGACGAGCGGTGTCACGTTGATATCGGCCATTGCGCCGCTTTGTGCTTGCATTCCCATAGTCATTCCTCGCGGTTTTGTTGGGGGCTCCCTGACCTCACCCCCAGCCTATCGCCCCCCCC
>OGRD01000967.1_pt1 | contig 12685 bp, 11 predicted proteins | sample 1553441 | NCBI WGS metagenome assembly OGRD01 (sample SAMEA2580106, study PRJEB22360) | human gut metagenome | biome: human gut; feature: human-associated habitat; material: faeces | place: Denmark | collected 2008/2010
CAGACCCGCAGGCCGGTAATCGGCTCCGCCATTGAAAGACTACAAAACCTATTACCCAATCTTTCTACAAATGTATGAATAAAAAACAAGTTTTTCGTAAAATCGAGGGACTAATCGGACGGGTGGTGTTATGTGTTTGTCTGAGCGTGTGTACGTTGGCAGCCAGAGCTCAGGATAACTTGCTGACCGTCAATCTGGACAAGGTTCCTCTTTCCGAAGCTATTGCTGCCATAGAAGGACAGTCCCGTTATCTTTTCATGTTAGGCGAGGGCATCGATGCCTCTGCGGAGTTCATTTCCGTTCATGCCGAGAAGCAACCGCTCCGCGAGGTTCTCGATCAGTTGATACGGGGATCGCGGCTCGCATATAGTATCGAGGGGCAGAATATCCTGTTGTCTTTGACCGGAACCGACACTGACAAACCCTTTACGGTCCGCGGCCGGGTATCGGATCGTACCGGTGCTCCGGTGATCGGTGCGGCGGTTCTTGTGAAGGGCACGACGATCGGTACGAGCACGGGGCTCGATGGTTCTTACACCTTGGAGATTCCTGCACCTGCCGCGACGGCCGTGCTGACTGTCAATTTCCTGGGTTATGCTCCGATGGAGATTCTCGTCGGTCAGCGTTCGCAGATCGACTTCGCCTTGCGCGAAGAGGCCCAGACCGTCGATGCCGTCGTGGTAACGGCTCTGGGTATCAAACGTTCGGAGAAGGCGCTGTCGTACAACGTGCAGCAGGTGAATTCCGAAGATATCGTCGGCAACAAAGACGCCAATTTCATCAACTCGCTGAACGGTAAGGTTGCCGGCGTGAACATAAACGCCTCGTCGTCGGGTGTGGGCGGCGCTTCGAAAGTGGTGATGCGCGGCAGCAAGGCCATCAGCCAGTCGTCGAATGCTCTTTATGTAATCGACGGTATCCCGATGTTCAATCTGGGCAGCGAAGGCGGTACGGAGTTCGACTCGCGGGGCACGACGGAAGCTATCGCGGACATCAATCCCGAAGACATCGAATCGATTTCGGTGCTGACGGGAGCCGCCGCAGCGGCCCTTTACGGCAACAATGCCGCCAACGGAGCCATCGTCATCACCACGAAGAAGGGCAAGGCCGGAGCGCTGAGCGTCACCGTATCGCAGAACACGGAATTTCTGCGTCCGTTCCGTATGCCCGAATTCCAGAACCGTTACGGCACGGGCAGCCTCGCTTCGTCCGCCTCGTCGGTAGACAAGAGCTGGGGAGCCCGTCTGAACGCCGCTACGATCGGAGGGTATGACCCGGCCGACGATTTCCTGCAAACGGGCGTCGTGACGACCGAGACCGTAGCTCTCTCGACAGGCACGGAGAAAAACCAGACCTATGTCTCGGCTTCGGCGGTCAATTCGAAGGGGATGGTTCCCAATAACGACTACGACCGTTACAATTTCACGTTCCGTAACACTACGTCGTTCCTGAAAGACCGTATGACGCTCGACGTGGGAGCCAGCTACATCAAGCAGAGCGACATGAACATGGTGAACCAGGGAACCTATTCGAATCCGCTGGTGACGGCTTACCTTTTCCCGCGCGGGAACGACTGGGAGGATATTCGGATGTACGAACGCTGGGACTCCGACCGGAAGCTCGCCACGCAATACTGGCCCGAAAAGATGTTCTCGGCGCTGACCGGACAGAATCCCTACTGGATCGCCTATCGCAACCTGCGCGAGAATAAGAAAGACCGCTACATGCTGAATGCGAATCTGAATTACCGGATTCTCGACTGGCTGTCGGTGTCGGGACGCGTGCGGATCGACAACTCCAACAACGAATACACCAAGAAACTCTATGCGACGTCGAACACCACGCTGACGAACGAGGGTTCCGACGCATTGTCGAAAGGTTCCTTCATGCTGGAGCGTACGATCGACAAGCAGACCTATGCCGATATTTTGGTGAACATCAACAAGACGTTCGGGGAGAACTGGTCGCTGAATGCCAATATCGGGGCCTCCTATTCGGACATGCAGCAGAGTATTTTCAGCAACGAAGGGCCGATCATGTCCACAGGAATCGCCAATGTCTTCAACGTAATGCAGCTGGACAATACGAAGACCAAGCGTATCCAGTCGGGGTACCGTGACCAGACGCAGTCGTTGTTCGCGTCGGTCGAGGCCGGTTTCAAGAATACCTATTTCCTTACCCTCACCGGCCGCGGAGACTGGCCTTCGCAGCTTGCAGGACCCTATTCCGCCAAGACGGCGTTCTTCTATCCGTCGGTAGGCGCTTCTGTCGTGCTTTCCGAGGCGCTTCCGATGCCGAAATGGATCTCCTATCTGAAAGTACGCGGTTCGTTCGCTTCGGTGGGTCTTCCCATTCCGCGGTTCCTCGCGCAACAGACTTACGAGTGGGACAACGCGAACCAGCAATGGGCTTCCAAAACCCATTATCCGATGGGCGAGCTGAAACCCGAGCGCACCGATTCGTGGGAAGTGGGACTGACGGCGCGTTTCCTCCGCCATTTCAACGTAGACCTGAGCCTTTATACGGCCAAGACCTACAACCAGACTTTCGACCCCGGCATTTCGCCGTCGTCGGGTTATTCCACGATGTACATTCAGACGGGATCGGTACGCAACAAAGGTATCGAACTTTCGGCGGGCTATTCGAACGAATGGGGTAAATTCGGCTGGTCGTCGAACTTCACGTTCAGCGCCAACCGCAATGAAATCATGGAGCTGATGGAGGGTTATGTGATTCCCGTCATCAACGAACCGATGACGCTCGACCGTCTCGACATCGGCGGGCTGGGTTACGCACGGTTCCTGCTGAAAAAGGGCGGCAGCCTGGGCGATCTGTACTCCACGGCCGATCTGCGGCGCGACAGCCGGGGCAACATCTATGTCGATGCCGACGGCAAGGTGGTCAGCAACACGACGAATGTAAAGGACATCAAACTCGGCTCGGTATTCCCGAAGGCGCGAAGCCAAAGCAGAAGAAAAACTTTGAGCTTCAAGCCAAGGAAGAATATCCGATTACCGATATTGAACTGCGGCACGCAACTTACAGCACATTGCTTTCTAAGTTGTCGCTTGCCGCTGACCACAGGGACAACCTGCTGAACCGAGGACTCACCGATGACGACATCAAGCGTCTTGGCTACAAGTCCACACCGGTTGTCGGTATGAGCGCCCTTGCTAAACAGCTCCGTTCAGAGGGATATTATTTAGCGGGTGTTCCTGGTTTCTTCAAGGACAAAGCAGGCTCGTGGACTTTCGTTCATGAGCAACGCGGTATTTTGATTCCTGTTCGCGACCGTCTTGGCAGAATACAAGGTCTGCAGATCAGACGGGATAACGTAACCAAGCGTAAGTTCCGATGGATTTCCAGTGCTGATATGGATGAAGGTTGCCGTGCTGAAGGATGGACGCACCTTGTCGGCAAAGTCAGACCGACCATCGTTCTGACAGAAGGACCGATGAAGGCGGACGTTATTAACGCACTGACCGGACTCACTGTTCTGGCTGTGCCCGGTGTTAACACACTGACACAACTTGAACTGGCACTTAAGGACCTCAAGAGCGTTGGCTTGGTGGAGATCAAAACAGCCTTTGATATGGATTTCGTAACGAACCAGCACGTGCAGAATGGATATAACAGTCTGCTCAATATGCTCGGCGAAATGGGATTCCGATACGGAACCTATCTGTGGGATCCAACCTACAAAGGTCTTGACGATTATATCTGGGAGCATTGCTTCCGGAGAAGAAAGTCACAGTAAGCAAGGAACTGGGCGAGGCAAAAATTTTGCTTCGCCCTTTTTCTATGAGTATTTTTCAAAAAAATAAGTATTTGAGTTGTAAATACTCATAGCGAATCGTGTAATTAGATATGAAATCTAAAAACCCTGGAGGTATAAATATGTTAATCGCAATTGATCATGGTAACTATGCAGTAAAAACCGAAAACCATTCGTTCGTCGCCGGCCTTGCCGAGCATACGGTGAAACCGCCTTTGACGGATGAGATCCTTGAGTACGATGGCAAGTACTGGACTCTCAGCGGAAAGCGCCTGAATTACAGACGTGATAAGACCGTAGATGAAAGCTACTTCATTCTGAGCCTGATTGCCATCGCCAAGGAAATGGAATCTGCAGGACGTACAAATCCGTTTGAGCAGGTTCAGCTTGCTGTGGGACTTCCCCCTGAGCACTACGGTGTTCTGAAGGATAAGTTCGCGCAGTACTTCCAAAGAGACGGCGTAATCAAGTTTGTCTACAAAGAGAAGCCGTATAGTATTATAATTGAAAGAGTTATGGTCTTCCCGCAGGCATATGCTGCGGTGGTTCCTCAAAGTACTCTGATTATGAATTCTCCGCGTATCTTCATCGTGGACGTAGGTGGCTATACGACCGATATCCTTTTGTTGAAGAACGGTAAGCTCGACTTTCAGTACTGTCGCAGTCTGGAGTCCGGTATTATTACGATGAATAACGAAATCATCCGTAAGGTGAATGCTCTTCACGATATGATCATCGATGATGAGCATATCAGCGACGTGCTTTGTGGCAGAGAGACGATTCTTCCGGCCGATGTTATAGAGACTATCAAAGGGTCCACTAAGAAGCACGCAGATAACATCTTGAACCAGCTGCGCGAACTGCAGGTGGATTTGAGATCCAACCCGGCAATTTTTGTCGGCGGCGGCAGCATTTTGCTCCGTCCTTTCTTCGAAAGCTCTCACTTGATTGCCAAGGCGAGCTTCATAGAATCTCCGAACGCCAATGCCATTGGCTATGAGATGCTCGGGAAAGCACAAATGAACCGCCATCCTAATGCATAAGGGATGGAGGGGTCATTGTGAAGAAAGACGGGAAATATAGATTTACACTCGGATTCGGCTCCGGTACTGAAGAAGAATACAGAGCCGGAGAATTTTTAGAAAGCCTGGGTAACAAAAAGAGTGCCATCATTGTAACGGCCTTGAATGAGTATCTTGCTTCACATCCGGAGTTACAAACACAATGTTGTAAAATAGAAGTTAAGGTTGCTCCAAAATATGATCAATCGAAAATGGAGCAACTTATACGGACAATAGTTGAAGAGAAGATATCAGCCCTTCAATTCGAAGGCAGTGTTTCGGCTGCAGAGGCAGTTCAAAAGCCGGATGCACTGGAAGAGGATGTTGCAAAAATGCTGGATAACCTCGATTTGTTTGGTTGAATTACAGATGAGTCTGCTATCACTATTAGTAGGCTCATTTGTCATATACGGGCAAAAGCGTATGTTTTTTTGCCTTAATTTGCAACACTTGTGATTGCACTATCACGGCTACTTTCTTCATTTTCACCTACAGTTCCGTTAAAATATAAGTGTAAGGAGAAGATGGAACGGTGGATTACAAATCTTTAGGTAAAAATGTCAAGAAATATCGCTTACTCCAAGGAATGCGCCAGGAGGATCTTGCCGGAAAATGTGCCTGCAGCGTCAGTCACATCGGACATATTGAGGGCGGGTTTGGGAAAGTCAGTTTGGAGATGATTGTGCTTGTCGCAAACAAACTGAATGTTTCCGTAGATCAACTTCTTTGTGATTGTTATGATGATCCGACAGCAATTTATCTTCGAGAAATTGCAAAAAGGATTGAAAGTTATGATGTTTCCCAACGTGTTCTTGTATGTGAAAGTTTGGAAAACTACCTTGATACGTTGGAACGCTTTGCTAAAAAAGATCGTTAGGAGTCGAATATGAAGCGGAGAAACAACTAATAACAGAAAAATTAAATATAGAAAAATGTAAGATAACTATCGGCTATTGTCAGCCGGTTTTATATGCACGCCAAATTAAGCGGCCTTGCCATATTCATTTATGGTTGGGTCGCTTTTTGTTTGTATTGCGGGAAGGAGGTGATTCCAATGTTCTGATTGCTGTGGAACCAACTGTACGAACGGAGAAAATAATTTCACGGCATGCCACTGTGGCATGTTGTAAAAATAGTTTTGCTCGGTGGTATGCCCCAAAGGAGGCATATTCTTGGACTACCGACAAAACACTGATCGAGATGAGCTCCGCGCTGAGTTTACAGTGTGGCTCGATACGTTGATACGACGTGCAAAGCTTGACTATCTTCGAAAACACCATGTTCCCTTAGATATTATGTCCTTAGAGGAACTGCACGAAGAAAATATGCCTGTCTCGGAAGATGTATGGATGCGACAGATACTGTTCGAGGAGGATGATTTTAATTTTGAGGAAGAGCGACTTGCTCAGGCTTATGCGGAACTTCCTCTTTTGCGAAAGCAAATCCTCAAGTTGCTGTATGTTGATGAGCTTGAAGTGAAGGAAATCGCTCGACTTCTTAATTGTTCAGCGCAGTACGTATCCAACCAAAAGCAGAAAGGAATAAAGCATCTTCGGAAGCGTATGACGGAGGGTGGTGATAATAGTGGATAAAGAAATGTTCCGAATCACCCTGCAAGGTGCTGTCGCAGGCAATCATGGCGATTTTGAGAAGATCATTGAATTGTATGCTCCTCTCATTGACAAGCACTGCTATATTAACGGCAAGCATGATCCTGATTTAAGGCAGTACATATTGATGCACATAGCATTAAAAATGAGCAAGTTCATTATCTAAGCGAAAGGCTCCGGATTTCGGTCCAGAGCCTTTTTTTGAAAAAATTTTTGCAAAGTGATTATATTTGCGATTTTTCTTACGTGTTTCCCTATGAATGCATCCCTATGCTGGAGACGCACCTTGACAATCGAATAGTCCAGAACCGGTACATTCCATTTTCGCTGAGCGCCTATCCGTCTGCCTGGCAAGCAGAACCATGAGTAACAATATGCGGGTGGCTCCTGCATTCCGCCAAGACGCGAATTTGGGACAATGATACTTCCGTAACTCGCGGTCCGGCCACAATGAAGGCGGGAAGGTGGAACTCCTATGGACCTGTTCGCTGCAGGCGCCGGGTGGACGTTAAAATCATTCTTATCGAATATACCAAGAAAATAATGGTAATAATAAAGTTGTAAAAATGAACATTTGGAGGTGTAATGATTTATGAAAGAACCCAGACCTGATTTATCTGAATTAGTTGACATCAGAGATGTCGTTATTGATAGAACCCTTCCGGTTGAAGAGCGTATCAAGTCATATGTCGAGCAAATTAAAAACCCGTATTGCTTCAAAGTCGGTGACGTTAAGGTACGTGTATCTTATGCCAACAAGGATCAGTCTTTAAATGAAAGCTTTGTATCTATGCTTTCCTCAATGTGATGGAAATAATTGCTATAACTAATTTAATCAAAATGGCTGGATTTTTCATTGTTTTTATGTTAGTATAAAACACGGACAAAAATCAGTGACTACTCTGGCTGTTTATTCGATTTATCGACTATACAGAAAGGAGTGGCGCTATGAATAAACTCATAGATCAAGTATTCAAGGTCGCCATTTATCTTCGTTTATCGAAGGAAGATGGCGATCTTTCATTTTCGTCAAATGGAAAAACAGAAAGCGAAAGTATAAACAACCAGAGAGATCTCATACTTGGCTATCTGTCTAAGCATCCCGAGATGGAAATTATTGACGAGTACAAGGACGACGGTAAGACAGGCACAAACTTTGACCGTGCAGAGTTTCAAAGAATGCTCGAAGATCTGAAAAAAGGCGTCGTGAACTGTGTAATCGTTAAGGACTTATCGCGTTTTGGACGTGATTATATTGACTGTGGATACTATATTGATAAGCTCTTTCCAGAGCTAGGTGTAAGATTTATCGCAGTCAACGACAACTACGATTCTTCATCAGCAACGGCCTCAGACACCATGGTTGTGCCTTTTAAGAATCTAATAAACGACTCTTACAGCCGTGATATTTCAATGAAGGTAAGATCTAATCTTCAATCGAAACGTGAACGTGGAGACTTTATAAGTAATTTTGCTCCATATGGCTATGTGAAATCAGAGGTTGATAAGAACCGTCTGGTAATTGATGACTATGCTGCCAGCATAGTTCGAGATATTTTTAATTGGAAAATAGAGGGGTTAAGTCCCGCAGGTATTGCAAAACGTCTTAATGATATGGGCATTCTTTCCCCTATGGAATATAAGCATTCCTGTGGTATCAACTATCGTTTTCAGGAAGATGGCGGAATGGCAGTATGGACACATAAAACAGTCCGCAGAATGCTTCAAAATGAAGTTTATATTGGTGTTTTGGTGCAAGGTAAATACACCACACCAAATTATAAAACAAAGAAATTTGTTCTCAAGAGCGAGAGTGAATGGGTTCGCGTGGAAAAAACTCATGAGCCCATCATCACACGAAGAGACTTTGAAATTGTGCAGGAACTTCTAAGAGAGGATACACGAGCCTGCAGTGATTCATCAATCAGCCCGTATTGTGGGCGCATTTTCTGTGGAGATTGTGGTGCCCCGGCAGTTAGGAGAACCGTTACTGCCAGAGGGAAAAAATATGTGTACTATGTTTGCAGCGCTAACAAAAGCGATAAATCTATCTGTTCTAAACATAGTATACGTGAAGATGTTTTGGAGACAGTTGTTCTTGCAACCATCCAGAAGCAGATAGATGCTGTATTGGAACTTGATGCCGCTTTAAGTGGCGCCTTTGAATTAGCCTGGGAGCGTTCTGAACTTGGAAAAATTGAAGCGAGCCTCGAACTTCAGAATGAACAATTGCAAAAGAATAATACACTCAGACTGAGTATATACGAGGATCTTCATCAGGGACTTATCGACAAGAGCGAATATACGGCTATTAAAGAAGAGTTAACAGCTCGTATAGCCGAATGTGTTCGTGCTATTGACGAACTCAACAAAATGAAAGCGGAACTTGATGAAGGCTTATCGTCAAAACAAAGCTGGATGGCACAATTCAAGGAGTTTTCAAATATAACCGAAGTCAGTCGTAGGGTTATTGTTCACCTTGTAGATAGCATTCGGATATATGAGGATTCTGAGGTTGAGATCGTATTTCGACAAGCAGATAAAGTTGCCTCAGCATTTGAGTTTTTGGAAGAACAGAAACGAATGCAAGCAGGCAGTAAAATTTTGGTTATGCCCAGACTGGAGGTGGTATAAGTGGCTAGAACATCAAGAAAGAAAGCCTCTCGGAAGGAAGAGACCGTCAAAAATCATATAGATCTTCTTAATACAGCGTTATATATTCGATTATCGGTAGAAGACAACGGAAAGCTTGATTCGGATTCCTTAGAGAATCAGAGAAACTTACTGGAACGATTTGTAGCCGAAAGACCTGAATTTACTGTTGTCGATATATACGTTGATAACGGAAATACTGGAACAGATTTTAAACGTCCCGAGTTTGAACGCATGATGGATGATATTAAGGCCGGGAAAGTTACCTGTATTATCGTCAAAGACTTTTCCAGACTTGGAAGAAATTTTGCCGAAACAGGAAACTACCTTGAACGAGTTTTTCCGTTCCTCGGTGTTAGATTTATTTCTATAAATGATTCTTATGATAGTTCATCCGCAACGGCAAGTGATCAGCTTGCATTACGCCTAAAAAACCTTGTAAATGATATGTATGCGAAAGACATATCAAAGAAGTTATGCTCTACAATGAAGAGCAAGAGAGAACGCGGAGAATATATAGGAAATTATGCCCCTTATGGATATCTTAAAGACCCAAGTGACCACAATAGATTAATCATCGATTTTCAGATAGCGCCAATCGTCGTGGAAATCTTTGAATTACGCGCAACCGGTTTGGGAATCACATCCATTTGTAAAGTATTAAATGAAAAGAATTATCCTTCGCCCGGACGTCTTCGATATGAGAGAGGAATAATTACAAACAATAATAAGAAAGGGAGTTCACTACTGTGGAATATGCATGTCTTGAAAGACATCCTGACCAACGTAGCTTATATTGGTCACTTAGCCCAGGGACGCAGTGCGCAATGTCTTTATAAGGGCGAATCTTTTCATTGGACAAATCCCGAAGAATGGGACTATGTGGAAAACACCCATAAGCCCATCATCTCCATGGAACTATGGGAGAAGGTTCAGGCAGTCAATGAACGCAGTAGCAAGGCATCAAAGGATACACATGGTAAATATGCGCATATACCAAAGCGTGTGAATCCTTATGGTTCGGTATTGGTGTGTGCAGACTGTGGTAGAGTAATGAAGTATGTTCGTTCTTATTCTCGCCCAAAGAAAAATGGTGAAATGAAGGATTATTATAATTATAAGTGTCCTAACAACATCGAATTAGGCGAGCAAGCCTGTCCGAAGAAAAATATACGTGCTGACGAACTGGACCGCTTAGTTCTATGTGTGATCAAAAAGCAGATGGATGTTTTTCTCGATATAAGGAAAGATTTGAATGCACTTATTGCACTTGCAAGGCAAAGAGCTAAGCAAACAGTGGCGACTGTTCCCGTAGATGAGATAAATGCGGAGTTATCAAAGGCTAAGAAAATGTTAGCAGCACTGTATATGGACTATAAGGATGGAACATTGTCCTATGATGAATACCAATTCGGTAAGGTTAAGTATCAAGAAGATATAAAAAAATACGAAGAGGAACTTCAACGGTTAACAGAGACAAGAGAACGACCTACGAGAACCTACATTTGCAAGGAAAAATGGGAAAAACTTATCAGAAAATACTATAACTCGGAAACTGTTACTCCAGAGCTGATAAGTGCTCTTGTTAAGAAGATCAGTTTTCCTGCAGATGGCGAAGTTGAAATCGAATTCAACTTTATGGATGAGATTGAAGGTATGCTCAAAGAAATCGAACGCATCAAGGAGGAGGTTGCATAATATGGCCAAGAAATATATTGCCATTTACCTGCGTCTTTCCTTGGAAGATGATGTTGAAGAACGTTCATCAAGAGATGAAAGCGACAGTATTACAAGCCAAAGAGAAATTGTTCTGAGGTATATCCAGGAGCATGAGGAATTACAGCAGTATAGCATCATGGAGTTTATTGACGACGGATATTCCGGAACAAACTTTGACAGACCGAATATACAGAAATTGCTCAATTTGGTACGTGAAGGAAAAATCCAGATAATAATTGTGAAAGATCTATCTCGTTTCGGGAGAAATTATCTTGAAGTGGGTGATTATCTTGAACATCTTTTCCCTTATCTAAATGTACGTTTTATTGCCGTAAATGATCATTATGACAGCAATGCGTATATTGGAACGACTGCAGGCATTGATGTTGCATTCAAAAACTTTGTTCATGAGCAATATAGCAGGGATTTGTCACTTAAGGTCAAAGCATCTCAACATATGATGATGCGAAAGGGCAAATACGTTACTCACTGTCCGTATGGCTATACTAAAGAACCTGGAGTCAAGCATCAGATGATTCCGGATCCGATTACGGCACCGATTGTGAGAGAAATCTTTTTAATGGCCATAAGCGGCAAGAAGACTACGGAAATCGCACGAACACTTAACGACCGGAATATTCCTACACCGCAAACTTACAAAAAATGGGCCAGAAAGGATACTCATAATAAATCTATGTGGAGTCACCAAGCAGTGCTCCGCATAATTAAGGATTATAAGTATACCGGTGCTATGGTTAATTTCAAATGCGAAAATCTAACCATACGTGCTAAGGCACAGCATCGAAGGAAGCCAGAAGAATACCTTATTATTGAGGATGTTCACCGTCCCATTGTTTCGCATGAGGAGTACTACGCAGCAAATGACAGCTTGAGAAAGGTAAAAACCGGTACTGTTGTCCCGACTGATCGCCGTGATCGAGTATATTACTGTGGACATTGCGGAAGACGTTTAAGAAAAACGTTTGGTGCAGATGAATATTATTCCTGTGCAACCCAGATGTATATCGAAGATGCAGTATGTCGAAGTATCCGATGGAGCAGAACGGACATCGAGAATATAGTGTTCTCAGCATATAAGAAGCACTTGGAATTTCTCATGTCTGAACTGAAAAAAGCTGTAGCGGGAAATCCTCATGATATACTATTGCAGCTTAGAGCAGATCAACAGGCTTTGGAACGGCTTATGAAAAGCAGTGATTCTGATACGATAAAGCTTTATGAGAAATACAGAAGTGGTTCCATTTCAAGGGAGCGCTTTATTGAGCAAAAAGCAATTTGTAGTGAACAAAAGAAGAATGCTGCGCAACAACTTGAAAAACTCAACAAAGAAATTGAGTCTGAGTTAAGGAAAAGAAGTGAGCGCTTACAACAGGCTGACACCATTCGAGAAAGCATCAAGGTTTTGGAATTCTCGGATGATGAGATGCGAACACATATGTATGACGCCATTGATATGGTTGTTGTTTATGCCGACTCTGAAATAGAAATCAAATGGAAGTTCTCCTGTGATTTCGAGAAAACAGAAGAAAACAAATAAATCAGCAGGGAAACTAAAACCTTGCTGATTTTTTGTTATTCCTATAATGTTTGTCCTAAAATACCATATGCCCCCCTATTAAATTTTTTCTTGTAAGCAGGAGGTGAAATGCCTGAAACCCCAGTAAAATCAAGGGTTTTCACGGTATTGAAAAAAGTGTTTGTCCTTACTTGACATATTCAGATGACCTGGGCCGGGTCGTGATCCCCAAGGAGATCCGCCGCACCATGCGTATCCGTGAGGGCGACCCGTTGGAGATCTACACCACACGGGACGGGGAAGTCATTTTCAAGAAGTACTCCCTCATCGG
>OGRD01000968.1_pt1 | contig 12679 bp, 8 predicted proteins | sample 1553441 | NCBI WGS metagenome assembly OGRD01 (sample SAMEA2580106, study PRJEB22360) | human gut metagenome | biome: human gut; feature: human-associated habitat; material: faeces | place: Denmark | collected 2008/2010
CATAAAAGATAGATACAATCTGAAAAAGTGAGCAACCTTTTTGTAAATACTTCTAATATTTTATAGTTGCCTAATCTTTCTTTGCTAACTTTATTGCTAAAATATACTTTTTAAGTGATTTTTGTGAATGACGTGTTTTCAATTAGGGAGTATAAAATGGTTCTAGGTCGTTGTCTAATGATGTGATTTGCGGTTTAACGCATTTTGGCCCGGTTGCAAGGCTGTCTCCTGATTAGAAAAGTGGGCCTCGTTTCTAAATCCATTAAAAAGAATGTAGAAGAAGGAGAGTCTTTCCCTTTTGCGGTATGATAGAACTTAGTTGGAATTTTATTCATAATGGAATGGCAAAGGGCGGTCAGGAGGAGTGAATAATGAATGGCTTAGATTTGATAAAAATCGAAACAGAATTATTCGAGACCGAAAAAGGCTTCGAAAATCTAAAACAAAGCCAACAAGCCCTCTTTTTAAAGTATTTAAAGAAGACGTATAAAACGAAAGCCGTTTTATCCAAAAGGGGATACGATATCCTTTCGGATAAATTTTTCGTCGAAACATACGCCCTAGAAAGAAATGATGAAGGCAAGCTGTTACCTGTTATGCATCGTAAAACGTTTACCACCTTTAAGGCATATTTTGATTATTTGGGTGGGGACGTGTATACGAATTCCTGCTATTTCGGGTATGAATTCAGCGAAAAAGAAATTAAAGAATTCAATCTTCAAACAGAACGTTTGAATTTCGAATCGTTTATTGATTTCGATGTAGATGATGCGAAAAAAGAATTGATTCATGAACAAGAAAAGGACGACCGCTCGACTACTAAATCTAGAAATGGGTTCCACAAATGGATTATGCAAGAACGTTCTGTAGATGCTCCAGATGAATTTGGTAAGTTGCTTAAAAAATATGGCTTCAGCAAAGGGGTCGCCTTTCTTTTGATAAAAAACGGCGATCAAAAGTTAAAAGACGCAGCATATAAATGGTTTTGCGAAGATCAATTCACTTATTTTATAGACATGGTCGTTCTCTTTGGTGAGGAAAAGACGAAGGAATACATCGATGGATACAATCCAATTTATTACGTTAAGCAAACCATCTATCGAAAGAAACGGGAACTGAAGGATATGTTCCAGGTCTGGAAAGGCGGGGAGGTATATTCTGAAATCAAAGCGAAAGGCTATAACGAGGACATCGGAGTTTATTACGTTACAAGGAACTATAAAGCTCCCGGTTGTTTCTTTACTCCTTTCACGAAATATTTTCTTACCTTTGGAGAGTTTGCTAAAGAAGTGAATTATGATTTAAAGGGTGCTTATTTATCGAAGGCCCCGCTTGATGAAATTTCTTTGAAGAATTGTATTGTCGATGACACGACAAAATTACCAGCCACTTCGGTCAAGGGAGATCCATCGTTTAGTATCATTGGAAAACGTTATAGTGAGGAACATTTTTATGCAAGCATCGAGATGACTTATGGGAAAACCACGACGAGAAAAGACTATACTTTCGACTACATATGTGATTTCATCCATTTTTTGAAGAAAGACTTGTCGAATGCAGACTTATATGACTGCAATAATATTTCACGCCTAAGTAAAATAACGGGTCTAAACGTCGAGCGAGCAAAAATGAAATTGGATGGCATTGAAGCTTTTAACTTGCAAAAAGAGGAGGATCTTATTCTCCCTTCTTTGCCTTGTGTCTCTTTCGAGGTAACAAAAGGCAATGAACTAGAAACCCTTAACCAATATAGATTGGTTTCAGCAGAGCAAAACGAATATACGCTCCCCGTATCTTATATGAGCGACATACATCTTACGCATAAATTATTGGCTAATTCTTGCAAGACGATATACGATGCGGAAGAAGAAATTCTTGAACTCTCGAATGTTTTCTTTGATGGAACACAAACTAAGATTTCTTTGTTTGCAGGCGACCTTACTGACAAATTCGATTTATACGAGAAATTTTTGAAACGCCCAGTCTTGTTCCGCCACAGGAATAAGTTTTTCTTCACCTTAGGGAATCACGAACTTTGGGCATTCCCGAATCAAAGCTTGGAAGAAACAATAACCAAATACAGATGCCTTTTGGAAGATGAAGATATCAATCTCGTCCAAAACGATATCTATTATTTTCCGAGTGGAGACGCCCTTTTCTTAAGGGATCCTGTAAGAATTAGCGAACAAGAATTAAAGATTCTATCATCTGACGACCTTCATAAAAAACTGAGGGATGCCTCTCTCGTTATTTTCGGGGGCATTGGTTTTGCTGGCGCCAATCCTACGTTTAATGCCAATAACGGCATCTATCAAAATGTTTTGAGTAGAGAAGAAGAAATAGAGGAGACAAAAAAGTTCTGTGCCTATTACAAGAAAGTCATCGATGCGACAAAGGGAATGCATCTTATTGTGTTGACCCACATGCCAGTGAAGGATTGGCTTGGCGAAGAAAAATACGAGTCTGGAGTCTTATACGTTAATGGCCACACTCACAATAACTATAGATACGACGATGGGATAAAAAGAGTCTATTCAGATAACCAATCGGGATACATGTCTAAATCGATTTCGTGGAAAGAAACTTCCACTGACTTTGGATTCGACTGGTTCAAAGATTATAAAGATGGCATTTATCCAATAAGCCTTGCTGATTACCGAGTATATTATCGAGGAATCAATGAGAGGATGAATCTCAAGAAAGAACCCGGGCAACTATATCTTTTAAAACGAGATGGCTTGTATATGTTTCTTTGCAAAAAGGAAAAACTGTATTTCATGCAAGGCGGGAAAAAACTTAATTTAGAGAATCAAGACGTTGAATATTATTATAAAAAGATGGAGGCGTATGCGAATTCTATCAAAGAACGCCTTTCCGAATATGAATTGGCCCAAAATCGCATAGCAAACGAAATCAAAAAGATTGGCGGTAGTGGTCTTATCCATGGTTGCATCATCGACATCGATTTCTTTAACCATATTTATCTTAACATCCTTGATGGAAAGGCAACTCCTTATTACGCTTCCTTCATGACAGCTAAAATGGCATATCAAAATGTCGCCAGCCTTCTAAGTGATAAATGTCCAACGCTATATTCCAAATATCAAGTCCTCATTGATGGGACAAAAGGCAATCCATTAACGACTTTAGGCGATAATAAGATTTCAAAAAAGACGTATTTCGTAACAGACACGAGCATGTACCGCATCTCTAGACTGATTAAACAACTCCAATTCATTGGGGACCATGGTTTGCTAAGGCAATGGAATGATGAGATTGCTAATAAGGTATCTAAAGAGAATGGGTCTCTTGTTTTGAGAGATATGCTTATCGGAGAAGAGCAATAAGAATCAATATTCTCTTTTAACAAAAAGCCCTGAAGATAGTCTTCTCCCCCAGGCAAGTTTCTTATATTTTTGGTGCGTCTGGCGGAAATTGAACCTGTATGAGTCGCCTCATTAGATCCTGAGTCTTAAGCGCACTTAGGAATGTCAGCGAAATCGATGAACCAAGATGAATGTTTCTACCCATTATGGCTGATGGTTCAGCTCTTCTCCAGATGACCAAGGCTTGTCTTTGGAACGGTCTCCGTTCCTATAATTAGTATGGCAAACATTTACGTAATGGAAGCTAAAAAACACACGAAAACTCCAAACATATTCACAGGCCAGCGTTATTGTTTTGTTATAATGGTGACATGGATTATGGAAAGATAGTAAAGCAGCTTCGGGAAAAGATGCTCCTTAGCCAAGAAGAAATGGCCAAGGAATTGGGCGTTTCTTTTGCTACCGTTAATCGTTGGGAAAACGGTCATCACGAACCCACTTTCAAAGAGAGACGAAAGCTCCGCGATTTGTGCAAGAAGTATCACGTCGATTTTGAGTGAGGCTCAACATGGAAGAACGGCGCATTGAATCTGAAATGGCGGAACTTGCTAAATTGATTGCGTATCCATCAGAAGACGTTGGCCAATTAGCTATCGCCATGAGGGCCACCCCTGAAGGCGATAATCAATTCTGCCTTTCCGGTTATGAGACTATTGGCGACGCCATGTTAAAAGGGATTATCTCCGTATATCTCTTCGATCAAGGGAAAACCTCGAAAGCCGAAATCACCAAAGCCAAACAGCTGATAGAAGCGAACGACTCCTATCATAAAGTAACCTCGGCCACAGGTATCTGGAAGTATGCCTATAACGACGAGTGCATCGCGAAAGACAATCCCCCAGATCATAAGAAGCTCCCCAACTTCGCGCACGATTCTTATATAGAAAGGATAGCCGCCGCTATTTATTTCCAATTGGGCTTCGATGAATTGAAGAAATGGGCACTTAACTGGCTTCTTCCTAAAATAGATATTAAGAGCTTATAATGTCTTGAAACATCGATTTCCAGGACGTTTTTGATATAATGTAAGTAGATAAGTGACCCTTAATTGCTTACGGTTCAGGAGTACGTAAGGAAATAAAACTCCTGTACATGAGGAGGCCTTTATGAAGTACGAATACAAAGTGCTGCATGAGTCCAACTACAAGATCCTCGAACCGGATCTAAATCACTTGGGCGAGGATGGTTGGAAGCTTATTAGTGTCGTTTGGGATGACGACAACTCACTTTTTGTTGCGATTTTATCCAGAGAAAAATAAAAGGTATAACAAAGTTATAACCATTATTTGAAAGTACTGGTTTTATAAAACCACTACTTTTATGTGTTGACTTTCAACATCATGTTTTCGTATACTCTTAGTACTGATAAATCCAAAACCGATTCATAGTGGTTTCATAAAACTAGGAGGAAGCGAAATTGTCTGCCAAAGAAAAGTATTCGAAGATCAAGGAATTCTTCTGGAGGCTTGGCCCTGTCCAAAACAAGAAGGGCTTAGCCATTGGTCTTCTATATATGGATTACACCAGCCGCTTCGGCGGGGGCGATAAGAAATTAGAGGAGTATGTACGTACACAGGCACACAACTACTCATTCAAGCCCTTCAGCGATATCACCGAGGCTGAATGCAAATCCTTCTTCAAAACCGTTTCCCTCGATAAAGAAGAATACCCAGAGATTGTCTTGGACCTCTTGAGCACGGGCGACCAGTACGACGGCATTTCTAATCCAAGTCTTGTTGAGCTCGTTGCTAGGGTTCTTGAAATCAAGAGTTCAGACAGCGTGTTCGACCTTGGTTCCGGCTATGGCAACTTCCTCGTCGCCGTCGGATACTTCAACCGCGATCAGGCAATCCGACCAGCCTTATATGGGCAGGAAATCAATATTGATGCTTATAACGTCTCCTGCATGGCATTGACCATGTGCGGCGCGAATTACCACATCCAGAACATCAACTCTATCGAAAGCACCAAGTGCCCCGCCTTCACGAAAGGATACGTCTTCCCTCCGTTCGCGATTCGCTTCGATAGATCCGCTTCCAATCAGTTCAAGTTCCGTGGGGAAGAATTATTCGTTCCAAAAACTTCCAGCGAATGGCTCTTCGTCTTCAAAGCCTTAGAGGGTATGAGCAAGACCGGCAAGCTTGCCGTCCTTCTCCCGGAAGGAACCCTCTTCAAAGCCCAGGATGCTGGCATCCGCAAATACCTCTTAGACAATAATCTCATCGAAGGGATCATCTCTCTTCCTTCCGGCGTCCTCTATCCTTGGGCGTCCGTCAAAACAAGCCTCATCGTGCTCAGTTACGGCAACGAAGCTTTCAAGGTCGTTAACGGCGAGGAAGTTCTTAAGGGACTTCCAGTCAAAGGCCTTGCAAGCCACGAAGCCGCCGTCGACCTCTATAACGCCTATAACTCCAAAGATGTCGAAATCATCAAGGACGGCGATATCAAGAGCTTGGACTTCAATCTCAGTTACAACGCCCTGCACGCAAAAGACGTGTATCAAGGCCTTCATAACCTCAGAGCCATCTCTGAGGTTGCCGAGGTATTAAAGGGCTCTCCTCTCACTATCTCTGCATTCAAAGACCAAATCGCCAGCAGCGCGACCCCATATCAGATTCTCACATCCAGCAACATCGAAGACGGAATCATCGATTACGAATCCCTCCCATATATCGGCGACGGCAAGAAATACGAAAAGTTCTTCGCCAAGAAGGGCGACATCATCATGACCACCAAGAGCACCAAGGTCAAATTCGCCGTCATCAACGAAGAACCTTCGACTTCCGTCATCGTCACCGGAGGCATGATCATCATCAGACCTAACACCGACCTTATTGACGGAACCTATCTCAAGATGTTCTTCGATTCCGCGAAGGGCAAAGCCGTTCTCGCCTCCATTCAGAAAGGCGCGATTATCACAACTATCCCATTCAACGATTTCAAGAACCTCAAGTTCCCTTGCCCATCCATAGAAGACCAGAAAGCCGTCTCCAAGAAATACAACAACCTTCTCGCCGTATACGACGGCATGAAAAAAGAGGTTGAGGATATGGAAAGAAGGCTCGCCAACTTCTACGAGGACTCTTTGGGGGACTGATGCATGTATTCAGCTAGTCAAATCTCAAAGATCATACAGAAGATTATCTCCAAAGTGCGCAGAGAATTAGAACTCGCGCAGGAATCCGACACCGTCGAGGAGATCATGGAGAAATACGGTGTAACCCTCAACGAAGAGGCCATGCCTGTTAATCCAAAGGTCTCCAAGATTCTTGTGTTCGGCGCCCTCGTCGGCAAAGAAAAAGACTATGTCTTAGCCGCCAAGAAGATGGGCATCCCGCAAGAAAACATCATCTTCATCTCCGATTATGACGAGTTGAAACATTACGACACCGCCAGGCTGGAATACTCCACAGAATATTCCGACATCATCTACGGACCGGCCCCGCATAAGCCCACAGGCATGGGCGACACGTCCAGCCTGCTGGCCAAGATCAAGAACGAGCCGACCCGCTATCCAAGACTTACAGTCGCTACCGCAAACGGATCGTTAAAACTATCGATCACAAGCTTCAAGGACTGCCTTGCCAAGACCAGGTACTTCGAGGCTCAGATCTAAGAAAGGAAACAACCACCATGTCAATGGAAGAACTTCAGAAACAAACCAATATCAACGTGCAGGAAAAAGCCAACCTTATTTGGGATATTGCGACACATCTCTACGGTCAATATAAGCCGCATGAATATGGTCGCGTCATCCTCCCGATGACCGTCATCAAGAGATTCGACGACAGCCTTAAGGACACCAAGGCAAAGGTGCTGGAAGTCGCTAAGAGATTGGATGAATCCGGTGCCACCGGTATGGCAAGAGACGCCATCCTCAAGAAGACGTCGGGCAGAGATTTCTACAACGTCTCCAGATTCGACTTCGAGAAGCTTTTGGCAGACTCCACCAACATCGCCGAAAACTTCGTGGACTACCTCCAGGGTTTCTCCGACAACGTCAAGGACATCATCTCCTACTTCGAGTTCGACAAGGAAATCAGCAAGATGTCTCAGAACGATCTCCTCTTCACTATCATTCAGGAATTCAACTCCAAGAAGGGCGATATGTCCCCTGACAAGGTTTCTTCCCAGGATATGGGCTACATCTTCGAGGAGTTGGTCCGTAAGTTCTCCGAATCCTACGATGAGCAGGCTGGTGCTCACTTCACCGCTAGAGACATCATCTATCTCATGACCGAGCTCTTGATCGCCCCTGAAAAGGATGAAATCAAGGCTAATGGCTGCTCTAAGACCGCCTACGACATGGCCATGGGAACTTCCCAGATGCTCGCCTGCCTTGACGAGAGATTGCACGAAGTCAACAAGAATTCGGTTCTCAAATGCTTCGGTCAGGAATTCAATCCTGAAACATTCGCCATCGCAAAGGCCGATATGCTCATCAAGGGCGGCTGCCCGAACGTCGAAGTCTATCCATATGACCTCGTCACCGGTGCCCATGTCGGCCCTGGCTGCGTCGCTATCTTCTACGTCGGCGAAAACAGAAACTAAACAAATTTTATAGCCTCATGTAATGAACCATCGGCGAGCCGAGTTGGCGCTTTACCGAGGGTTTTATTTCGTCTATCGTGATTTTATCGTTATGAGTAACACCGCTCTAAAAATAGCCATCGTCGATGACTCCAAAGAAGATATTGACCACTGCGTCAATCTTCTCGAACGTTTCTCCAAGGAGACGGGGCAAGAAATCGAAGCCTCCACTTTCTTATTCGGAGATGAGTTCCTCGAGAAGTTTAAAAGCCAGTACGACATCATCTTCCTCGACGTGAACCTCGGCTCGTCCAACGGCATCGAAATCGCCAAGAAAATCCGCGCCGTGGACGAAGACGTCGTCCTCTTCTTCGTCACCAACCTTTCGCGTTACGCGACCGAAGGATACGTCGTGCATGCGTTTGACTACGTGCTGAAGCCACTCACTTACGAGTCCTTCTACCTCAAGATCGATAACGCGGTGCGCGCTTTATCCGCGAAGAAAGAAAGCGCCTCGATCATCGTCCCAACGAAAGCGGGTTTCACCAAAGTCGTTCTCGATGACACCGACTATGTGGAAATCTTCTCCCACGACGTCGTCTTCCATGGGCCAAACGGTGACGTCACCACGACGGGCACCCTTAAAACATATGAGCAAAAATTAGCACCTTACGATTTCATTCGTTGCAATTCCTGCTACTTGGTGAATGCTAAAAGAATCGTGAAGATCTTTAAGTACCAAGTCTTCTTCGCAAACGGTGAGTTCGTCGAGATCTCACATCCGAAAAAGAAGAAGTTCATTCAGGAATTCAAAGACTACATCATCAGGACGGGAAAATAATTATGAATTGGCAATTGTACATTGAAGTATTCGCCTTGTTCGTGATCCAATTGTCGATCGCGATGGTTATGCTCACACCAGAGAAGCTCAGCTTCCGTTTTAAGAAACCCTGGATGACGATCCTTTCGATTGTCGGAGCGCTCGTCATCTCTTTGGGCGGCGCCTTCCTCGCCTGCTGGTTCTGCGTCAACGTGGCCTGGAATGTTTGGGTCAATATTGGTGTCTATCTCTTTATGACCGTCTGCGTGTTTGGATCCTACTATTTGGTCTATCCCGCCAAAATCAGCCAGGCCCTTCTTATCAACATCGTCGCCTATACCATCCAGCATATGGCGTACCAGTTCATGGAGATCGTCTTTAACCTCGGACTCAATCGGTTTTATTACAACGCCTTCTACGAGAATTCCGTCGACACCTATAACCTCGTTTACAAAATCACCCTCTACACCGGATACGTTGCCTCATATATCGTTGCTTACTTTGCTATCTGCCGTCCATACATCAAGAACTGCAAATACATTTTCCACATCCGCCGCATCTTGGTGATTGGCGTCGCCGAACTCCTTATCATCAACGCCGTCAACGCGGTTGCCCAGAACTACAACATGTGGTGGAACTGGCAAGGCAAAGCGATGCAGGCCATCTCCCTTTTCTCCTTCTGCATCCTCCTCGACATCATCGTCATCGGTTGCTTCAAGTTGGTCGAAAAGCAGCAAGAACAGTTACTCCTCGAGGCCAACTTCCAAACCCGTTTAGAGGAAGAGATGAGAGACCGGGACTCCATCGCCTTCATCAACGTGAAGTGCCATGACTTACGCAAAAAGATCCGCTTCATCAAAGAGAACAAAGAGCTCCTCTCTAACGAAGACCTCAACCAATTAGAGGAAGCCTTACGCATCTATGACATCGGCGTCAAAACCGGCTGCGAAGACATCGACATGCTCCTGCAGGCACGTACGTTATATTGCCAAGCCAAGAACATCGAATTCACTTCCTTAATCGACGGCAACGTCTTCGAGGATTTCGAAGCGAACGATATCTTCTTCCTCCTCATGAATATCATCGATAACGCGATTGAAGCCGCCGACAAAGTCGAAGATAAGGCCAAGCGTATCGTCACCATCAAAGCCAGCCGTCAACAAGGCTGCATCCTCATAACCGAACGCAATTACTTCGTCGGCACCATTGAGAAAAACAAAGACGGCAGCTTAAAAACCACCAAAAAAGATGAGAATCGCCATGGCTTTGGCACCAAATCCGTCGCGCAGATTACAAAGAAATATAACGGCACTCTCCATTACGAGATTAGTGACGATATCTTCGAACTTAAAATCGCTTTTTAAAAGCTAAGCCGGGCGCCTCTTCGACATGAACGAGGCGCTTTTTTGTCGTTCTTTTTTTCGTTAAGGATACGCAAAAAAATGCAAGGTTATGTAATTTTCGTGCAAACACGAAAGCGCTTACTTACAATTTTCTTGCTACGGGAGCACTGCGCTTTTCGCCTCGTATACCGGTTACTGGGCCCTGAAATCGTCTGATTCAAGTGCAGCTTCCGCAATAAAAGGAGGCATTCAATGCTTAAAACAAACACCCTTAGCTGGGAAGTCGTTCCTGGTTATGATCTGGAACTGGTCGATTGGTGGATCATCTGGATCGTTCTCGGCGTTTTTGCCGTGATCGCTCTCGCCATCGCCCTTCCGATCTACTTTTTAGGCTGGCACCGCATGTCCAAGGAAGAACGTGCGAACTACAAAGAAACCAAACGCCAGCTTAAAGCCCTTAAAGGCGCAGAGCGCAAAGGATTCATCGCGTCTCAGCCCAACGGCACCCGCGTCATGCTCAAATGGCGCAAGGCGAGTGTCATCGTTTCCCCGATTTTCGTGGTCTTCCTTGTCATCTCGTCCCTCGCTACCCCAATCCTCTACACCTTCGCCCCACAGATTTATGCGACCTTTTTCTATAAGGATAACCTTGTAACCAACGAAGCGACCAAACTCGCTGCTGGCGAAGCCGTCGAGAACGTCGTCGAAATCGAACGTCAGGGCATCGTCCTTATGCGTAACGATTCCAAGACCTTACCTCTTGACACCTCGACTGCGGAAGGCAAAAAGATCAACGTCTTCGGCGCTGGCGCCTTCGGTATGTTCTTAGGCGGTGGCGGTTCTGGTGAATTCGCGACCAACTACGACTACTCCAATGGCCATAGCGTCCATTCCGTCAAATTCGAGGACGCCTTAAAGGAACAGGGCTTTGAGATCAACCCTTACCTCTATAACCTCGCCAAAAACTACAGCAAGAACAAAACGCAGTCCGTCGCTGACGTCGACTACGATATGCGCGCCGCTATCGCTACCTTCGGTACCACCGGTCGTTATGAAGGCATCAGCAAAAAGTGGCTTCCATATGAACACGAAGCTCCAGTCGCCGCTTATGAAAAGAGCTACACCGAAACCAACGGTAAGTCCTTAATCGAATACTCCAAGGAATATAGCGACACCGCCATCTTCTGCATCTCCCGTTATGGCACGGAGCAATATGACCTTCCATTCACTTCCAAAGATGAGTTAAAGCTCACCAACGAAGAATTCGGCATGCTCGCCATGCTCAAAGAGAACTTCGGCAAAGTCATCGTTCTCCTTAACACCCCAGGGCCAATGTATCTCCAGGACTTCGAAGACCTCGAGATCGACACCCTTCTCTACGTCGGCCTTCCTGGCTTAACCGGTACCAAAGCCATCGCCGAAACCCTCGCTGGCAAGAACAACCCAAGCGGCCGCTTAGTCGACACCTGGGCCAGAGATCTTACCACCAACCCAACCTATGAGACCTTCGGTAGAAAATCCACCTCTTATAACGCTGGTGGCAAGACCTACCCATTCTCCAACTACTACGAAGGCATCTATGTCGGCTACAAGTACTACGAAACGCGCTATGAAGATGCGGTCATGGAGCAGGGCAACGCGTCCGGCAATGCGGGCATCTTCGCGTCCAAGGGCGATAGCTGGGTGTACGGCGAGGAAGTCGCGTATCCCTTCGGCTATGGCATGTCTTACACCACGTTTGAGCAGGCGCTGGAAAGCGTGACCTACGACGCGGCAACCGACAGCTTCACCGTGCTGGTGAAGGTGACGAACACGGGCAACGTCGCGGGCAAGGAAGTCGTGCAGGTCTACGGTCAGCAGCCGTACACCGAATTCGACCGCGCGAACGCGATTGAGAAGGCGTCTGTGCAGCTCGTCGGCTTCGGTAAGACGAATGTCCTCCAGCCCGGTGAATCCGAGACCGTCTCCGTGACGGTTGACCGCAAAGAATTGACGGTTTACGACGAGCATGTCAACAAAACCTACATTCTCGAAGCGGGTGACTACTACCTGAGCGTTGGTCTGGATGCACACGACGCGGTGAACAACATCCTCGCGGCGAAGGGCTATGCCCCCATCGCACAGGAAACGCCGGCTGCGGAAGGCGCAGAAGAGGCGGAAACCGCAACGCTGACCGCGAACGGCGCGGCGGCGATGGATGCCCCTGGCGACGCGGCAAAGGTCTATAAGTTCACGGTCGACAGCGACGACAATGCGACGTACAGCGTGTCCGGCACGGGCTACAAGATTACCAACCAGTTTGGTGATGCGGATCTGAACAGCTACGGCGAGAAACTCGTGACGTACCTGTCCCACAGCGACTGGCAGGGCACTTGGCCGGTTTCTTATGCCAGCCTGACGGCGAACGATGCCATCATCAACGGTCTGCAATTCAACTATACGGCGGAAGCGCCCGACGAGACGGTCATTACGGGTTCAACCGCGACGAACTACACCTTGGCGAACCTGATTGGCAAGGACTACGACGACCCGATGTGGGTGGATCTGCTCAATCAGCTGACGCTGACGGATTTGGCGGAACTGGTTGGCCACTCCGGCTA
>OGRD01000974.1_pt1 | contig 12631 bp, 16 predicted proteins | sample 1553441 | NCBI WGS metagenome assembly OGRD01 (sample SAMEA2580106, study PRJEB22360) | human gut metagenome | biome: human gut; feature: human-associated habitat; material: faeces | place: Denmark | collected 2008/2010
TACCTCCATTGATCAATATAGCCAACGGCATTACCGTATCCAAAGGCTCCGTAGAGGTTCGGTACGTACGATCCCATTGCTTGATCTTTCCTTTCGTTGAAAGCACCTCGCTGCCTTTCGGTACGAACATACCTACGATTTGTACGGCACCTTCCAGCACGCCGCCGCCGTTACCGCGCAAATCCAGTACCAAAGACTTAATATTATGATTTTTCTTTAAATCCAAGAATGCCTCTTTCACCTCTTGAGCACTTTTGATAGTAAATGCCTTTAGATAAATATAACCGATACTGTCATTCTTAACCCCGTAGTAAGTAACTTGAGGTGTCGTGATCTGCTTACGGGTAATCTCGAACTTCCGGGGTTTCTTCTCGCCCGGACGTTGGATCGTCAAAACCATCTTCGTATTGGGAACACCTTTCAATAACTCGCTGACCCGGGAGTTTGTCGCCTTGGAAACATCGATCGTATCAATCGCCAAGATCAGATCGCCCGGCTTCAGACCCGCTAAATCGGCCGGCATTCCCTCGGTAGGCTCGGCAATCATCACGCCTCCCTCATTGTTACGCTGACGGATCAAGGAACCGATACCTCCGTATTCGCCGGTCGTCATCAGACTCAATTCCTCCGTTTTTTGCTCAGGATAGTATTCCGTATAAGGATCTAAACCAGCCAACATTGCCTCGATTCCCCGCTGAACGGTTTTATCCACATCCACTGAATCCACGTAGAACATCTCTACTTCTTTCAATAAAGAATTGAAAATGTCTAGGTTCTTACTCACCTCAAAGCGGTTATCTTTTTGCGCCCATCCCGGCACTACGCTACTTGCGACGAACAGCAAGCAAAATAAACCTATAATTCCTCTTCGTTGAACCAATCTGTACATACAATATTTAGTTAATTAACGGCATAAATGTAAGGAATAATACGCCGCCTAAGCCAATATCCCTTTTACTTTTAACTTTATTTGTTCCCATTTATCATACGGAATCTCCGGGCCAACCACGTCGATCACATAGCCCGCCAACATCGATCCGATGCGTGCGGATTGTACCAAAGACGCTCCTATGGATTGACCGTACAAGAATCCGGCGGCGAAGTTATCACCGGCGCCAGTCGTATCAACAGGCTTGCCCCCCTCAGCCGGGACAGAATAAAATTGACCATGACTACCGATCAAGGCACCTTCCTTTCCCAAAGTGACCAATGAGACCTCTACCAACTCAGACAAGGTATGTACGGCCTCAGCAGCCTTCTGCCCGGTAAAAGCCTCAGCCTCACTCTCATTAGAGAACAAAATATCCACATATTTAGGAATGATATCCTCCAGCATTCCTTTAAAAGCATTCACGATATTGAAGTTCGACAAATCCAGCGCTACTTTCAAGCCCAACTTTTTAGCCTTCTCCATCGTAGAACGAACCAACGGTTCGTTTACGAGCAAGTAACCTTCTATATAAATACATTGATATTTACTTAGCATCTCCTCGGTGATCTCATCCGGGGTTATTGTCGGGGCCGGGCCAAGGAAAGTCCCCATCGTACGTTCCCCATCCGGAGAAATCATCACCGTACAGCTACCTGTAAGTCCGTCCGTCTTGATAAAATAGGAACTGACACCCGCTTTTTCCAACGCATCCTCATAAAATCCGCCGATCGAATCATCCCCGATCTTACCGATAAAACCGGAATTCGCCCCTAAAGAAGACATCGAACGCATCGTGTTGCAGACAGATCCTCCCGGGGTTTGCGTACGTGGCAAGCCGGCTAAAGTTGTACGGATAGCGATCATTTGTTCCCTGTTAATCATATCCATAGCTCCTTTCTGTATCCCGATTTCCGATAGGACATCATCATTTTCAAGCCTCAATAAAACGTCAACCAAAGCGTTTCCTAAACCTATTGTATTCATTTTTTCGTAATTTTTTTCGCAAAGATATTGCATATTTCGAAAATACCCCGTACTTTTGCAGTGCAATTTCAGAAAGGGGTTACGGAATAACCTTTGAAAGAGCGAAAAATTCTTCCTTAGCTCAGTTGGTTAGAGCATCTGACTGTTAATCAGAGGGTCCTTGGTTCAAGTCCAAGAGGAAGAGCAAAAAGGTTCGTCATTACGGCGAACCTTTTTTGTTTTCTGTCCCACGAATAGCTTTATCAAAGATACAGATTCGGCTGAATGCAGAGCTTCAACCTATATATTAACATTATTTATGCTATCCTTCGGCTACCGCCAATGTCAGCACACTAATGCGTACTCCTTCTACTTCATGAAAAACATCAGCACAAGCCGTAGTGGTAGAGCCGGTAGTCAACACATCATCAATGATCAGTACATGCTTTCCTACAAAATTCTCCGGATGGCGAAGCCGAAAGATGCCATCCACATTCTCCCAACGTTCATAAGTCGATTTACGGGTTTGCGTATCCGTATGCTTCTCACGTATCATCGAAGATACGTCCACAGGCAATCCTACTACCTGAGACACTCCACGGGCAATCCATTCACTTTGATTGTACCCGCGCGCCTTCCGCTTACGGGGATGCAGAGGTACAGGAATAATGACATCTATACCTTCAAAGAAATCTGTTGTAGCCAACTCTGCAGCCATAAAACGCCCCATTATTGTACCCAGTTCTTTTCGTCCTCCATACTTGAACTGATGCAGTATCTTGCGAAAGTCACTCCCTTTGCGATAGAAGAAATAAGAAGTGGCACGTTCCAAAGGAATCTTTCCCCAGAATATACGCTCCACAAGGTTATCTTTTACCTTATGGTAATTGGTACGGGGCATGTTAATGTTGCAATGCGTGCAAATAGCCTCTTCACCTTCTACAAGCGGAGCTCCACAAACCACACAACAACGTGGGAAAAAGAGATGAAACAGAGGGCCTAACCAGATTTTCACAGTATTTTTCATTAAGTAGTTTATTTATGTTACATCCCCAATGGAGGGACTTCTTGTATCAGTTGTTGCAACGTAGAATGCAGATGTCCATTCGTAGCAATAATATGATGCCCTTCTATAAAACTTTCATTTCCATAGAAGTCGGTCACCCGACCACCTGCCTCCAATACAAGCAATGCAGCCGCCGAATAATCCCATTTACCAATAAACGCTTCCGCCCAGGCATCAAAACGTCCGGCAGCTACATAACATATCGCCAAGGCAGCAGAACCGGTCATACGAATGCCACCTACTTTACCATACAGGTTATGTATCAAGTGTTCTCCCGTGCGGGCATATTGACACGAGTTATAAGGCAGTTCAACTACCAGAAAGGCATCTTCCATCTGTTGTACATTGGAAACCTGTATCCGCTGACCATCTACGTAAGCGCCACCGTCTTTCCAACCATAGAAACACTCATCCCGGCAAGGATCGTACACCACACCCAACAAAAGTTCCTCCCTGGAGCGAAGGGCTATACATACACAGTAAGGCGCATTGTCATGGATATAATTCGTAGTCCCGTCCAGCGGGTCCACAACCCAGCAATAGGGTTCATCCTGATACACAGCCGAACCTTCTTCCGTGATAAAACCGGCTTCGGGAAGCAGTTCTTTAAGGGCAGATACGATCCTCTTCTCAGAAGCTTTGTCTACATAAGACACATAATCATGTGCATGCTTTTCCTGCACAACTTCCCGGCGGAAGCTTTTCCGTTCTTCCTTCAAGAAATGCCCCGCCTCACGAGCTATACGACAGACAGCCTCCATCAGCGCTCTCAAATTTTCCATATTTCTATATATTACCGGCTGTTTCTTCCACCTGCTGGCAAAAGAGACTGCTCTTTTACATTCATACGCTTGTTTTTTCATTGCTTTCAACTGACAAAGTTAAAAACAAATCGGAAACCTGGAAAATTTCTTCCTCTTTATCAAACATTGCACGAAGTAGCGCACCGAGTAGCTCCCCACCCATATCATCACTGGAGTTGGACAATACTTGGTCCATACCAACTCCGTACCAACTTCGGTCAGAGGTACCTCTATACGACAATAGTACGGAGCAAACAGGAGTTTGGTCCCTCTTTGGTACGTCTCTGACAAGATACTGAGCAGCCTTTAATGCCGCCAGCGGGTTAAAGAAAAAAAATTGCCACACTTAATCCCTTTTTAAACCAGATAATCACAGATGCTGTACGAATAGTGCATTTACGTTTTAAAACACTTTTGCAAAGGTCGCTATACTTAAGTAAATTTGCAACTCAAGCTTGCGCCTGGCTTCTAACTATACTTTTTTTAAGGCCTTATTTTTGTGAAAGTTAAATCAATTAAAAACCAAAAGAACAATGAAAAGATATTTATTTCTCATGATCTGCTGTTTCATTGCAGTTAACGGAATGTCACAAACATTTAGAATTGGTGGAGTAAGCCGAGATAGTATAGCTATCTTTGGACTTAAAAACAATATTCTCAAATTAGGAATTATCGCAGATACAGTTCCAATAAGTAAAAAAATAGTAATAGAAAACATAAGTGAGGAACCAATTGATCTCTATTCAATCATACCAACTAAAGGTTGCTTAAAATTTAATTATCAAAAAGGAATTATACAGCCGAAAGAGAAAAGAATAATCAGCTTCACTTTAGACGTAAATATGTGCCTACAAAAATATTCGAATATATCAGATGTAAAAATCATTGATGTAAATTTTTACACAAAAAAGCCACACTCTTTACCTACTCTTTTAGGAATTGGATTTATAAATATGGACATAGACACTCTTTGGGAAGAATACAACAAAAAAAACGGAAAGGAAGAAAAGAGAGAATTCGACATCCGTTCGGTATTCAGGTAACTTTTTCAATGCCCCTATGTCCTTAATTCTCCCGTAAAACTGCTTACTGAAATTTGCCTCTACGCTGCTGCGGCCATATTTCCCGTAAACCTTCTCAATCTTGACCGCTGCTTGCGTGAGAAACACAAAGTCGCTTCGTCCAGGAAATACAGGAACGGAATTTTATTATTCAACGTGAAACGCCTAGATGAAATAGAAAGTATTACACCTACCTCAAAGGCAATGAAGTTCGTGCAAAACCAACCAATGTCTACATTAAGCATAAGTGATGACCTTTTAAATTCATCGTGACACACTACAACAGGAGGCTTCAGCCGAGACCTCCTCTTTTATATAATTAATCTCGCTATCCAGGCACAGGCCTCAGCATCCGCCAACGCGTGGTGATGCTGCTCCAATTCATAACCAAAATAAGCGGATACCGTATGTAACTGATAGTTAGGCAGACCTTTCACCCTCCTGCGGGCAGTCTGCAAAGTACAATGAAAAGTATAATCAGGATAATCTAGACAATAAGTTTTAAAGACCGCCTTCAGGCAACTCTCATCAAAACCTTTATTATGGGCAACAAGCGGGAGCCCTTCGATAAGTGGTACAATCTCCTTCCACACATCCGGAAATACCGGTGCTTGTGCCGTATCCGCCAATGTCAGCCCATGCACCCGGGTATTCCAATAAGAATAATACTCCGGTTCGGGACGGATCAGACTATAAAAACTGTCTGTAAACTCTCCATCCCGTACTATCACCACACCGACACTGCATACACTGGTACGCTGCTCGTTGGCAGTTTCAAAATCTATAGCAGCAAAATTTTCCATAATCCCGAACCAGAATTACTGAATTTCATCTACCTGCTGGTAAATCAGATTTCCCCTCTGGCTGATGGTCCATCTGCCATTCTCCTGGCGGACATTCTTTGTATCATCGTCTTCCACATTCCAGGCATAGTCTCCGCCCGGCAGCGAACGGCGATCCAATATTTCATTGGGTTGGTCACCGGAGAAGAATAATTCTACTTGCAATGAGTCGGGAGCAAAAACAATATACGCCGTATTTTCCTTATCTGCCACACTTTCCATGCGGACACCTTTTTCCCAAAGACGGATACAGTCTTTCTGCACCTCACTCCATATATATCCGGCGGAAGCGATACAACCATGTTCGTCTTTATCGCTATCTACTACAGGAGATTCATTTTTCTTGTTTTGAGAGTTGCCACAACTCGCCAATGCCATGCCCACACCTACAAGGAGCATGAGATAGATTTTTCCGACTTTCATAAAATTTCCAGTTAAAGTTTTACGGGTCAAAAGTACAAATAAATATGAAGCGAGAGATAAGATAAGCCAAAATCTATTTCTATCACCATCTTAAAAAATCTGAGCATTCTTTTTTCGTAATATTACAGCCACATAATAATATCCACTGATATATTATCACTAATTTAAGTCCGGAAACCCACGAAGAATGCAAGCGCATTTATGGCCCGCAGTTCGTAGGCGGCTATTTTCAGGAAACCTGTTGGGGAAAGGCCCACTCATCCACCGTACCATATATAAACATACACCTTCAGGCTATGAACCCATAGAAGAGGAAATCAACCGATATTCTCTTGACCGCACAGGAGTCGTACGAACGGGATTCTATGTAGAAAGTATTCTGCGTACCATAGACGCATCAGGAATAAGCAAAGAAGATTTTCAGAGTACATCCGACTTTAATTTTTTTGAAACAGAAACCGCTTGCGGACGTTTATTCAAAGATACAACAATCACCATCATACATTACCCTAATTCCGTTTCACACCGTGAAGTAACTTCATATACCTACAACCGTTCCCGAGTGTATTCCAGCCTGACAAATGTACTTCCCCCACCGCTAAGGATCATACTCCCCGGTTTTACGGAAGGCAGTACACATTTGGCCGACCATGGCATACTTCAATCCACCAAAACAGTTTGCGGGAACCAGACATTTAAACATTATTATTGCTATTCATCCAATATAACAGGTGGTTTCCTCCAAAGAATTGCCAATGACGGAAATATCAGTCTTCCGGTTATGGAGAAATGGGTTATAAATACCAAAGATACAATCTTGCTGAACTGGCAATGCGCTGATTTCGGGAGAGGAAATATACGGCCTTCCCGCAAAGTACTTTTATGACTCCAACGGAAATATGCAACAGGATTATAACAAAAAAATTAGTAAAATCCAATATAATCTTTTAAATTTGCCTGCAACACTGCAATTTACCAATGGGAACCGGAAGGATTATATCTATAGTGCGGACGGGAAGAAACTGAAAGTCGTGCACAGAACGGCGATAGCAAATATATCCGTCCCCATGGGGCAGATAAAAGAGTTGGCGGCAAATCAGGTTTCACAAACCCATACGGTGGATTATTGTGGAAATGTGATCTATGAAAACGGAAGTCTGAGCAAGGTACTCACAGAAGAAGGATATGCCACTCTGGGCGGGACAACTCCAACATTTTACTATTACCTGAAAAATCATCAGGGAAATAATCGGATGGTGGTGCGTTTGAACGGAACGTTGTGGAACACAGAACAGGTGAATCATTATTATCCTTTCGGAGGAGTATTTGAAGTGAATACTGGAGCTTCGGGAAAACAGTCCTATAAATACAACGGGAAAGAGTTGGACTGGTGCATGGGCTGGATTGGTATGATTATGGGGCGAGGCATTATGATGCGGTGTTGGGAAGGTTTATAACGGTTGATGCTTTATATGACAAACATTTTAAAGTATCTCCTTATGTCTATTGTGGAAATGAGCCTGTCGGTCGCATTGATCCGGATGGAAATGATTGGCGCGTGCAAACCCATTATAATCGTGAAACGGATAAGATAGAATATAAAATTACGGTAAGAGCGGCTTTGATAAATAATTCTAATAATAAGGAGCTTGATATAAAGACTTTGGCTGGACAAATAGTAGAGCAAGTGAATGCCGCATATACGATTTCAGGTGATGACTTTGTTTCGACTATGGATATGCAATTGAGAACTGTCAACTCGGTGGATGATATAAAGGACACTGAACACGTTTTGCAGATTGTTGATCAAGATATGTTGACAAAAACGGATAAAAGTGTAGTTATGGCTGAGACTTATAAAAATAGTCTGGATGTGAAAATAGGAACGAAAGCGGTTTCTAATATGTTGAACAATGATGATAACCGGACTTTTGCTCACGAACTTGGTCATTCAGGAGGATTGGGGCATACAATGAATGTGGAAAACTTGATGACACAGAAAAAAGTTATTCAAGATTTTGATGGAGATTATCTTAAAGCAACTCAGTTAAACCGTTCTCAGATACAAACAGTCCGAGATAATTATATCCATAACAAGTTGAATAGGCATATTCCTAACTGGAGGCAAAAACTTAAAAGAAGGCAGTAATATGAAGACACGTATATTTATTTTTATAATCATACTTGCCATGCTGGTGGCGTGCATTGGTCATTTGGACTCAGAGAATGATTTCATGATTCGAGTAGGTACTGGTTTTAAGGAGCGTACCGGTAAAGATTATATCCAATGTTGGGTGAATGACAGCCTTGTTTTTAATGGACTGTATGTGAACAAGACGGATGACCAAATATTGGACTACCATGAAGATTGGCTTGGAATGGAAATCACCCGTTTCGATAAAAGCGGATATGATAGTTTAAAAATAAAGATACGTGTCACATCTCTGGATACGGTATTATATTGTGGAAAAAGGGTCATAGATAGTACGTTCCGATACCGGATTGATAATATTCCCAATATTGTAATTTCATGTAGCTCCAACGGTGGTATTTTGTTGTGGGATACTTTACGTACACCTGATTATTTTTGGCTCGAATATTGATATATTAAGAATCTCTGATTCTATAATCTAAACAATTCCCTGCTTATGTTGGATGTAAGCAGGGAATTTCATATAGGAGCATGCTGACTTGGAGCGGTACGCTTTCCGTTACCGGTACGACGTGACATCCACGGTCTATACCTTTACGGACAAGCCTGCCACGGTGACGCATACGCACACGGCAAGCGGGAAGGACAGCCGGACGGAAGCATACACTTACAGCTATGACCATGCAGACAGGCTCTCCAAGGTGGAGCATACATTGGGAGGGGCGAAGGTGACGCTTGCTGCCTATGCTTATGATAACCTTGGTCGTCTGCAATCGAAGTCGCTGCACGGCTCCGACGCGGACAGGCAGGCTTACGCCTATAATGTACGCGGCTGGCTGACGGGCATCAGCGGAACGAAGTTCACGCAGAATCTGTATTATAACACCGGCAACGGGCCTGCCAAGTATAACGGCAGCATCAGCAGCATGACGTGGAAGGCAGGAACGGCAAGCACCGTCCGCGGCTACAAGTCCACTTATGACGGACTGGACCGTCTGCTGAATGCTACTTATGGCGAGACAGCAGGCATCAGCACGAACGCCAACCGCTTTTCGGAGAACGTTACGGGGTATGACAAGAACGGCAATATCAAGGGATTGCAGCGTTATGGCCAGACTGGTGCCAGTGCCTACGGCCTGCTTGATAACCTGACTTACACATTGACCGGTAATCAGTTGAGCTGTGTGGAGGATGCGGTGAGTACCGCTGCATACGGTACAAACACTGCCTTTGTGAACGGTGCAAGCGCTGCAGGGGAGTATGCCTACGATGTCAATGGTAATTTAACGAAAGATTTGAATAAGGGAATTACCGATATTCAATATAATGTATTAAATTTGCCGAGTACGGTATCGTTCAGTGATGGTAGCACGATTACCTATACTTATGGTGCTGACGGCACGAAACTGAGAACAGTCCATAAGATAGGTAGTACAACCACAACGACTGACTATTGCGGTAATGTGATCTATGAAAACGGTACTCAGAAGTTGTTACTCACAGAAGAGGGTTACATCAACCTGACCGGTACCCAGCAGTATCATTACTATCTGAAGGACCATCAAGGCAACAACCGTGTAGTAATCAACCAGTCAGGTACTGTAGAGGAGACGAATCATTACTATCCTTTCGGCGGTGTTTTTGGCACTACAGGCAATACCCAGCCTTACAAGTATAACGGCAAGGAGTTTGACAATAAGAAGGGTTTGAATTGGTATGATTATGGGGCGAGACATTATGATACGGCGTTAGGAAGGTTTACGACTAATGACAGATTTGCCGAGAAGTATTATTCGATGTCTCCGTATCAGTACGGGGCGAATAGTCCGGTTGTTAATATTGATGTGAATGGAGATAGTATTAGAATTTGCACTGAAACTCAGTCCTTTGGTCACACATGGATTAGTGTTGGTGAAGGATCTAATATGACTGTTTATAGCTACGGACGATACAATGGAACTAATAAAGGGCCAGATAGAAGCTCTAATTCTTTAGGAAATGGTTCCGGTGTTCTTTTAAAGTTAATGGGGGATGAAGCAAAAGCTTACAATGACAAAAAAAGCAGCTGGTGGAATGTCTGTATTTGTAGTAACAGATGTGGCAGATGAAAAAGTTGCTAATATTTTAGACGAAAAGTTTAATATGTCAACTACAATGCCAGATAATCCTAAAAGTGATTATTATAACAGTTCTTCTGCTCGTATTATTGATGAATATAAGCTGACAAGTAATAATTGTACAACAATGGTATATGACGTGTTGAATAAAAGTGGGTCAAATGCTCTGAAAGGGACAAGGCTACAACAAACAAGTAATTTGGGAACATGGACTACTATTCCTATTGTCAACAGATTTGTTCTTCCAATATCAATGCAGAATCATTTAGTGAGAATATCCAAACCAGGAGGTGTAGTTTATAAAACAAGATAGATTATGAAATGGCTTAGAATTGTGTTTGTTGCCACATCAATAATTCTTTCATTATTAATTATATACGCAATTATTAATTGTGAAATTAGTTATAAATATGAGATTGAAAATCGATGTGGGGATAAGATTGATATCTTATGGGTTGAGGAGTGGCTAAAAGAAACGATTAAAGTGTGGAAGTTTTTTCTATGCTATGTAATCATTAATATCTTTTATTTAGTAGCTTCTCTTGTCAATAGCCGTAAATCTTCAAAAGAAAAATGCAGTTTATCATAAACAAACGCAGTCTCTTTTGTATTGATAATTAGGCCGTCTTGCCTTGATATGAATTGACTATTTTTATCGTTATCCTAACATCAGATATCCCATATCTTGCATGTTAGGATATTTTTTTGTCATATAACAGTCATACCATTTCTAATGTTGTAACTATCCTCCGTGCCGGGCTACACCCTTTTTTGCAGATGGCTATACCATCGCATAGAAAGGGTGTAGCCATCCGGAGTAAAAGGTGTAGCCTCGTGAAATGTGTCCTACGAATGCTTTTGGCGGGGATAATAGCGGCTTGCATAGAATCTGTGTTCCTTTGTCCGCGTCTTGTTTTTATACTGCTTCATCCGAAGAAGAAAAGGAAGCGCAAGAATCTACGGTGGCAGATAACATTACCCCGACAGTATAACATATCATATCCGACCATAAAAATCCATGCCCGAAGACCAATGCTCCGAGCGTGGTGTTTCGTATGGCATTCGCCCAATCGACCTGGTATAATTGGCTGATTTCTATGCAATAAGAAAACAGTAAGGAGATTGCGGTCACTTTGAGTATGGATGCCGAAGGGAAGAGAAAGCGTAATCCCCAATAAACCATAGCTGCCCAAAGTGTATCGCCAATATACTCTGCAATAAATTTAGGCAATGCATTGCCATACTTCCGGGAAGCAAGTCCTGCCAATATGATGACGAAAGTGACGGTTAAGTAAATCCAACGTTTGTATTTCACATCATGATGTTTTAGGTCCATTGCAAATTTATGGAAAATTGACAGATATGAGTGAGAAGGAAGAGCTTTTTCGTATTTTTTCCTATCGAACGGTCTGTGTAAGGCTATAAACAGAAAAGCAAATGAAGGGCAATACTATGACACGTATATGGCCAAAAATAACTATTGGTACAGCATGCATGAACTGAGCCGCATGGACGATGAAACAGGCGACCCCTTGCCGGGTGACCGGAGACTTGCACCTATTCCCGTCGGATTTACCGTTCGGAGCGGTGGCACCCAATGGCTGTTCGAGAACAGCGTCCGCACCACAAATCCGGAAGAACTTTGGAAATAAGACTCTCTTGTTTCAAATCTCCCCGAAATCATGTACCTTTGTGGCGATACCTAAAAAAGGGTGTGGCAAGATGATGAACAAGATAAATTCCGTATGCGTATATTGTGCTTCGAGCACAAAGATAGATTCCGTTTATTTCGATGCAGCCCGTGAGCTGGGCGCTTTGCTGGGGCAGCGGCAAATTCGCCTGATTAATGGTGCGGGAAATATGGGACTGATGTCCGCTGTGTCCGATGCGGCACTCCGGGCAGGGGGAGAGGTGACGGGCGTCATTCCCCGCTTCATGGTGGAGCAGGGATGGCATCACACCGGACTTACCCAACTCGTGGAAGTGGAAAGCATGCACGAACGGAAAAAGACAATGGCCGACTTGAGCAATGCCATCATTGCCCTGCCCGGTGGTTGCGGCACCCTGGAAGAACTGCTGGAAATCATCACTTGGAAGCAACTCGGACTGTATCTGAACCCGATTGTGATACTGAATGTCAAGAACTATTTCGACCCTCTGCTCGATATGCTCCGGCAGGCGGTGGACGAAAACTTCATGCGTACGCAGCACGGTGCCATCTGGCACGTAGCAAGCACTCCGCAGGAAGCTGTCGAACTGATTCATACCATACC
>OGRD01000982.1_pt1 | contig 12528 bp, 12 predicted proteins | sample 1553441 | NCBI WGS metagenome assembly OGRD01 (sample SAMEA2580106, study PRJEB22360) | human gut metagenome | biome: human gut; feature: human-associated habitat; material: faeces | place: Denmark | collected 2008/2010
TCTCCGGTAAGGAAAAACAACATCTGCGATTCCAAGAGATCGATTATGCCGACTTTGAAGCACGGTTCTATGATGCCGATACGGGAATTTTCCTACAGCAAGACCCAATGGCGGAAAGTTATTATTGTATTGGACAGAACGTTTACTGTATGGGTAATCCGATAACGTTCTTTGATGCCGACGGACAAAAAGTATATACAACTAATTTAACGAAACCTGCTCATAAACAAGCTGTGCAAAATATGATGCAGACTAAAGAAGGACGACGAGTATTGGGACGTTTTATGACAAAAGGCGAGTCGTTATCAGTAGGAGGTACAACATTTACGGCACAACAAACCGGAGATCGCAGTAAAGATAATCTGAGTTTTATGTCTGTCGATTTAAGCAAAGGGACAGAAGGCTATACTACAATGGGGACAAAAGATGGAAAAAACTTAGCTGATCAATCTTTCGGTTTGTCTGATAATGTCGTGGACGGAGTAAATATTGGCGTATATCTCAATAATGATATAACGCAGGAAGAAACAGCAACAATGGCAGCAGGGCATGAAATGCTCGTACATGTAGATCAACGCGCGAATAAATTGAATGAAATAGATAAAAATATAGAAACAGGGAAATATAGTAGTAATCCGAAACAATATACAATTGATGTAAACAATATAGTAAGTCAAAAGGATCCCCAACTGTTAGGTCAAGGGAAAATAATTTCCTATAAAAAATTCACACAGGAAATGACTGAAATGACAAAGAATTTGAAATATATAGATTTATATAAAGAAGATGTTACCGGTCATTAAATAAAAGAGCTATGAATAAAATATTATTGGCAACTCTTATCTGTGAAGCACTATTAGCCGGATGTTGCCGTGAAGTATATGTTACGGATTTACCGATTGATATTAAAGTTCAATATTTCCCTAATAAAAAACAAATAGAGCAAATAGAAGTGTCCGCTAAGAACCTATCTTATAATATTTGGTTCTATCCAGATGGAACTCTACACAGTGAGGATATTTGGACAAAATACAATAGTGATAGTATAGAGTTTAAGGGACCCAGTATTGGCTATGATTATAAAGGAAATATTTCAGGATATGCACATGCATCAATCGATAAATCAATCATGTATCATCCTAATGGAAAGGTTCGAGATATTATACGATATGATACCTTGGGACAACGTGAAGGCATCGCGGAATATTATACCGAAGAAGGTGTATTGGATAAACGACTGCTGTTCAGAAAAGATACTTTGAACAAAGTTCTTTTAGACAATAAACTCTTTCCCAATCCTCCACTTGATATGTGGATGTTGCTTGATTCTATAAGGAGAGTTGAATATCGCAATAAGAGTTCTGAATAAATTTTTAATAGCCTATCGGAGAAGACAGTACTGCGAAATAATATTCGCAATACTGTCTTTTGTTATATTACAAAATTGAAAAATTGTTATCGGATCTTCCAAAATTTCCTATATCAAACTGATCTGCGAGAAGTCTCGTGAATGCGGGACTTCTTATAAAAGAAGAGAATAAATAAAGTAAAATATAGATTTATTTTTAAGATTCCGCTGTTGCATCGTTTATGAGATGGTAAAAATTGTATTTCGCTTGACAATTCATTCATACGACCGTTCTTATCGTCTTAATTGTATTCCAATTAATTATTTCATGTCATTGATTTAATTACATTTGGCTCTCGTTTTCATTTTACCGCTCCGCCCGACTCTCGTCGTTCTCCATCCAGATCGTCCGCTTTCGTTCGTAATCAAGAGTTTTCCACCAGGTGTTGCAGGCATCGAGGAACGCTTGTCCCCCGTCATCCGCCGGATAATTCGCCGCAGACAATCCCGTAATCCGTTCCATTTTCGGGAAGTCCACTGCTAACCACCAGGCATCGAGGTTATCTCCGAACTCTTCGAGCGAGCAAAACCATACATGCTCCTGACACGCGTCGCACCATTGATCGTCAGAATCCGCGTCTATCGAAGATGCGTATTTCAGCGTATTAGGATCGACCCATGCCATCATCTGTATTTCCCGCGAGCCGCATTCCTGACAAACAAGGACACTCGGTTCCTTAGCAGGGCATTCCTCGTCTTGTCCTCGAACAGCACACGCAATGTGCTCGATCAACAACCGTCGGTTGTCTCTATCGAGAGCGACATAGAATCGTCGGGCTCCACCGCACAGGTGAGGTGCAATACTTCGGCACCACACTTTCCACACGCTCGCAGCCCGTGTGCCGAAGATCGTCATACACGACTGAGGGGATGCGGAGCGTTGTAGATTCGGCTGTAGGCGATCGAGACGTCAAGCGCATTCCATTGCTCCTGCGGCAGAGATTTCTCCGTATGGCGGTAGTACCCCGGTTGCAGGGTGACGTATTATACCCGATCGCCGCACTGCTGACTGTCGATTCGATGTATCATTTCATGGTATCGACCGTTTCGGCGTTCTTCTGCGTCAGGCTGTGTTCGTGGTCGTAGAGCGGATTCAATGCCCGTAACGTGTCGAGGGTATGACTTTATACAGTCATTTATTATTCATTGAATAAATTGCAGGTATTTCCTTGCAATGGAAGATTTCTGTAATGGTTTCGTTATGCTGCGAATTTACCGCCCAGCCGGGATTCGACACGATCGATCGCATCTTCGATCATTATCGGCGTGGTTTGCGCATAGATCAGTGCCGTGGTGATCTGTTTATGTTCCAGCATCTTGGAAACTGTTGACAAAGGAATATCCTGTGAAAGGCAGAGTGTCGTGGCAAACGTATGACGTCTTGAATGGAATGTGATATGTTTCGTAATGCCAGCCTGACGAAGCCACTTTTGTAATGGATGTTGAACCATTGACCGAACCAGACCTTTGAATACAATTCCTGTACCGCGAGGCCCGCAATACGCCAATGCCTCATCGCTCACGGGAAGAGTCGCTTCGGTCTCGGTTTTTTTCCGTGCGGATACGAATCCACCAGCCGCCATTGGAAGAGCGTTGGATGTGTTCCCATTGCAGCTGCAGAATGTCACTAATACGAAGTTCCCGTGAAGCAGGAGAAGATAGCCGCTTGTCGCAATACCGGAATTTCGCAAGGTGTGGCCGCCAGAGTTTTTAGCTCATCGAGAGTCAGAAATTCCCGTTTTGTATCTTCATATTCAATTTTGTCGAGAAAGTCGTTGATGTTTTCTCGAATCAGTTTGTCGCGGTAAAGGATTTTCAACAAGGCGCGGAAGGTTGAGAAATATCCGGCTGCAGAATTCCGCTTCATTCGTTTATTGGGGAATTTAATCAACGAAGCCCGCTCGAGATATTTGCCGAAGCGGCGTACCAAATCGACGTCCAGTTCACCGAATGTGCAATGCCCGTTTACGAAACACTCGAAATGTTGGAAGGTTCCCCACCATTTGCCATCTTTGAATCGGGCCGTTTTGCGGAAGTATTCGAGAAAATCATCTTGCATTTTCCGCTTGTCCAAAAATCCGAAATCTTCGTTGATAAGCGACTGTACCCGAATAGCTCGTATGCCTTCGGCCTTGCGTAGCATTTCCTAGTTATAGGCTTTCTGAATTTCGTTTGGTGGTGTTTGATATATGTAGATGCCCAGATACTCTTTGTAAATGAGTTTCATGGCGCTTTTGCATCGAATTGGGGGATAGAATTCCAAAAAAACAGGGATTCTCTGCCTTGTGAAATTGCTTTACGACGTAGGGATACTTTTGTTGCCATGATTATTCTTTATTTAGGATTTTAAAAAGTTGGTCAATCTCCGCTTTCAGGATTTTGATGTAACGCCCCTCACGAATTGTGTGGATCCTGTTGCGTTTAATGTGATGATAGAGCGAGTCGTGTCTGATACCGAATCTCGCCATCGCCTCCTCTGTAGTGTAATATTCCGGACGAGGGAACTTGGCCGCCATGAGTGCATCGAAATGCTCCTTTGAATACTAACCTTTGTTCCCGCCCGCATTTTGGGTATTGGATTCTTGTAGATGAGGTTGGAAACATAGCCTTGTTCGAGACCATACAGCCGTTTTATATCCTCCATGGAATACCACTCTGTATATAGACGAATCGGGTTGACGGCAGGATAGCGGAGTGTCAATGACGCTCTTGGCATAATAAGTCGCGTTCCCGGATTTGACCTTGGGAGTTCCATGTTCATAAACCAGTGAATATACAGCTGTTCGAGTTATGTCGTATTTGTCATACACCTCGGAAGTCGTGTACCAGTCGCCATCACTTGGAGGGGAAGCGGACACAATAGCTGATTTGGACGGAGTGTTTACAACGCGAGACTCAGCCTTCTGTTTTGAATGCTGTTTGCTTTTGCGTTCGGTATGAGTTACTACATAAGGAGCATGATGCTCGAAAATCAATTCAAGGTCGCTTTTGCGGATAAAAATTTTACGGTTCATTTTGATGCAATTCAGTTGTTCTGTCATGCAATAGCGATACATCGTTGTTCGGTGCAATCCCATCATACGGGCAACGGCATCTCACGACAAGTACTCTCTTTCTAAATTAGTAGGACTTTTCGATACAGAGGGTTTGCTGTTGGGCGATGTTTTTGCAAGTCGCGCCTCCCGTTTCTGCATTTTGTAGTTCCGTTGGGCGCATTGGTGCGAGCAGAATCGGGTCATCGTCGTGTGTGCCAAAAAGGAACGACCACAATATTGACACACTTTTCTGATTTGAATCTTGCTGCTCATATCATTGATTGTTAATTGATTGAACATCTCGGAGATATCTTGGGCGAAATGATGGCGAATACCATCTTGCCCATCTCGCAACTTTCTGTGAGAACAAACAGCAGCAATCGCGTGCACCTCGATGCACTATGTTGCAGGGGATTGCGTCTCGTTGATGTTCGATGCGGATTTTGCCCCCATCTTGGAGACGGGAGTTTTTCGTGTGTTGAGATAGGACACCGGGGCGTAAATGAGGGCGTAAAATGTAATAAACGATGCGCTGCGGAGTGTAAAAATGAGAATCCGCAAATGCCAAAAGGCGCCTTGAATAAGCGCCTGAGTAGGATTTGTCAATCGTTTTTGATTGTTGTTTATCGGCTGGCTTCTATTTGCGATGCAGAAAATGTTAAAATAGCTTATATTATTGATGTCCAGATAATTGTTCGTGATATGAAGTGTGTCGGGGACATTCTGGGGACGGATTTTTGCTGGCCAAAAGAAAAAAAGATCAAATACAAAATCACTTTTTACCCCATATCGGAGGTTATGTTTCCCAAAGATATGAAAAATAAATGTAATCTGCGCAAAAGGTCAATCATAGGAGTTTAGTCTGGTTTGTTGTATATCTATTCAAGTTCTAAACTAAACTTTCCCCACAACGTCGAAATGGCGGACATCGGTAGCAAGAACGCTCATCTCTTTTTCTTTTGGCCAGCAGCTTTTGTCATTTTGTTTTTAGTAAGTAGTTATTGATGCTAGACAGATTGATTTAGAAAAAAGGTTGTAACATTACAACCTTTTAGGTGTTTTTTGTATCTTTGTACTGTTTGTTGATAAATATGAATATGAAGTATCTTAATATAAAGAAAGCGTTGACTGCATGGCAGAATTTGCAGCCGCTGTCGGAGAAGGATAGGGAAAGGCTCAGTCGCCGTTTTACTGTGGATTTTAATTACAACAGTAATCATATTGAGGGTAATACGTTGACTTATGGCCAGACGGAAATATTGCTACTTTTCGGCAAGGTGATTGGGGAGGCAGACGTGCGTGACGTACAAGAAATGACCGCGAGCAACGTAGGCCTGCGAATGATGACGGAAGAGGCTACGGTGAAGGGAGTGCCATTAACACAGAATTTTATCCGGACATTGCATAAAACCATATTACGAGAAGATTATACTGTTTATCGAGATTTGCTTGGTGGTATGCAGACGAGTTATGTAATTCATGCCGGCCAGTATAAGACTCGGCCTAACAGTGTTATCACCCGATATGGGGACAGATTCGAATATGCCTCACCCGAGGAGACACCCGGACTGATGGGAGACTTAGTGGACTGGTATAATACAGCAGAACAAGAAGGGAAACTATCTCCAGTAGAGTTGGCCGCACTGTTTCACTACCGTTATATACGCATTCATCCTTTCGAGGACGGTAACGGTCGAATTGCCCGGCTGTTGGTCAATTACATCCTAACGCGCCACGACTATCCAATGATTGTGGTTCGTAGTCGTAAAAAGAGCGAATATCTGGAAGCTTTACATCAGGCTGATCTTGAAGTAGGTCCTGTCCCTAGTGATGGAGCCCATGCTGGGATCAAGGATATCCGTCCTTTTTTGAGATATTTCAATGACTTGGTGGCTACAGAAGTGTATAATAATGTGCTGTTTGTGAGCGAGAGGAATGAGAATGTGTGGTGGTATGATGGGGAACGGATTGCATTCCGAACGCCCAATTATACAAAAATTCTGAACGCTATGCGAACTCAGCCCACGCTGACGCTTGCAGACATGAAAGATGAAACGGGTATCAGTATGACGGCTATTCAGAAGCTACTGGATCAACTGATTTCCAAGAAATATGTGGAGCGAGGCGAGAAGGAAGGGAGCTGGAGAGTGTTTGTGTCGCAATAATTCCAAATTAAATAGACTTGAATTTATAACTTTTTGAGGCGAATTTCTCTTGCCCAAGTTATCGATTACGTTACTTGCATGATTCGGCTGTAGACTTTGATACTGATGTCTACCTATCTGTAGAATAAACAAAAAATAGATTACAATGTATCTTTCCATTCTTAGACTCTGGAATTTCAGGAAATATTGCGCTGGCGCAGATAACAAACCGGGACTAGAAATTCATTTTCAGAAAGGCGTCAATGTGTTGATTGGTGAAAATGATTCCGGGAAAACAGCCATAGTAGATGCCATACGTTATATGTACTGAAAACTCAAAGTGGAGAATTTATTCAATTTGAAGACAAAGATTTCTATCAAGATTCTGATGGAAACAGAAAAGATGAATTTAAAATAGAATGTGTATTTGACGGGTTAAATGAGCAGGACGCTGGTCTATTCTGGGAATGGTTATCGTGGAACGATGATAAGACAAAATATTTGCTGAAAGTATGGCTGTATGTAAAGCGGAAAGATAACGTAATAATGCCGACTTTCTCTGCTGAAATTGATGGACAGGCTGATCGAATGGACTCTGAAGCAAGAGAAGTTCTGAAAGTGGTATACTTTAAACCGCTGAGTGATGCTCTTACAGACATGACTCACGGCTATAAGTCAAGGCTGGCTCAGATTCTTGGTTCACACGAACTTCTCAAAACTACTATTATAGATTATGCTGATACCTATCATAATTTCAGTATAGAGGACTTGTTTACCCATCTACACAAAAAAATTGACATAAATAGGTCTTCCTTATCATGGTATCTGTTCAAGGCGGGTATTGCCGATCTGGTAAACAAAAGACCTATGGCCGAACAGATCGCCGGTCTTGAAATGCTACGCTATCAAAGTCCGAATATACGACATGACCTGTTCTATTGGGTGCGTCAAGCCCGCAATTTGCAGGCTGAAATCGACTATTTGACCAGCCATTTACAAAACGTTTTGCCTGTGGAAGTCAAAGCCGGGACGCAAGGAGGCATGAAGAGCCTATGGCTGTTCATGCGTGAAGAACAGCTCTCGGAAGCTGTTCGGTGCTCTTTGGAGAATTTCGGCACTTTTGATTATATTGACAACGAGGCGGCAGCCGTTCGTCATGTACACACCTGTCCGTTATATGCGATTTCGATGATGCATTCCAGCCTATAACGGTTTCAATAATATCCCTATAACTTGTTAATAATAAATCTAAATGTGATTATTTATTAATTAATTGTAATAAAAAAAGGTCTTCTTTATAGAAATAAAAGGATGCGATTTAGAACATGCTGCAGAACAAATCTTGTGTAGCATTGATGAATTATATTCTATGCTATATGATTTAACTATTCATGCACGTATTGTTGTAACAAGAGTAAATATCCATGATTTAAAAGCACTAAATTATTGTAGATTACAAAAAAAGATAAGCCTATTGAAAGGCTCGTTGGATAAAAAACAGGAATTTTAGAAGATATCAATAATAATTAGGATTTTATCTTTCATTTTCTTAATAAACTATTGATAATATGCTGGGTTTTATTGGCCTCTTTTAGAATTTATGCCTGTTGATTTATATTTGTAATCAGAAGATCACCTCAATAAGTGTGATATAAATATGACAGATTTATAAAGTACCTTCAGCCCCCTGCCGGTATGGCAGGTAGGCTGTTGGTGATCGTAGGAAGCGGCTGTTAGCAACCTCCCGGAAGTCGAATTCTTCGTTGAAGTAGTCGAGCATGTGTCTTGGGATATAGAAACGTTATTCCGTTCTGCTATAGGAGGACCTCGTGTAGGATACGGAGCCGTAACGGTAAGCGGATGTAATCTGTGGCGGATGCCGGTTTTTGAGCCGGTTCCGGCCGACGGTTTTGAGTGGTGTTTACCTTAGCGGTAGGCATTTCCCGGTAGTGGGACTTTTGTCATGTACGGGAAGTTTTGAAATCATCAGGTTGCGGGCCACTCCTGATTCAGAAGTCTTGTATTTGGTATTTCCTTTTACAATTGCATATCCACGGAGAGCTTCTTTTTTGTCTTTCTGTTCGGACATGAGCGATCTTTCCCATTATTCCCCGATATAGCCTACAAATCTGGATATTATTAGTTAATTATGCGCTTTTGTGATTCAAAAAAGTTTAGAAAACGGGTATCGTCATTAAGGGCGAAATTATGGACTAAACGACCGGTGTGAGTCTTGGGCAATCGATTGAAATAGTCCCACATTATTCCTCCAATCCACAAGCCTTGGACAACAGATTTATCATTTCACGTTCGTGCTCTGCACAAACGTGATCTTTCCAGTTTTGGCTTGCTGGTATGCCGTTGCCGGGAGCCGTTAGCTTGCTCATTAATCTTAGTTTTAGACTCCCTTTTTCTATCATAGACCTGAATGACGTTTTCTTCCCTTCGGGCGGTAGATTATAGAACTTGGAATTCACGTTCCTTTGGATGATGCATAAGTTGCCGAATCTGTCTACACCTCCATCATTCCAAGTTTTGATTTCAGATTCTGTAGGATGCCTGGGATACCAATGCTCTACAGAATTCCTAAACTCGAAGGTGAAGTCCTTATAGAGATTCCTGTCATTCTTCCAAATCAGATAATCAAGGTAATTAAATACAATATGGGGAGTTCCGACGCCGAGTCGATAATCACCATCTTTGCACGGTTTAAAGAAATTCTCAATAATACTTTGCTGGACAATCTGCTCTGCTACCGCACAATAACTGTTCAGTTTGGAAGTATTATCATTCTTCTCCAACCATAAGAGCAATCCTGTAATCCAATGCATAACCTTAGGTGATGTATAAGACACACGCAGCGCAGACTGAATCATCAAATTGTCATTATGGCGATAAGTATTAGCATACGATGTACTCCGTTGTCTGTACTCAAGGAAACTCGTGTTAGTAAAATATGCTTTCTTATTGCTGCCTTGACCTGAAACACTGAGAGTTTTCAGGCTCCATTCACCTTCTAAACTATCACCGATGAATTCTCTCTTTAAAATGAATTTGTCGAAGAGGAAACGCATCTTCAATAGATGCTTGATAAACTTTTGGGCAAACGACTTCCTGTCAAGGTGCTCATCTTTTAACACCCCATGTTTGAGTACACGTTCAAAAAAGACATTCAACTTTTTGTCATTAAGAAGTGACTCGCAGAGTTCTTTACCATCGTCGCTTGAGAGGCTATTAATACTCACAAAAGTCTTTAAACAGTGAAGCAGAAAGTAGGGAAAATCAATTATGCTTTCAAATCTCACATTAGCCTCCTTGTCGCTACCGTTCGCACTGTCATATGATTCTTTTATCTTGAAATCTGGATCTATTATCTCGTATAACGTATTGCTCTTTTCAGAGTATTTGCCTTTGCTTGCTTTAACGAACGGTGATAATGATGTTGGAATGGCATTCCAATATCCTCCGAACAATAACTCTCTGCTTGCTTTACTGAAATTCATCTGAACATAACCGCTCATATCCCTGCAGGCGTTCCAAATCTCAGAAAAAGCGGCCATCCAAGCATTATCGCCTTGGAGATAGCTCATTAAAGTAGCTTTTAGTATGTCATGCTGCTCCAGTTGTTCCCCTCTAGTGTTCATTGTTTCGAAATAACGATTCAGGTCGGTGTGCGGAGGAACAACGATGCGGTACATCACGACATGAGCCAATTTTCCAAAAAAATCTTCTCCATACTTGTCGCTATTTGACAACTCACCATGGATGATTCTTACACCGTTTATGATTGATTCTTGAATCTTATCATTGTCGATTACGCTTGAATTCATTAGTATTCCGTGCAAATTATCCAAGGTGTAGTTTGATTTATCTCGACAAGCAAAACAAAGGGAATGTGTAACATTAGCCCTAAGGCAATGAAGTAAAAGGAAAAGAGACGTTAAGCGCTGCTGCCCATCAACAACTTCGTAGTATGACCCCTTATCCGCAACGATTAACGTCCCAATATAGTATTTGCTATTCGGATCTACACAACTGTCATTAATGTCCTCCAGAAGTTGAATAAGTTGTTTGTCCTCCCATGCAAACGCTCTTTGATATAGTGGTATCTGAAAGCGCTTGTCTGTATTGAAAATATTATTTTCTTCGTCCTTGTAGACGATGAGTTCAACAATATCATTACTTATCATCTCTATATAATCCGTTAAGTTTTAATAGTTTCACCGATAGCTCGCTCCAAGATCCATCACAAAAATGGCACTCCACTGTCAGGTTAGAGACATCAGTATGTTTTCTTGCATTGACAATTAAGGAGAATACGGGAATATTGTTAGAATACTGCGAGTTGTACTCTCCAATTGCATACTTATTGATAGTGTCATATCCCAGATGCTGCATGTCTGTGCGTATCATGAATGCCCATGTGAACAAGTGAATAACCGCCATCTTGTCAAAACAATGGAATCTGTCGTAGTAGGTCAATAGAATACAATAGAATAGGGTTTTGCAGTATTTAAGGCCACTGCTTCTATTGCTTAGTATCTCTTGTATTGCTGAGAATTCCTTATTCAGTTCCAACTCTTTCTTGATGTCGTGAAGCATCTGGATATAATGCCCAACATACTCAAAGAAATCATTTCCGGCGATAAATGGTTCGCTAATCTGGAAGATCGGAGAAGATTTAAAGGCCCTCATGGCGTATGTATAGGACTCTTTTATGTCAGCACCCTTGAAGACTTCAATGTTTCGGTCGCTAAATACATCAGTCTTTGTCTTCTTGGACCAATTGTAAATCGGGAAGATATAGTCGCTGAACAACTCTTTTATCTCGCTTGGTTCCTTGTCCTCCCATTCCTTTACTGTATGTTCCATTTCGGAAAGACCTGAATTCATCTCCCTGAGATGATAGGCTTTTAGAAGATCGTGGGGATAAAGCGCTTTACCACGGCTGTTCTGGGAGTCGAATAATTGAAATGCCTCGGACTCCTTGTTTACGGTGATAACAATAACCTCGATAATGTTTTTCAATGCGTCAAAGAAACGTTTCTTTTCATCATCACTTTGCATGGAAAACCATTGCCGAATGAACATGTAATTGTCTCGAATATTCTTCTTCGAAACGTCATCTGAGAAATAATGATCAGTTAAATCAGAATGAAAAGAGGGAAAAAGAAATAGGCATACAAGAGCAATAGAAATAATCCGTTGTTGGCCGTCGACAATGTACAATTTGCCATCTTGCGAATTATGAATAAGGATAGTCCCTATACGATACTTGTATGACTCGCCATACTTTTGCCCTTCTTCAATAGCCTTGCTAATATCCGTTAGAAGTTCCTCAATATTTCTTTTGGTCCATTTATAAGGTCGCTGATAATCTGGTATTGCCAACTTCCTCATGGAGAGTAGGTCGAATATGCTGGATTTATACGCTGACATTCTTGATGTTGTTTATTGTTGCAAACTTTGGTCTATCGTTAATTATGGTATTGTTAAATCTACTTGGGTTTTATAAGCATACACAAATTATGATGTTACAAAGGTAATTATTCTGAATATGTATTTACCCGGTTGAAGCCGTCATATCTATAATATCAGGCGTAAAAGATGGACAATCATAATTAATTTCGTCTTCTTAACGAGATATAACCCCAGGTTTATAAAGTAATATCTGCCTATCTGCCGGCAGGGTAGGCGGGCTGTTGGCGGTCGCTGCAAGCGGCCGCCTTTTTTGTGCTTTCTGCATGACCTTATCGTTTTAATCCTGTTCTCTGTTCCTTACCTAGTCGGCGGGTCGCGGCGCGGGCACAGCGGCGGGTCCATTGCAGGTCGTCCTCGTCCTTGTCGCGCCACGGAAGGTCGCTTTGCGAACTTCCGCCACCACCTCCGGCAGATACGGCTGGGGGGGGGACGATATCGAAACAAAAAGCCCACAGGCAAA